>JACCDH011185433.1_pt1 | contig 61160 bp, 67 predicted proteins | sample 7442481 | NCBI WGS metagenome assembly JACCDH01 (sample SAMN15323433, study PRJNA562643) | freshwater metagenome | isolation source: river surface water | place: USA:Blue River Watershed | collected 2017-08-15
GGCAATGACACGAGTAGATTCGACAACGGGAGAACATCACGATACTTCAGCGCATTTTTTATGGATTGGAGATCGTACAAGACAAATAGATGGTGCTCATGTGGAGTTTTGTAGAGGAATCAAAAATCCAATAGGAATTAAGTGTGGACCTAGCTTAGATCCAAAAGAATTAATAAAGTTAATTGAAGTATTAAATCCAGAGGACGAGGCTGGAAGAATAACTTTAATAGCTAGATTTGGTCATGATAAAGTTGAAAAATTTTTACCAAAGCTTATTCAAGCCGTTAAAAAATCAAATAAAAAAGTAATCTGGTCGTGCGACCCTATGCACGGTAACACTATCAAATCTACTACTGGATTTAAAACTAGACCATTCAAGGACATAATTTCTGAAGTAAAAAGTTTCTTCGATGTTCATCAAGGAGAGGGAACTTATGCTGGAGGACTTCACATTGAAATGACAGGGAAAAATGTCACAGAATGTATTGGTGGAGCACAAAATATTACTGATAAAGATTTATCAAGTAGATACCACACACATTGTGATCCTAGATTGAATGCAAATCAAGCTATTGAGTTGGCCTTCCTTATTTCTGAAGAAATTAAGAAAAATTCAAAATACTCAATAAATTCCATTAGAAAAGCTTCTTAAAAATTATTTTTTAATAATTTTTTTGCTTCAAACTTAAAAAAAAGTAAAAATATTATGATGACAGCAGCAGATAGAATTCAATTTATTAAAAACTGGATCAAAAACTATTGTAATTCAATGGAAAAGAAACCTGACAGCCTAGTAGTTGGGGTTTCAGGAGGGATTGATTCAGCGGTCGTAAGTACTATTTCCGCAATGACCGGGATGAAAGTAAAAGCATTGTCTATGCCAATTAGACAATTAAAATTTCAAGACGATTTAAGTAGAGCGCATCTGAAATGGTTAAAAAATAAATTTTCTAATGTAGATGAAGTCATTATTAATTTAGATGAAGTTTTTAATAGTTTTGAAAAAACATTAGGACAATTTAACAATGAATTAGCTTTTGCTAATTCCAGAGCAAGATTGCGAATGGCTACTCTTTATCAAGTAGCGGGAGCAAATAATGGCATTGTTGTTGGAACTGGAAATAAAATTGAAGATTTTGGAGTTGGATTTTTTACAAAATATGGAGATGGTGGCGTTGATATTTCTCCAATTGCAGATTGTTTAAAATCTCAAGTATGGGATATGGGTAAGGAACTTAAAATATTAGAAGACATTATCAAAGCAGCGCCTACTGATGGATTATGGGCTGATGGAAGAACTGATGAACGTCAATTAGGAATGTCCTATCAAGATTTAGAAAAAGCTATGCTCGATCCAAAAGATAAAAATTATGAAAAATATTTAAAAATTAGAAAAAGAAACCTTCACAAAATGAACTTAATTCCAATTTGTAAATTTGATAACAATGAATAGTTTAAAAATTTACAATACTTTAAGTAGAGAAAAAGAAGAATTTATTCCTTTAAATAAAAATTCAGTTGGAATGTATGTTTGTGGTCCAACCGTTTATGACGAGCCTCATATTGGTAATGCTAGACCATTAATCATTTTTGATCTTGTATATAGAATTTTAATAAAAAATTTTGGAAAAAACAAAGTCAATTACGTAAGAAACATCACTGATATAGATGATAAAATCATACAAAGAGCTAATGAATTAAAAATTGATATTAATGAGCTTACAAAAACTGTCACAGATATTTTTTTAGCAGATTGCAAATATTTAAATTGTTTACTGCCAAATAATCAACCAAAAGCTACTGAAAATATTAAAGGCATGATTCAAATGATTGAAAATTTATTAAGAAAAAAATTTGCATATATCAAAGATGGTAATGTTTATTTTAATGTAAATAAATTTAAAGATTATGGAAAATTATCAAATAAAAATCCAAAAGATTTAATTTCTGGCTCAAGAGTTGAAATTTCCGAATTAAAAAATAATCCTTTAGATTTTGTATTATGGAAACCTTCAAAAGATAAAGAACCCTTTTGGGAATCGCCCTGGGGAAAGGGAAGGCCTGGTTGGCATATAGAATGTTCTGCGATGTCAGAAAAGTATTTAGGCAAAGAATTTGATCTACATTGTGGAGGATTAGATCTTATTTTTCCTCATCATGAAAATGAGATAGCGCAATCAATCTGTGCAAATGATTCCAATATTTTTGCAAAGTATTGGATGCACAATGGCTATGTAACTGTTGATGGAAAAAAAATGTCAAAATCAGATGGTAATTTTGTAACTATTAATAATTTAAAAAATGATTTTAATGGACAGATTGTTAGATTATCTATTTTAGGGACACACTATAGGCAGCCTTTAGATTGGAATTTAAAAATTTTAGAAACAAATAAAAAAATATTAGAAAATTGGTATAGTCTTTATTCACCTAATGAAGATGAGATTAGCGATGAACTTTTTAATATTTTATTAGATGATTTAAATACACCAAAATTTATAACAAACATTCATAGTCTTTATAACAAAGCAAAAACTGGTGATGTCGAAGCAAAAAAAGATTTAAATTCTGCACTAAAATTTATTGGTTTATTTGAGCAAAGTGTAGAGCAATTTAATAGTTTAAGAAAAAAATCAAATCTTGATATTAGTGAGATTGAAAATCTAATAGAACAAAGAAACCTAGCTAGAAAAGATAAAGATTTTAAAAAAGCTGATAAAATTAGATTGGACCTAGAGAAGAATGGAATTTTAATTGAAGATCTTAACGATAAAACACATTGGAAACATAAATAATGAGTAAAGAAAAAATTTATATATTCGACACTACTTTAAGAGATGGAGCGCAAACTCAAGGAGTTGATTTCTCTATAGACGAAAAAAATCGTATTGCTACTGCATTGTCTAAATTAGGAGTTGATTATATTGAGGCGGGCTGGCCAGGAGCTAACCCAACTGACACTAATTTTTTTAACAAACCTCCAAAATTATCAAATTCAATTTTAGTTGCCTTTGGAATGACAAAAAAATCAGGGAGAAGCGCTGAAAATGATCCAGGTCTTTCTGCTATTTTAAATTCTAATACTAAGTCCGTTTGTATTGTAGGAAAAACATGGGACTTTCACGTAGATGTAGCTTTAGGAATTTCAAAAGAAGAGAATTTAGAAAATATCGTTGATACTACAAAACATTTTGTAAAAAATAATAGAGAGTACATGTTTGATGCTGAACATTTTTTTGATGGTTATAAAAATAATAAAGATTATGCATTAAAATGTATTCGTTCAGCTTATGATAATGGAGCAAGATGGATTGTTCTGTGTGATACTAATGGCGGCACTTTACCATTTGAAATTGAAGAAATTGTAAATGATGTGGCAAAAGTTATTCCTGGAAAAAATTTAGGTATCCACACTCATAATGATACTGAAAATGCAGTGGCAAATACATTAGCCGCTATTAGATCTGGAGCAAGACAAGTACAAGGAACCCTTAATGGTTTAGGCGAAAGATGTGGTAATGCAAATATTGTGTCCATTATTCCAACTTTATTATTTAAAAATTATTTTAGAGATAGATTTGATATTTCAGTAGAAGAAAAAAAAATTAAATATCTAACCGAATGTTCTAGATTGCTAGATGAAATATTAAATAGAAAACCTAATAATCATGCTGCTTATGTTGGGGCTTCGGCCTTTTCGCATAAGGGCGGACTCCATGTCTCTGCGGTTGAAAAAAATCCAAAAACATACGAGCATATTGTTCCTGAATCTATAGGTAATAAAAGAAATATTGTTGTTTCCGATCAATCTGGAAGATCAAATATTTTATCAAGATTAGAAAAGTTAAATATTAAAATTAATAAAGATGATCCAAAAGTTCAAAAATTATTAGAACAGGTTAAAGATAGGGAATTCATCGGATACGCTTATGATGGGGCTGATGCTTCATTTGAATTGTTAACACGAAGATTATTAGGAGAAGTACCTAATTATTTAAATATTAAAAAATATGAAGTTAAAGTTAGTAAAAGTAGCGACAACGATCCTGTTAACTCTTATGCAACAGTTGTTTTACAAGTTGATAAAAAAGATATCCTTTGCGAAGGATCAGGTAATGGACCGGTTAATGCAATTGATAATGCGATTAGATCTAATGTAAATAATATTGGAAAATATAGTGAGTATTTAAAAGATTTAAGATTAGTCGATTATAAAGTTAGAATTTTAAATACTGGAACCAATGCGATTACCCGAGTGTCAATTGAAAGCACCGACAATACAGGTGACGTATGGTTTACCATTGGAGTTTCCCCTAACATAATTGAAGCTTCATTTAGAGCGTTAATAGATAGTATTGATTACAAATTATATAAAGATAAAGCGCCTGCAAACTTGTAATGCTATTTAAAAATATTAATTTTATTTTAGTTAGACCTCAACTTGGAGAAAATATAGGAGCTGCAGCAAGATCATTAAAAAATTTTAATTTTGAAAATTTACGATTAGTTTCGCCACGAGATAGTTGGCCAAATAAAAGCGCAACATACACGGCAGTAGATGCTAAAGACATTGTTCATAAAGCAAAAGTATTTTTAAACAATGATCAAGCAGTATCAGATTTAGATTATGTTTTTGCAACCACATCAAGAAGTAGATCAGTTAATAAAAAAATTATAGATTTGAGTGATGCTGTTAAGATTATAAAAAAACAAAGTTCTCTTAATAAAAAAATTGGAATTTTTTTTGGACCAGAGGCATCAGGCTTAAGTAATGACGATCTTATTAACGCAAATTATTTGGTTAATATTCCAACAAGCAATAAGTTTAAGTCATTGAATTTGTCTCATGCAGTAACCGTTTTTGCTTTTGAATTGTTTATTTCTTCCAAAAAATTTGAACCTATTGTTAAGAATTTATATAGAAGTGAAGATGCGAAGAAGAAAGAAGTTAATGCTTTTTTAGATTTTTTAATAACTCATTTAGATAAGGTAGGTTTTTTGAAGCCAGAAGAAAAAAAGCAACAAATGATTAGAAGTGTAAAAAATATTTTTCATCGAAGTTCACTTTCTACGCAGGAAATCAGAACTTTATCAGGCGTTATTAGTTCTTTAATTAAATATAAAGAATGAGAGTAACATTGACTAAAAGAATGGGGGTTATTATAACAGGGCACTTTAAAATATGACAAAAAGAATAAATTCTACCCATAAAGTTGATAGACGACTTGGTGTAAATCTTTGGGGAAGACCAAAAAGTCCTTTCAACACTAGAGCATATCGTCCAGGACAACACGGACAAAGAAGCAAAGGAAAACCTTCGGATTACAATATTCAATTACAAGCTAAACAAAAATTAAAAAGTTATTACGGCAATATGAGCGAAAGACAATTTAGAAATCTTTTTAGAAAAGCTTATAAGAAAAAAGGTGATACAGGAGAAAATTTAGTTGGTTTATTAGAAAGAAGATTAGACGCAGTTATTTATAGAGCAAAATTTGCAATCACTGTGTTTGCTGCAAGACAAATAATCAATCATGGAAAAGTAAAAGTGAACGGTAGGAAAGTAAATATTTCTAGTTACTTAGTTTCTGAAAATGATGAAATAGAAATTAAAGATTCATTTAAACAATCAATTCCAATTATTGGAGCAACACAAAGTAAAGAGAGAGAAGTTCCAGAATATATTGTTGCTGATCATAAAAAAATGACAGCAAAATTTAATAAAGTTCCAAAATATGATCAGATTCCATATCCGGTGCAAATGGAACCTAAGTTAGTTGTAGAATATTATTCTAGATAATTTTTTTATTTAAGAATTTTTTGTAATTCGCCTTTTTCATACATTTCTTTAGCAATATCGCAGCCGCCAATAAATTCTCCTTTAATATAAAGTTGAGGTACAGTTGGCCAATTACTAAAATCTTTAATTCCTTGTCTTATCTCAGGATCAGCTAAAACGTTAACACCACTAAATTTTACTTTTAGTTCTTTTAAAATGTTACTGACTGTCATTGAAAATCCACATTGAGGCATTTCAGGAGTGCCTTTCATGAATAAAACAACATCATTTTTAGTTATAATATCTTTTATTTTTTCATTAACATTTGTCATATTATTTTTCTTCTGTTGTTAGTGCTAATGCGTGCAATTCGTTACCCATTTTTCCTTTAAGAGAAGCGTATACCATTTGATGCTGTTGAACTCTAGTCTTGCCTTTAAATTTTGAAGATTTAATTTTAGCAGCATAATGATTATCATCACCTGCCAGATCATTTATTTCAATATCTGCATCAGGAAAGCCTTCCTTAAGTAACTTGTGAATTTCTTCTTGCTTAATAGCCATAGTTAATTTTTGTTATAATTTTTAAACCAGCTTTCATTTTTTGTCTTTAATTCTTTAACACTGATTTTTAAATCATTTTCTACTTCAAATATCTCACTTTGCGTATTTCCAATAATATCTATTTTAATATTTTTAGTGCTTGCAGTTTTTTTAATTTTTTCTAAATTTTTTTTACTAATTTCAATTAAATACCTAGCCTGATCTTCTGAAAATAAATATTTGATTTTATCACTATTTGATCCTGAAACTTTAATTTTTGCACCAATATTAGAGGCCATACACATTTCAGCCAATGTAACGATTATTCCACCGTGAGAAATATCATGAACTGCATTAACTAATTTACCTTTGATTAGATCGCTGACAAAAAGACCATTCTTCTTTTCTTCCTTTAAATTAATCTGAGGAGGAGGACCTTCTTTGTCTCCTATAACATCATAAATTAAAGCACTTTGACTTAAGTGACCCGATGTTTCTCCTATAACTGCAATAATACTTTCTGTATTTTTAAAATTAAATGTCATCATATTATTAATATTTTTTAAAAGACCAACACCGCCAATTGTCGGGGTTGGATAAATGGCAATACCATTTGTTTCATTATACAAAGACACGTTTCCAGATATCACTGGGTAATTTAAAGCTTCGCACGCTTCTTTCATTCCATTAATACTATCTACAAACTGACCCATAATTTCTTTTTTTTCAGGATTTCCAAAATTTAAACAATTAGTAATAGCAATAGGTTGAGCTCCAACAGAAATTAAATTTCTCCAAGTTTCACATACAGCTTGCATTGCTCCAGACTTTGGGTGAGCTTTGCAATATCTTGGCACACAATCTACTGTAGCGGCTATTCCTTTATTTTTTCCGTGATATCGAACAACAGCAGAGTCACCGCCAGGTTTTTGAATTGTGTCAGTCATTACCATGTGATCGTACTGTTCCCACACCCATGATTTGTTTGAGTAATTATGATGAGATAAAATTTTAATTAATGAATCTTTAATATCTAATTTTTCAATATCAGAGTCGTGATTAATTGCTTTTGGATAACTATAAGTTATGAAATCTCTTTTGTACTTAGGCGCGTTATCACCTAATGAATGAATTGGTATGCTACATACATTTTTTTTATTAAACTCAAGTTCAAGTTTTTTTGAATTTGTTAATTGTCCTATAATTGCAAAATCTAAACCCCATTTTTCAAATATTTTTCTAGCCTCTTTTTCTTTTCCTTTTTTTAAAACCATCAACATTCTTTCCTGACTTTCAGAAAGCATAATTTCATAAGGAGTCATGTTATTCTCTCTACAAGGAATTAAATTTAAGTTTATTTTAATTCCAAGATCACCCTTTGAGGCCATTTCTATAGAAGAAGAAGTAAGACCGGCCGCGCCCATATCTTGAATTGAAACTATAGATTTTTTTTGCATTAATTCTAAGCATGCCTCTAATAACAATTTTTCAGTAAATGGATCGCCAACTTGTACAGTTGGTTTTTTTGATTCAGAGTCTTCATCAAATTCAGCTGATGCCATTGTTGCTCCATGGATTCCATCTCTACCTGTTTTTGAACCAACGTAAACAACTGGATTGCCAACGCCACTTGCAATTGAATAAAAAACTTTATTTTTTTTAGCAACACCAATGTTCATGGCATTAACTAAAATATTTCCATTGTAACATTCATCAAACTCAGTCTCACCCCCAACAGTTGGAACGCCTATACAATTACCGTATCCACCGATTCCAGAAACTACTCCGTTTAATAAATATTTTGTTTTTTCATGATTAGGAGAGCCAAATCTTATAGAATTTAGATTAGCAACAGGTCTTGCGCCCATTGTAAAAACATCTCTTAATATTCCGCCAACTCCAGTTGCTGCTCCTTGATAGGGTTCGATATAAGAAGGGTGGTTGTGGCTTTCAATTTTGAAAATAACAACATCTCCATCACCAAAATCAACAACACCTGCATTTTCACCAGGTCCTTGGATTACATATTTGTTTTTTGTGGGCAATGTCTGCAACCAAATTCTTGAGGATTTATATGAACAGTGCTCATTCCACATTGCCGAAAAAATTCCAAGCTCTACTAAGTTTGGATTTCTTCCCATTAATTTAATTATTTTATTATACTCATCGGCCGTAAGACCGTGTTTTATTGCTAGTTCTTGATTAACTTCTTGCATAATTATTTTAAAGATTTGAAAATTAACGATCCATCCATTCCACCCAAAAGTTCGTCTGAGGCTCTTTCAGGATGAGGCATAAGGCCAAATACATTCCCTTTTTTATTTACTATTCCTGCAATATTTTTAATTGAACCATTAGGATTGCATTGTTCAGTAATATTTCCAGCAGCATCACAATATTGAAGTACAATTTGATTATTATCTTCCAGCTCATCAATTAAATCTTTGCTTGCAAAATAATTTCCCTCGTTATGAGCGATTGGAATTTCAAGCACTGAATTTCTGCTGGTTTTAGATGTAAAATTAGTTTTATTATTTGTTACTTTTACAGTTATATTTTTGCATATAAATTTAAGATTAATATTTCTTATTAGAACACCAGGCAAAAGTTGAGATTCAACAAGGACCTGGAAACCGTTACAGATACCCATTACTAAACCCCCTTTTTTTGAATGAGTTATAACTTCCTTCATAATTCTTGATTTAGAAGCAATGCTTCCACATCTTAAATAATCTCCATATGAAAATCCCCCCGGAAGAACAACTAGATCTGATTTTGGAAGTTTAGCATCTGCATGCCATACCATTGATGTTTTTATGCCAAATTTTTCAAGGGAGATTTTGACATCGCGATCACAATTAGAGCCAGGAAAAACAATGACGCTGGCTTTCATTCTTTAATAGCTTTTACTGAATAGTCCTCAATCGTCAAATTTGCTAAAAGCTTTTCGCACATATCTTTAGCCTTAGAAAGAGCAACTTTTTCATCTTTTTCTTTTACAATTATTTCAAATGTTTTTCCCTGTCTTAAACTTTCAATATTTTTAAAGCCCATATTAGACAAAGAACTTTTAATTGCAGAACCCTGAGGATCTAAAACATCCTTTTTTAATGTAACAATGACTTGTAACTTCAAGTTTTTATTTTTTTTTTAAAGCGGTTAAATTTTTTGAAACACCTGTCTTAATTTCTTTAATATTTGAACCTTCTGGCATGATTCCAAGTCTACGGGCAACCTCTTGATATGCTTCAACCAATCCACCAAGATCTCTTCTGAATCTATCTTTGTCTAATTTTCTTTCATCTTTTACATCCCATAATCTGCATGTGTCAGGACTAATTTCATCAGCCAAAAAAACTTCAACTTCATCCCCATTCCATTGTCTTCCAAATTCTAGTTTAAAATCAACAAGCTTAATTCCAATTCCTCTAAATAATCCAACTAGAAAGTCATTAATTCTTAAAGCTTGTTCAGAAATATGGATCAATTCACTTTGAGTTGCCCAATTTAATGCAAGAATGTGTTCCTCGTTAACTAACGGGTCGCCAAGCTCGTCATTTTTATAATAAAATTCTAAAATAGGCTTACTAAGATCTGTTCCTTCACTAATTCCAAGTCTAGTCGAAAAAGTTCCAGCAGCAATATTTCTAACTACTACTTCAATTGGAATAATTTCTAAAGATTTAATAAGCTGTTCACGCATATTTAATCTTTTTATAAAATGTGTTTTGATTCCTATCTGATTTAATTGAGATAATAGAAATTCAGAAATTCTGTTATTTAAAACACCTTTACCGTCGATAATTGCTTTTTTTTTATTATTAAATGCTGTGGCATCATCTTTGAAATATTGAATTAAAGTTCCTTTTTCAGGACCTTCGTACAATATTTTAGCTTTGCCTTCGTATATTTGTTTTCCTTTAGCCATCAGCTTTTAAATACTCTTCCGTAGATAGTATTAATGTATCTTAAATGAGAATTCATGTTGAATAGTTTTTTAAGATCGTCTGTGGATAATTTAGATTTAATTTGTTTATCATTATTTAAATTATCAAAAAAACTTTCATTTGCGGACCACGTTTTCATAGCATTTTTTTGAACAACTTTATAAGCGAGCTCTCTCGTCATTCCTTTTTGAGTTAATTTTAAAAGAACATTTTGAGAAAAAATAAGTCCATTAAATTTTTCTAAATTTTTTTGCATATTTTTTGGGTAAACAATTAAATTTTTAATTATCCCAGCAAGTCTAGATAATACAAAATCTAATGTAATTGTTGCATCTGGACCGATATTTCTTTCGACACTTGAATGACTAATATCTCTTTCGTGCCATAAAACTACATTCTCTAAAGCTGGAAAAGCATAACTTCTAATCAATCTTGCAAGTCCCGTAATGTTTTCAGATAAAACTGGATTTCTTTTATGCGGCATTGCTGAAGAGCCTTTTTGTCCTGCTGAAAAATATTCCTCAACTTCCAAAACTTCAGTTCTTTGCAGGTGTCTTATTTCAGTGGCTAATCTTTCAGCAGAAGATGCTATTATTGCAAGTACGCTAAAGAAATAAGCATGACGATCTCTAGGAATTACTTGTGTTGAAATTGGTTCTACATTGAATTTAAATTTTTTTGCAACATATTGTTCAATACCTGGATTGATATGAGCAAAAGTTCCAACAGCTCCAGAGATTGCACAAGTTGATATCTCATTGATTGCTTGCTCCATTCTTTTCTTGTTTCTTTTAAATTCCGCATAGTAAGTAAGAAGTTTTAATCCAAAAGTTACAGGTTCAGCATGAATTCCATGACTTCTACCAACGCAAACTGTTTTTTTATATTTTATAGATTTTGTTTTTAAAATTTTTAAAAGGTCCTCTAAGTCCTTTAAAATTATTTTTCCTGATTGGTAAAGCTGAATGTTAAAACAAGTGTCTAACACGTCGGAAGACGTCATGCCTTGATGTAAAAATTTTGCTTTTTGCCCAACTTTTTCTGTTATTGAAGTAAGAAAAGCAATAACGTCATGCTTTACTTTTTTTTCGATTTGATCAATTCTATCAGGATTAATTTTAGCTTTTTTTTTTATTTCTTTAGCGATGCCTTTTGGAATAATTTTAAACTTTTCCATTGCCTCTGCCGCATAAATTTCAATATCAAGCCAGATTTTATATTTATTTTCAGGTTGCCAAATTTTTGCGATTTGTTCGCGTGAATATCTTGAGATCATTTAGATACGTTATAATTCATTAACACTATTTTATTATAAAGTAAAAATTTCGTATCCATTATCAATTATACCAACTGTGTGTTCAAATTGTGCTGATAAGGATTTGTCTTTTGTAACTGCAGTCCAACCATCTTGTAATACTTTAGTGTGATATTCTCCTAAATTAACCATTGGTTCAATTGTAAAAACCATGCCTTTTTTAATCTTCATTCCTTCACCTTTTTTTCCATAATGCAAAATATTAGGCTCCTCATGAAATGTTTTGCCAATCCCATGTCCACAAAAATCCCTAACAACGGAACAGCCATGAGATTCAGCATAAGATTGAATAGCATAACCAATGTCACCTAAAGTAATTCCTGGTTTTAAAATTTTAATGCCTTCCATCATGCTTTCGTAAGTTATTTTAATTAGCTTTTCCGCTTTTACTGAAGTATTTCCAACGGCAAATGTTTTGCTAGTGTCTCCATAGTAGCCATCCAATATTGAAGTGATATCAATATTAACAATATCTCCTTCATTCAAAACTTTATCACCTGGAATCCCGTGACAAACTACATGATTAATAGAAGTGCAGATTGATTTTGTATAACCTCTGTAGAATAATGGAGCTGAAAATGCTCCATGATCATTTAGATATTTGTTTGCAGCTTCATCAATAAAATCAGTTTTAACACCTGGTTTAATAAGTTTTTCTATATAATCCAAAGCTCTAGCCGCAAGGTCACCGGCTTTTTTTAAACCCTTAAAATCTGTTTCATTATATATTTTAACAGAAGTAGATTCTTCTTTTTCTATTTTCATTAAAATTTAATTTCTATTTTATTTTTAAGAATTATTTCTTTATCAGTTACTTTACTTGAATAGCATAAAAATTTAACGCCTTTTTTTTTAGCTTGTATAAAATTTTCATAGTATTTTTTATCAATATCTTTAGATATTTTAAAAAAATTACAATCTTCCCTTTGTATTAGAAATATCAAATAAGCTTGATATTCTTTTTCTTTAGCACTGATAAGTTCTAGTAAATGCTTTTGTCCCCTAGTAGTTGGTGCATCAGGAAATTCAGCACAATCATTTTCTCTCTTTAAAGTAACATTCTTTACTTCTACAAAAGCTTGTTCCTTTTTATTGGAAACTAAAAAATCAAACCTGGTATTACTATTAAATTTCACTTCTCTCTGAACTTGATCAAAGTTTTCAAGTTCTTTTATTTTTTTATTGATTAATGCCTCTTCTACAATTCTATTTGTTAAGTGAGTGTTAACACCAACTTTTTGTTTATTGTGCTCTAAGATTTCTAAAGTGTATTTTAGTTTTCTTTCCGTATTTTTTGATTCAGAAATCCATGCATTTTCACCCTCATTAAGAAGTCCCATCATAGATCCAGAGTTTGGACAGTGAGCTGTAAGAATTTCTTTATTTAACAATACATCTACAAAGAATCTTTTATACCTCTTTATGAATTTTGTTTTAATTAGAGGAGTGTCAAATTTCATTAAAAGTATTAATATCATTTAGATGCTTACACGAAATAAAAAAAAAAGAATTTTTGCTGCTATTTTAATAATTGGGGATGAAATTTTATCTGGCAGAACTCAAGATACTAATACATCTTTTCTTGCTAAATGGCTTAATGAAAGAGGGGTTCAGTTAAAAGAAGTCAGAACTATTCCTGATGAACTTAACACAATTGTTTCTTATGTAAATTTGTTAAGAAAAAAATATGATTATTTATTTACAACGGGTGGAATTGGCCCAACCCATGATGACATTACGGCTTTTGCAATTTCAAAAGCATTTAAAAAAAAATATGAATATAACAAAGAAGCTTATCAAATTTTAGAAAGGCACTATAAAGATTCTTATTTTAACGAAGCAAGAAAGAAGATGGCAAAGATGCCAAGAGGAGCGGGGTTAATTTACAATCCTTCTAGTTCAGCACCTGGTTTTTATGTAAAAAATGTTTTTACACTACCAGGAGTTCCCGCAATTTTACAATCTATGATGCCTTTTGTAGAGCAATTAATAATTGGTGGTGAAAAAGTATACAGTGCAACTGTTCAGGTACATTTACCTGAAAGCAAAATAGGAAAAGATTTAGGTAAGCTACAAAAGAAATTTAAAGACTTAAGTCTTGGCAGTTACCCTTTTTTTAAATCAGGTAAAGTAGGTGTTGCTCTTGTTATACGAGGATATTCTGAAAAAAGAATACAACAGTGCAAAATTATTTTAGAGAAAATTTTGAAGAAAATAAAAAAATCTTAATGGATAAAAATCGAGAGTTATCCAAATTAAAAAATTCAATATTAAAATTTAATAAGGATTTTCCTGGAAAAAATTTAGTTTTTTCAGATGGTAATAAAGATGCGAAAGTAATGATAATAGGCGAAGCGCCCGGAAGAACAGAAGATAAATTGCAAAAACCTTTTGTTGGTAGAGCAGGAAAGCTTTTAGATAGTCTTTTGGAATCTATTCATCTTGATAGATCGAAAGTTTATATAACTAACGTAGTAAATTATAGACCTGACAAAAATAGAAAGCCTACTCCTGAAGAAATAAATGAATTTAAAAAACTACTGTTTAAACACATAGAGATTATAAGTCCCAAATGCATATTATTACTTGGCGCAACTGCAGCAACTGCAGTTTTGAATCATATTGGCCCATTGGGAGAAGTAAGAGGTAAATGGAAAAATATAAAAATTATTAATTCTTATTTTGATATTTTAACTACTTTTCATCCTGCATTTTTATTAAGACAGCCCGCTCAAAAAAAATCTACATTAGAAGATTTACTTGAGTTTAAAAGAAAATTAAGCAGTTAAGTTATTTATTTCCACTTAACAAGCCCATGTAATTTCATTATAAGCATTACAACACTAAAGCCCTCGTGGTGGAATTGGTAGACACAAAGGACTTAAAATCCTTGCCCTTTTTGGGAGTGCCGGTTCAAGTCCGGCCGAGGGCACCACATTTATGAGAATATTATTTATTCTTTTGTTGTTAGTATCTTGCTCTAAAGATGTAAAAGTTCCATTTATTAGCAAAGATCCGGCAAAGCCAATTAATGTTATAATTGAGAATGAATTTGATATCACATATTCATTATCAACATTAGCAAGACAAAATAATGATGTTTGTCAGATGTCTTTAGACATTAAAAATATTTCTAAAGAAGAAAAACGAAATTCATTATCAATAGAAGCCTATTCTTTTGCAGATAAAAAATACGAGGCTTTTGTAGTTGAAAAAAGATCAAAACCTAATGAAGTTGTAAATTCTACTGTTCAATTTAATGGAATTAATTGCGGTGATATCAGAAGAATAAATTTCTATAAATAATCTTATAGGTCTATATTTTTAACTTTTGGCGCGTTCTCTTCTATAAATTTTAGTCTTAAATCAGCATTTTTTCCCATAATATTTGAAATTAATTTGTTTGTTTTTTTATAATCGCTCGTTGGAACAGTTACTCTAATTAAAGATCTGGTGTTAATATCCATTGTTGTTTCTTTTAATTGTAGAGCCATCATTTCACCCAATCCCTTAAATCTACTTATTTCTATTTTAGATCCTTTTTTAAGATTCTTTAATAATTTATCTTTTTCAATGTCGTTTCGCACATAATAAATTTGGTTAGATATAGTAAGTTTATAAAGTGGAGGAACCGCAAGATACAAATGTCCATTTTTAATTAAATTTGGCATTTCACAGAAAAAGAAAGTCAAAAGTAAGCTTGCGATGTGATCGCCGTCAACATCAGCATCAGTCATGATAATTACTTTTTCATATCTTAAATCTTTATCAATATATTTTTCTCTTCTTTGACAACCGAGCGCCTGAAGTAAGTTTGATATTTCAGTGTTAGCTAATATTTTTGCAGTATTAGAGTTTTTGACATTTAATATTTTACCTCTTAGAGGAAGAATAGCTTGAAAATTTCGATCACGAGCTTGCTTTGCAGAACCACCAGCAGAATCTCCTTCAACTATAAATAATTCAGTGCCTTCAACTTTTGAACTAGTACAGTCCGCAAGTTTTCCAGGCAAACGTATCTTTCTTGTTGCACTTTGTCTTCCAACATCAAGATTTTGATCTAGTAGATTTTTTTCTCTTATTTTCCCTTCAATAAAAGTGAGAATAGAATTTGATGCTTTTGGATGTTGGTTAAACCAATCTTCAACTGACTTTGCTATAGATGTGTCGCAATATTTTTGAATATAGGCGGAGGATAATCGTGATTTAGTTTGTCCTTCAAATTCTGGATTATTAATAAAAACTGAGACAATATAACTAGCATTGGAAAGTATTTCATCGGCACTTGCGGTTGCCACTAGTTTGTTATTTTTAAATTTTGCAATTTTTCTTATAGATTTTGCAACACCAGATCTAAAACCTTGTTCATGAGTTCCGCCATTGGTAGTTAGCACTGAGTTACAAAATGAAATTTTAAATTCAGAAATTTCATTATGCCATTGAATAGCAAATTCAAATTTTCCTTTATCATCATCAAAATTATTTTTATGATGACATGTTTTATCATTTATTTTGGTAAAATTTTTAGTTTCACTATCTAGATATTCAACAATACCATCTGGAAAAAAAAGTTTTGCAGTATTAGGAGTATCGTCTTTTCTGTTTATTAAAGACCTGTCGCATTCCCAATGTATTGTAATACCTTTAACTAAATAAGCCTTACTTTTACAAAGATTGTATAATTTATTAGGAAGAAAACTTAGTTCTTTTCCAAAAATTTCTTTGTCAGGAATAAATGTAACTTGAGTTCCATTTTTAATCTTGGATTTTCCTTTTTTAGTTAATTTATTTAATGGTTTTCCTTTTGAATAATTTTGTTCAAAAATAGTAGAGTTTTTAAATACTTCTATTTTTAATTTCTCAGACAAAGCATTTACAACTGAAAGACCAACACCATGTAGTCCAGCAGAAGTAGAGTAGGTTCCTTCTTTAAACTTCCCACCCGAATGTAGTGTTGTCATCACTATTTCAAGGGCAGTTTTATTCTTCTTTGGATGTTTATCTAAAGGAATTCCTCTTCCATCATCGGTTACAGTTAAGGATTTATCTTTATTTAATTTTACATAAATATTTTTTGCATGACCCGCAGTAACCTCATCCATCGAGTTATCAATGATTTCTGTTGCTAGGTGATGAAAAGCAGTCTCGTCTGTACCGCCAATATACATACCGGGTCTTTTTCTAACAGGTTCTAGACCCTCTAGAATTTCAATATCTTTAGCGGAATAATTATTATTTTTTACCACACACCAAGCATTAGATTAATTTATGAAAAAATACAGACGTAAATTTTATTTTAGGCAAAAAAAAACCCCGTATTTTTTAGATACGGGGTTTTTAAATTTTAAGATATTGTAATTAACAGCTGTAATACATTTGGTATTCAACTGGATGAGGAGTGTGTTCCATATTATACACTTCCGTCATTTTCAATTCGATGTAGGCATCAATCTGATCATCAGTGAATACTCCGCCAGAAGTTAAAAAGCTTCTGTCCTTATCTAGGTTTTCTAAAGCCTCTCTTAAAGAACCGCAAACTTGAGGAACCCCTTTAAGCTCTTCAGCAGATAAAGAATATAAGTCTTTGTCGAATGGTTTTCCTGGATCAATTTTATTTTTAATTCCATCAATACCAGCCATTAACATAGAAGCAAAAGTTAAGTACGGATTTCCAGCAGCATCTGGAAATCTAACTTCAACTCTTTTTCCTTTTGGATTAGAGCTAAAAGGTATTCTGCAGCTTGCTGATCTATTTCTTGCAGAGTAAGCAAGAATAACTGGAGCTTCAAATCCAGGAATCAATCTTTTGTAACTGTTAGTAGTTGAATTAGTGAAAGCATTTAGAGCTTTTGCGTGCTTAATAATTCCACCTATGTAATAAAGACACTCTTGAGAAAGTCCTGCGTATTTATCTCCAGCAAAAAGTGGCTTACCAGCTTTCCAGATAGATTGGTGACAGTGCATGCCTGATCCATTATCTCCTTTAATTGGTTTTGCCATAAACGTTGCAGTTTTTCCAAATGAATGTGCAACCATCTGAACTGCATATTTATAAATTTGCATATTGTCGGCGTTACGCACCATTGTATCAAACATTGTGCCTAGCTCATGCTGAGAAGGAGCAACTTCATGGTGATGTTTCTCAACTTTAACACCCATATCTTTCATTGCTTTTAATGCTTCTGCTCTTAAATCCTGACAGCTATCAACTGGAGGCACTGGGAAATAACCACCTTTAACAACTGGTCTATGACCCATGTTTCCGTTTGGATATTCTTTATCACCGTTATAAGGACCTTCGTTACTGTCAACTTGGAAAGATACTTTTTGCATAGTGTTAGAAATTTTAACATCATCAAATATAAAAAATTCCGGCTCAGGTCCAAAATAAATAGTGTCACCAATTCCAGTAGTTTTTAAGTATGCTTCAGCTTTTTTAGCAATAGATCTAGGATCTCTCTCGTAGTAATCGTTTTTTATAGGATCCATAATATCACAGAATATAACTAGAGTGTTGTGTGAAGTGAAAGGATCAACAAATGTTCTAGATAAGTCTGGCTTTAAAATCATGTCAGATTCATTAATTGCTTTCCATCCAGCAATAGACGACCCATCAAAAAAAGTTCCGTCATTTAAAAAATCTTCATCAATAGTTGTTAAATCCTGAGTCATATGTTGAAGTTTTCCCCTTGGATCAGTAAATCTCAAATCTACAAACTCTATTTCTTTTTCTTTAATTAATTTTAGTATGTCTGATGCAGCACTCATTAATTTCTCCCTTTATTATTAATTATTAATCTTGTTTTTATTTTTTTATTGTAGATGTACTATAATTATAAGCAATAAATTCCATTGTTTTTTGGTTATGTCAGGTATGCATAATAGTGTGAGTAAAAATTAAACTGTAGATTGATTTTTAAGAAATGATTTTAAATTCATCAGAAATTAAAGCTATTGAACAAAAAGAATTTAGATTAAGAAAAAATTCTTTTTCTTTAATGCAATCAGCAGGAGAAAAATGTGCAAACTATATATCAAGCAAAGTTTCAAAAAATAAAGAGTTATTAGTTATTTGTGGACCAGGCAACAATGGAGGAGATGGCTTTATCATTGGTAACTATCTTCTTAAGAAAGGTTATAAAGTTAAAATATTTTTAACTATTCCATTAAAAAATAAGAAAAACGATAACTACAAAGCCTTTAATGAACTTAATTGTAAGGTTTTTAATTTAAAAGACTTACATAAGGAGCTTAAGAGAAAAACAAACCCAATTATTGTTGATTGTATTTTTGGTACTGGTTTAAATAAAAATGTTAGCCCAAGTATTAAGAATGTAATTAAAGCAATTAATAAGAAGAGAGCATTTGTCTTTTCAATTGATATACCCACTGGAATTGGCAGCGATAATGGGCAGATCATGGGTGAAGCGATTAAAGCTAACTTAACATTAGCTCTACATTCGAAAAAAATAGGAAACGTACTTTTTCCTGGGGTTTATTTTTCAGGTTTAGTTAAAGTTTTAGATATTGGTATTAGAAGATCTTCAAATAAAATTGCAAATAATAAGATAAAAGAAAATAATCCAAATTTATGGATTAATAAAAGATTTCCTTGGAAAAAATATAACTCTCATAAGTATTCCAGAGGGAGGGTTTATATTTATGGATCTTTAAAAAATTATATAGGCGCATCATTATTGTCATCAAGTGCAGCTATTAGATGTGGTGCAGGATCAGTAACAATTGTTGCCAATAAAGATACTATAGATAAATATAATCAAAAGTTTTTTTCGTTATTAAAAATTGAAATTAACTCTAATGAAGAGTTTAAAAAACTTCTAATGCATTCACCAATAACTTCTTTTCTTATCGGACCAGGCGCAGGAGTTAATAAAGAAACCATAGAGAATACTAAGTTAATATCTCAATTTGTTAGCAATACAGTTATAGATGCCGATGCAATAACTTCATTCGCTAAAAATCCAAAGGAATTATTTTCAATTCTGGATAAGAATAAAATTATCACTCCTCACGAAGGTGAGTTTAATAGAATTTTTCCAGATCTTAAGAATATTAAAAATAAAATTGAAAAATCTACAAAAGCTGCAAAAAAAGCAAATTGTATTTTAGTTTTTAAAGGTCCAGATACAATTATTGCATCTCCGGATGGAAAAGTTTGCGTTAATACAATTTCTACAGAAGAATTAGCAGTAATTGGTTCTGGAGATGTTTTAAGCGGAATAATTACAAGTCTCGTTGGAAAAAATAAAATGTCAGCATTTGATGGAGCCTGCGCCGGTGTATGGCTACATTCTTATGCTGCAAGAATGATTAAAAAGGGCCTTATAGCAGAAGATATAATTAAAAATTTACCAAAAGCACTAGAGCAGTTAGATAAAAAATATAATTAGTCTTATTTGATTTTTGAAGGCACTACTTTATTATTTTCATATTTTGGAGGAGTATAATTTAGTCCTTTAGGCTGTGTGCTTGTGAATCTAAAGTAAATTAGAGAGCAAATTAAAAGCAAAAGACTTATTAATGATAAAGTTATTAATGGAAATTTCTTGTTAACTCTTTTAGTTAAGCGAACGAGTAAATAATAAATTACAAAGGGAAGAATGATAGCAGTGATAATTATTATATAGCGTATCATTTTAATTCTTTTCTTGCCTCTAAAAGCCAGAGTTTTATTTCTTTCATACTTAATAGAGTATTAAGATATTTTTCCAAAGTGAGCGATAATTTTATGTTATAAATTTTAAATCTAAACATTACTGGAGCATACATAGCGTCGGCTATAGAAAATTTTTTAAACATAAATGGTCCTTTAGATTTTTTAAGACAATCTTCAATAATTTTTTTAGCCCTAGTTATTTCGGCTGATGTTTCTTTGTTATTTTTAAATTTTAGATTTTTTCCTAGGAAATTCATACTTAAATTTTTTCTTAAGTTAGCAAAACCGCTGTGCATTTCAGAGGAGATATTTCTAGCTATTATTTTATCAATATTATTTTTTGGCCATAAATTTTTATTTTTAAATTTTTCTGCCAAGAATTCACAGATTGATAAAGAATCCCATATTTTTATTTTTCCATAGATTAAACAAGGAATTTTTCCAGAAGGAGAAAATTTTAGTATATTTATTTTAGTATTTTTATCTCGTAGCTTAATTTTAGCTTCAGCAAATGGAATATTAAAATATTTTAACAATAACCATGGTCTCAGGGACCATGTTGAATAAATTTTATCGCCTATTACCAGTTTGAATTTCATAATCAAATGTGCTTTTTATATAAGCAAATGCTATTCTTTTGCATCTTATATTTTATAAATAAATCCTAGAAAGCATTTAATAATATAGCTATATTCGCCATTCGAAATTTAATTAATATTAAAGCGGGAGTGGTGGAACGGTAGACACGCCAGTCTTAGGAACTGGTATCGAAAGATGTGAAGGTTCAAGTCCTTTCTCCCGCACCATGTAGTATATGAAAGTAACAGTATCAGATTCTAAGGGGTTAAAGACTAATCTTAATGTTTTAGTTAAAAAACAAGAGATTGATAAAAAAATAGAAGAAAGAGTTATTGAATTACAGAAGACCGTTAACATTAAAGGCTTTCGACCAGGCAAAGCCCCAGTAGATTTATTAAAAAAACAATTTGCTCAAGCATTGTACGGAGAAGTTTTGGAAAAAATTTTACAGGACAATACTTATCAAGCATTAAATGATAATAAAATTAAACCTGCTAGCCAGCCTAAAATTGAAATTAAATCTTCAGGAGAAGATAAAGATTTAGAGTATACAATTTCTGTAGAAAAAACTCCTGATATAAAAAAAATTGAATTAGAGAAAATTACTCTAACTGATTATAAATTAAAAATAGAAAAAAAAGATTTAGATGACAGAATTAATTTATTGGCAGAAGGTCAAAAAAAATATGTTAACAAAAATGAAGGCGAAACATCTATTAAAGGCGATTTAGTGGTTTTTGATTTTGAGGCAACTGTTAACGGCAAAGCTTTTGAAGGAAATAAAGGACAAAAAGTTCAAATTATTTTAGGCAAAGAACTTTTTATTAAAGGTTTTGATGAACAATTATTAACATGCAAATCTGGCGATAAAAAAGATGTTAAAATTAATTTACCTGAAAATTATCCAAACAAAGATTTGGCAAACAAAACTGCAGTGTTTAATTGCAAAATATTAGAAGTTAAAAAATCAGAATCAGTGGTTATAGATGATCAATTCGCAAAAAATTTAGGAGCAAAAGATTTAAGCGATTTAAAAATTCTATTAGAAAAACAACTTTCTAAAGAACAGTCTTCAATTACGGAAACAATCGTTAGAAAAGAAATTTTAGATTATCTAGATGAAAACTGTAAGTTTGATTTGCCTGAAGATTTAGTAAAAAATGAACAAGAAATAGTTAAACATAGTTTTATTCATGAAAAAGCTCATAAAGATGAACCTCATGATGATCATAAACATGGACATGATCATTCAGATATAAAACTTACTAAAGAAGAAGAAGAAGACATTTTGGACATTTCAAAACGAAGAGTAAAACTTGCTCTAGTATTAAACCAAATTGGAGAAGATTATAAAATCCAAGTGACGACACAAGAACTTCAGCAGGAATTACAAAAACAAATGAGTATGTACCCTGGACAGGAAAAACAAATTAGAGATTATTATCAAAAAAATCCTTCAGAAATCACAAGACTTAGAGGACCAATATATGAAGATAAGATTGTTGAACTGGTTAAGTCTAAAGCTAAGGTTACCGTTAAAGAAGTTAATAAAAAAGAATTAGAAGAACTTGTAAAAGATTTATCATCTAATCTTAAGTCTAAATCATCTGCCAAGTCAGCAAAGAGTGTCGATGATAAATCAAAAAAAGATACAAAATCAGAGGATAAATCAAAATCCACAAAAAAGATTAGTAAAAAATAAGCAAAGCCTGTAGAATCTGATTCTCTATGAATGATCAGATTGATATCCAGATGAATACTCTTATTCCAATGGTTGTTGAACAAACCAGCAGAGGAGAAAGAGCTTACGATATTTATTCAAGGCTATTAAAAGAACGAATTATTTTTTTAGTAGGACCAGTGCACTCTCATGTTGCAAGTTTAGTTTGCGCTCAATTACTTTTTTTAGAGTCTGAAAATCCAAAGAAAGAAATTTTTTTATATATTAACAGTCCAGGAGGAGTAGTTACTGATGGACTTGGAATTTATGACACCATGCAATATGTTAAATCTCCTGTTTCAACAATTTGTATCGGACAAGCAGCTTCCATGGGTTCATTTTTGCTAGCCGCAGGAGAAAAAGGTCATAGGTTTTCTTTACCTAACGCACGTATAATGGTTCATCAACCTTCAGCAGGTTTTCAAGGACAAGCAACCGATATTCAAATTCATGCAAATGAAATTTCTTATGTGAAAAAACGCCTTAATGAAATTTACGCAAAGCATACTGGCAAAGATATTAAGTCAATCCAAGAAGCCTTAGAGAGAGACAAGTTTATGAGCCCTGAAGAAGCTAAAGATTTTGGGATAATTGATAAAGTAGTAGAAAAGAAAGCCGATTAGTTAAATTACATATATAATTTACACACAATATAGAGATTAGATTCAACTTAGACTTGCTTTTAGTAGCAAGTCATTGTTTTATAAAACTTAACTGATTCGATCATTTTAAACATGGCTAAAGATAATAAAAACACACTTTATTGTTCCTTCTGCGGAAAAAGTCAGCACGAAGTTAGAAAACTCATAGCCGGCCCCACAGTTTTTATATGCGATGAATGTGTCGAGCTTTGTATGGACATCATCAAAGAAGAGAACAAAAGCAATTTTGTTAAAGATGATGCTGGAGTTCCAACACCAAAAGAAATTTGTAAAGTTTTAGATGAGTACGTAATTGGTCAAGACAAAGCCAAAAAAGTTTTATCTGTTGCCGTACACAACCATTATAAGAGATTAAATCAAGATTCTAAGAGCAGCAAAGATGTTGAAATTTCAAAATCTAACGTATTACTTATAGGTCCAACAGGTTGCGGAAAAACTTTATTAGCTCAAACTCTTGCTAAAATTTTAGACGTACCATTTACTATGGCTGACGCTACTACATTAACAGAGGCTGGTTATGTCGGAGAAGATGTAGAAAATATTATTTTAAAATTACTACAAGCAGCTGATTATAATGTTGAAAAAGCACAAAGAGGAATTGTTTACATTGATGAAGTTGATAAAATTAGCAGAAAAACAGAAAATCCTTCTATTACAAGAGATGTATCTGGAGAGGGTGTTCAACAAGCCCTTTTGAAAATAATGGAAGGAACAGTTGCAAGCGTTCCACCACAAGGAGGAAGAAAACATCCTCAACAAGAATTTTTACAAGTTAACACAACAAATATCCTATTTATATGCGGTGGGGCATTTGGTGGATTAGAGAAAATTGTATCATTAAGAAGCAAAGGTACTGCGATGGGATTTGGAGCTACACTTAGAGAGCATGATAATAAAAGTATTGGTCAAATATTAAAAGACTTAGAACCAGAAGATTTATTAAAATTTGGTTTAATACCAGAGTTTATAGGAAGACTTCCAATTGTAGCAACGTTAGATGATTTGCATGAAGAAGCGTTAATTAAAATTTTACAAGAACCAAAAAATGCACTTCTTAAACAATATGCTAAACTTTTTGAAATTGAAGGAGCTAAGCTTACTTTTACAAAAGATTCCCTGTCAGCTATTGCTAAAAAAGCTTTAATAAGAAAAACAGGGGCAAGAGGACTTAGATCAATTTTAGAAGATATTTTACTTGAAACAATGTTTGAGCTTCCTTCGCAGTCTAATATTAGTGAAGTTGTAATTAATAAAGACGTTGTTGATGGAAAAATAAAACCGTTACTTACTTACTCAAAGAAAAACAACCAAACCTCAAGCACTCCTATTAATAAAGAGAGCAAAATAGGCTAGTTATTCACAGTTGAAATAACATTAAACGTCCCCATATAGGGTTAAGCTTGTTATAAACTTAACTATTACTATTATTAATTTATGGAGAATAAAGAGCCACAAAAAATCGATCAAGGCCAATACCCTGTATTGCCATTGAGAGATATTGTTGTTTTTCCAGGAATGGTAGTTCCACTTTTTGTTGGAAGAGAAAAGTCTATAAATGCTCTTAACAGTGTAATGGATAAATATAAGAAAATTATCCTTGCCGCTCAAAAAAGTCATGATGTTGACGATCCAAAAGATAATGAGATTTATCAAGTCGGTTGTTTAGGCGAAATATTACAATTGTTAAAACTTCCAGACGGAACAGTTAAAATTTTAGTAGAGGGAAAAGAAAGAGTTAAAATTAATGAGTATCACAATGAAGAAAAGAATTATTTATTAGCTTCGTGCTCAAAATTAGCTGATGATCTTGGCAAAGAAGATTTATCTTTATTATCAAAAGCTGTTTTAAATAAATTTGATAAATTAGTAAAAGTTTCAAAAAAAGTATCCGAAGAGGGTCTTGAGACAATTAAAGATACAAAAGAACCATCAAAAGTTGCTGATGCAGTAGCTAACCAATTACAAATCAGTTTAGTAGAAAAGCAAAAAATTTTAGAAAATTTGTCGGTGCAAAATAGACTTGAATCTCTTTTAACTTTTATTGAAAGTGAAATTGAAGTTTTGTCAGTTGAGAAAAAGATTAGAGGCAGAGTTAAAAATCAAATGGAAAAAACTCAAAGAGAATATTATTTAAATGAACAGTTAAAAGCTATCCAAAAAGAGCTAGGCGAAACTGAAGATGGTAAAGATGAAATTCAAAACTTAGAAGAGGCCATTAAAAAAGCTAAAATGACAAAAGAAGCCGAAGAAAAGTCTTTAGCTGAGTTAAAAAAATTAAAATCAATGAGCCCAATGTCAGCAGAATCTACAGTGGTTAGAAATTACTTGGATTGGATGGTTTCGTTGCCTTGGGGAAAAACTTCAAAAGTAAACACTGACATTAATAATGCGAAAAAAATTCTTGATGAAGATCATTATGGTTTAGAAAAAGTAAAAGATAGAATTTTAGAATTTTTAGCAGTACAGAGTAGAATTAATAAAATTAAAGGTCCTATTCTTTGCTTAGTAGGAGCACCGGGAGTTGGAAAAACTTCTTTGGGTAAATCTATTGCTAAAGCCACTGGAAGAGAATTTGTGAGAATGTCTTTAGGCGGAATTAGAGATGAGGCTGAAATCAGAGGTCATAGAAGAACTTACATTGGATCTTTGCCAGGAAAAATAATTCAGATGATGAAAAAATCTGGAAAAAATAATCCTTTAATTTTATTAGATGAAATTGATAAAATTGGTAATGACTATAGAGGCGATCCTTCGTCGGCATTATTAGAAGCGTTAGATCCTGAACAAAACCCAACATTTAACGATCATTATCTTGAGGTTGATTATGATTTATCGAATGTAATGTTTGTTACTACTGCAAATACTTTGAATATTCCCGGTCCATTATTAGACAGAATGGAAGTTATTAGAATCTCCGGTTACACCGAAGATGAAAAAATGGAGATAGCTAAAAAATATCTTTTACCAAAACAAATTAAAGAAAACGGATTAAAACCAGGTGAATGGACTGTCTCTGATGAGGCCTTAAAAGATATTATCAGATATTACACAAGAGAGTCCGGCGTTAGAAGTTTGGAAAGAGAGATTTCAAAACTTGCAAGAAAAGGCGTTAAAGACATTGTTACAAAAACTAAAGATACAATTAAAATTGATGAAAAAAATCTTAATGATTATCTTGGTGTTAAAAAGTTTAAATATGGTGAAATCGAAAATAAAGATGGCACAGGAATTGTAACTGGACTAGCTTGGACTGAAGTTGGTGGTGAGTTATTAACAATCGAATCTGTAATTATGCCAGGAAAAGGTAAAATGGAGATCACTGGAAAATTAGGCGAAGTGATGCAAGAGTCAGTTAAAGCTGCAAAATCTTTTGTAAGATCTAGATGCTTAGAATATGGAATTATTCCTCCAGTTTTTGAAAAAAAAGACATCCACATTCACGTACCTGAAGGCGCAACACCAAAAGATGGACCTTCAGCTGGTATTGCAATGGTAACTTCAATTGTTTCATCTTTAACTGGAATCCCAGTTAAGAGAGAAGTTGCAATGACTGGAGAAGTTACTTTAAGAGGAAGAGTTCTTCCAATTGGTGGTTTAAAAGAAAAATTATTAGCAGCTCTTAGAGGAGGAATTAAAACTGTTTTAATCCCAGATGAGAACGAAAAGGATTTAGCCGAAATACCTAAAAATGTAATCGAAGGTTTAAAAATTATTCCAGTTAAAACAGTGGATGAAGTATTGAAAGTTGCTTTAACTAAATCTTTAACACCGATTGATTGGGTAGAAATTGACCTTTCGCAAACACAAAAAGGTAAAGAACTTACTAGTGAAAGACCAGTTAATTAAATTATTTAATATTTAAATATTCAACAAAGCTTCTAAGAGAAATTAAAATTAGGTAAATTCCAAATATCTTAGTAATTAAATTTCTACTTACTTTATGAACGACTTTTGCTCCAAGAGGAGCCATCATCATTGTAACTGGAACAAAAACTAAAAATCCAGCAAGATTAAAATAACCAAAGCTTAGAGGTGAATTAACCTTGGCAAATAATGCACCACTTGAGATCATACTAATCGTTCCTGAGATTGCAATTAAAATTCCAATAGCTGCAGATGTTCCAATAGCCTTTCTCATGTCATAACCAAATAGTCTCATAAAAGGTACAGATAACGATCCACCCCCAATGCCCAACGGAACAGAAACAAAGCCAATAAAGTTTCCAATTATAATTTTATAAATTTTTGGAATATTTCTTTCGGTTTCTTCTAATTTTGATTTTAAAAACAAAAAAAACAAGCCTACCAAAAATGCAAATAATGCGAAGAATAAAACTAAATTTGCTGTTTTAAGATTTGAAGCTAAAAAAGTTCCAATAATGACTCCTAAAACTATGTAAATACCAAAAGATTTAATAAGACCAAAATCAACTGCATTAAATTTCATGTGAGTTCTAGTGGACATGATTGATGTTGGAATAATAATTGCAAGAGATGTTCCTAAAGCTAAATGCATTTTAGTTGCCATTTCAAAATCAAGAACTGTGAATGCGTAGTAGAGCGCAGGTACCATTACTAAACCACCACCGACACCAAGTAGACCCGCTGCAAAACCGGCAACAGATGCTGCCATAACCATGACAATTATAAGATAAAATATTTGAGACCAATCAATCATAAAAATATTCTTAACATATATATTTTTAACTAATAAATAGTAGTTAATATTGAAATATGAAAAAAATTAAGAAATATTGGTACATAATCCCTATATTACTATTAGTTTGGTATTTTTATCCGAGAGATTATTTAAAGAACTGTGTAAGCGATTTTAAAGAAAAACAAACATACTATAAAAATCAATTTGCAGATCAGTATGGTTTAATTACTTGCTCAAAGATTAAAAAAGAAGATCTAAATACTTTTAATCTTCTAAAAGGTAGAGTCTTTTCAAAAACTACTGCATTTAAAAAGTACTTACCTCATTAATTATTATTTTAACTTTCTATTTTTATTGTTATACAAAGCTCCTTAGTAAAAGGGCGATTAGCTCAGTTGGTAGAGCATCTCGTTTACACCGAGAGGGTCCTAGGTTCGAGTCCTTGATCGCCCACCATCTTCTTACTTTATAAAGAGTTTTTTTTATGTTTTTTAAAAAGCTCTAATAATATTTTACAAAAGACATCCAAAAAAAATCAGTGTATAAGATTACCTTCAAGCTTAACTTGAATTGTGGTGACAGCATAATCTTAGCCTCATCACTTTAATTTTAGGGGGTGTAGCTCAGCTTGGTTAGAGCGCCTGCCTGTCACGCAGGAGGCCGCGGGTTCGAGTCCCGTCACTCCCGCCAGTATTTATTAAAAGTATGAAAAATAATTTTATTAATATTTAAATGAGCTCAGCTTTTTTTAACTCTTTTGCAGTTTTGTTTGTTGCAATTGATGCCGCAGGAATTGGTCCTTTATTTTTATTATTAACGGAAGGAGCATCAAGAGAGCAGAGGTTTAAAATTGCAATTAAGGCTTCTTTAATTTCTTTTATAGTATTAATTATTTTTGCATACGGTGGTAAATTTTTTTTTAATTGGATTGGCGTTTCAATAGACTCTTTAAAAATCGCAGGAGGAATAATTTTATTTATTATCTCAATTGAAATGTTACTAGATAAAAGAAGATTAAGGAGAGAAGAGAGCGCTAATAAAGTTTTGCATGAAAAAACATTAGAAGAAATTGCAATTTTTCCACTTGCTATTCCTTTAATAGCAGGACCAGCAGCGTTAACTTCAGTTTTGCTTTTGGTAAATGCTAGCTCTAAGTCACCTGAAAAATTAATTATGGTTTATGTAGCCTTAACCGCTGTAATGATTGTAACATTTCTTCATATGATATTTTCTGCAATTCTTGCAAACTATACTAGTAAAAATATTTTAAATGTATTTTCAAGGGTTATAGCTTTAATATTAGCATCTCTTGCAATTCAGTTTATTGTAGATGGAATAAAATCTAGTTTTGGATTTTAATTTTTTCTTTCAAGTAATCTAAAAATACCCAAAGTTACTGATACTGCATTTGAAACATTTAAACTTTCAATTTCTTTGTTAATCTGAATTTTTATAAGATGATCGCAATTTTCTTTTACTAGCCTTCTAAGTCCTTCTCCTTCAGATCCAAAAACAAAAGCATTTTGATTAGACCATTTTTGATCTTCAATATTTTCTTTTGCATGACCATCTAATCCATAAACCCAATAATTATTTTTTTTAAGAACCTCTAGTGCATTAGTGATATTTGAAACTGGTATAATATTTACAAGCTCCATTGCTCCACTCGCACTTTTGTACATCATTTTGTTCTTAGGATTGTAATTTTTATCTAAAAGAATAACCGCATCAATATTAAATGCGCTACATGATCTTATTATTGATCCTATATTTCTTTGATCCGTGATGTCATCAAGTACAACCACTGTATTTTTTGAATTATTTTTGTTTTTTAAATATTCTTTTAACTCAATTGCTTGAATACTTTCTATTTCAGCAGCAACCCCCTGATGAACAATATTTTCGTTAATAAAAATTTTATCTATTTCTTTCTTATCTTTAACTTCAATTAGAATTTTTTTATTTAAATCTTTAGGATTAAAATCCTTTTGGTTTTCTTGGGTGATAATTAGCTTATTTATTTTTCTTTTAGGGTTTTTGATGGCAGATAAAACTGCATGTTTGCCACCTATCCAAAATGAGCCTGTTTTCATTGATATAATCGTTATAACTATCTTAATTTGAGCTAAAAATGTATTGCATTAATATTGCTCACTAATTATATTCCGCATAATTTTAAGCTTCAAAATCGCAATAGTGTGGTTAGGAAGTTGTGTTGTAAAATTTTTCTTTTTTAGAACACTTGAAAGCCACTCAAAGCAAAACCCCGTAGTTTTGTGAAAAATTGGAGGGGTGACCGAGTGGTTAAAGGTGACGGTCTGTAAAACCGTTGGCTCCGGCCTACGAAGGTTCGAATCCTTCCCCCTCCACCAAGAGGGAGTGTTTAAAGAAAAGAAATGTTGGCAACAAAATAAAATTAGGAGTAAGGTTTGGTTACGCGGGTGTAGTTCAATGGTAGAACTCCAGCCTTCCAAGCTGGTTGTGAGAGTTCGATTCTCTTCACCCGCTCCAGATTAAATTAATAATAAACTGAGAGGTGTAGAAAAAGTAAATGTCTAAGGAAAAATTTCAAAGAACGAAACCACATTGCAACATTGGTACTATTGGTCACGTCGATCATGGTAAAACAACTTTAACAGCCGCGATCACAAAAGTTCTTGCAAAAACTGGAGGAGCAAAATTTGTTGCTTACGATCAGATTGACAAAACACCTGAAGAAAAAGCAAGAGGTATTACTATTTCTACAGCTCACGTTGAATACGAAACAGCAAAACGTCACTACGCACACGTTGATTGTCCAGGACACGCTGACTATGTAAAAAACATGATCACAGGTGCTGCGCAAATGGACGGAGCTATTTTAGTTGTGAATGCAGCTGACGGTCCAATGCCACAAACAAGAGAACATATTCTTTTAGCAAGACAAGTTGGAGTTCCGGCTCTAGTTGTTTTTTTAAATAAAGTTGACACTGTTAATGACAAAGAACTTTTAGATCTTGTTGAAATGGAAATTAGAGAACTCCTAACATCTTATGGATACCCAGGTGACAAAACTCCAATTATTAAAGGATCAGCATTAAAAGCAATCGAAGGCGACGCTGAACTGGGAGAAAAACCAATTCTTGCATTAATGGATGCTGTTGATGCATTCATTCCTCAACCAAACAGACCAAAAGATAAACCGTTCCTAATGCCGATTGAAGATGTGTTCTCAATTTCTGGCCGAGGAACTGTTGTTACTGGTAGAATTGAAGCGGGTGTAATTAAAACTGGTGAAGAGATGGAAATCATCGGAATTAAAGCTACTCAAAAATCAGTTTGTACTGGTGTTGAAATGTTTAGAAAACTTTTAGACTCGGGTGAAGCTGGAGATAACGTTGGTATTCTTTTAAGAGGTATCGAACGTGATCAAGTAGAAAGAGGACAGGTTTTGGCTAAGCCAGGATCAATTAAGCCTCACACTAAATTTGAAGCTCAAGCTTACATTCTGAAAAAAGAAGAGGGTGGAAGACATACTCCATTCTTTACTAAATATCGTCCTCAGTTCTACTTTAGAACTACAGACGTTACAGGAGAAGTTTTGTTACCAGCTGGTGTTGAAATGATTATGCCTGGTGACGATGCTAAAATGACTGTTACCCTAATCACTCCAATTGCAATGGATAATAATTTGAAATTTGCGATTAGAGAAGGAGGCAGAACCGTAGGAGCTGGAGTAGTTACTAAGATTATAGAATAAATCTTAGGAGTGTAGCTCAATTGGTAGAGCGCCGGTCTCCAAAACCGGAGGTTGCGGGTTCAAGTCCCTCCACTCCTGCCACAGATTATTAAATATGTTTAACCCTATTCAATTTTTAAGATCTGTTAAGCAGGAGGCTTTAAAAATATCTTGGCCAACAAGAAAAGAAACTACTATTGGGGCATTTACAGTTTTTGTTATGTCGGTAATAGCAGCTTTATTTTTTTTGTTGTTAGATCAAATTTTTAAACTAGGTCTAAATTATTTACTGGGAATTTAATTTATGATGAAATGGTATATAATTCAGGCTCATTCAGGAGCAGAAAAGAAAGTAGCCAGTCTTATTCCTGAGAAACTTGAAAAAGAAGGTTTAGCGCATCACTTCGAGGAGACATTAGTTCCAACACACGAAGTTACAGAAGTAAAAAAAGGCAAAAGAACAACTTCTGAGAAAAAATACTTTCCAGGTTATTTTTTAGCCAAGCTTGATATGAATGATCAAGTTTATCATTTAATTAAATCTATAAAAAGAATTACAGGATTTTTAGGCGTTCCAGGAAAGCCCACTCCAATTTCAGAAGCTGAAGTCACAAAAATTATGGGAAAAATTGAAGATGGAGCTCTTAAACCTTCAACTAGCATAAGCTTTGATATCGGAGAGCAAGTAAGAGTATGCGATGGACCATTTGCTTCGTTTAGTGGTTTAGTAGAGGGAGTTGATGAAGAAAAGTCTAGACTAAAGGTTTCAGTTTCGATATTTGGTAGGCCCACACCTGTAGAGTTAGAATACGGACAGGTAGAAAAGATTTAAGTATGGCTAAAGAAATTTCAGGGATTTTAAAATTACAAATTAAAGGCGGCCAAGCCAACCCAGCTCCTCCTGTTGGACCTGCTCTTGGACAAAGAGGAGTTAACATAATGGAATTTTGCAAATCTTTTAACGACAAAACTAAATCGTTAATGGGACAGCCAGTTCCAGTTGTTATTACTATATATAAAGATAAAAAATTTGATTTTATAATTAAAACTCCACCAGCGTCTTTTTTAATTAAAGAAGCTATCAAACTTAAGAGTGGTTCCAAAGAACCAGGAAGAGTTGTTGCTGGATCTATTACTAAAGCTCAGCTTAAAAAAATTGCAGAAATTAAAATGAAAGATTTAAATGCTTTTGATATTGAACAAGCGATTAAAATTATAGCTGGTTCAGCAAGATCAATGGGAGTTGAGGTAAAAGATTAATGTCAAAAAAACATTCAAAAAGATATACAGCTTTAATCAAGGGTCATGATAAGACAAAAGAACTTGCGTTACCTGAAGCTATTAAATTATTAAAAACAAAATCGAATACAAAGTTTCCAGAATCAATGGAAGCTATTTTCTTTTTAAATGTCGATAAAGCTAAAACAGATCAAAATTTAAGAACAGTGGTAGATTTACCAAATGGTAACGGTAGAAAAGTTAAAGTTGCAGTTATTTGTGGTAACGACAAACTGAGCGAAGCTAAATCTTCTGGAGCTGAAATAACTGGATCAGAAGATTTAATTAACGAGATTAATTCAGGAAAAGTAAATTTTGATGTATTAATTTCAACTCCTGACATGATGGCAAAAGTTGGAAAATTAGGAAAAGTTCTTGGACCAAAAGGATTAATGCCCAACCCAAAATTAGGTACTGTTGCAAAAGACATAAAATCTACTGTAGAGGCAATTAAGAAAGGCAGAATTGAAATTAAATGTGATAAAGATGGAAATTTAGGTTTGTCAATTGGCAAAGTAAAATTTTCTGACAAAGAATTATCTGAAAATTTTAAAAGTGTTTATGAAGTTGTTTCAAAAGAAAAGCCAGCTGGTATTAAAGGAAATTTTATAAATTCAATTTATTTATCTACGACTATGGGTCCTTCAGTTAAACTTCAACTTTCGAGTATATAATGAATAGAGAACAAAAAAATACATATGTGAATGATTTAAAAACTGTCATCGCAGCTAATGAAGGAATTTTAGTTTATCATTACGAAGGGATCACAGTTAAAGATTTGGAAAGTCTTCGTGCTAAAATGAGAGAAAGCGGAGCTTTCTTGAAAATTACAAAAAATAGAATTACAAAAATTGCGCTTAAAGGATCTAAGGCTGAAAAGTTAGAAAAATTTTTTAAAGGACCAACAGCTATTGCATGCTCAAAAGATCCAATTACTCTTGCGAAGACTTTAGTTACTTTTTCTAAAGGGAATGAAAAGCTAAAAATTCTTGGCGGCCTAATGGATGAGAAGCTTTTAGAGCCAGCAGATGTTGCTCATATAGCAACTTTACCTACGTTAAATGAAGCAAGAGCTAAAATTGTAGGTATTTTAGCTGCCCCAGCTCAAAAAATTGTTAGTATTTTGCTTGCACCAAGCGCAAAAATAGTTAATTTGATGCACGCTAAAAATTTAAAAAATTAAACCCACTAGGATATTCAAAATGCCAGACTTAAATAAAATTGTAGAAGAGTTATCAAAATTAACTGTTGTTGAAGCAGCAGAACTTTCAAAAACTTTAGAAGAAAAATGGGGAGTATCAGCAGCGGCACCAGTTGCAGCAGCAGCTCCAGCAGCAGCAGCAGGCGGCGCAGCAGCTGAAGAAAAAAATGATTTCATAGTTAATCTTGTTTCATCTGGCGACAACAAGATTGGAGTAATTAAAGAAGTAAGAGCGTTCACTGGTTTAGGTTTAAAAGAAGCTAAAGATTTAGTTGAAGGTGCACCAAAACAACTTAAAGCTGGCGTTAGCAAAAAAGATGCTGACGATGTTAAAAAGAAACTTGAAGCAGTTGGCGCAAAAGTAGAACTTAAGTAAATTTAAATTTTTTTTTAGAGCCGGATAATAAAATATTCGGTTAATAAACTATGTTGTTATCTTTTACAGATAAGAAAAAAGTTAGAAAAAGTTTTGGTAAATTAGAAAATATACTTAATATTCCCGATTTAATAGAAGTCCAAGTTAACTCTTATAAAAATTTTTTAGAAGCAAACACAGAACATAAAGTTGATTCTGGAATTACAAAAGTATTTAAGGATATTTTTCCAATAGAAGAATTTTCAGGTCTCGCAACTATAGAATATATTTCTTATCGATTTGAAAAACCAAAATACACAGTTGAAGAATGTAATCAAAGAGGATTAACATATTCAGCGGCATTAAAAGCAACACTTAGATTAGTTGCGTATGACATCAACGAAGAAAAGCAAACTAAGCAAGTTTTGTCTGCCAAAGAACAAGAAGTTTACATGAGTGATATTCCTCTTATGACTCCAAGAGGAACATTTGTTGTAAATGGAATTGAAAGAGTTTGTGTAAACCAGATGCATAGAAGTCCAGGAGTTTTTTTCGACCATGACAAAGGTAAGACCCATGCAAGTGGAAAATTATTATTTAGTTGCAGAGTTATTCCTTACAGAGGATCTTGGTTAGATTTCGAATATGACACAAAAGATATTTTAAATTTTAGAATTGATAGAAAAAGAAAGTTGCCAGTAACGACATTATTAATGGCTCTTGGTTATAATAGAGATGATATTTTAAGTCTTTTTTATGAAAATATTAGATACGATCTAACCTCAGAAGATGAGTGGAAAACAAAATTTACCCCAGAGAATTTTAGAAATTATAAGTTAAAAAATGATTTAATTAACGCCGAAACTAAGAAAGTTATCATCAAAAAAGATACAAAAATTTTGTATCCAATGGCATTAAAATTAAAGAAAGAAGGACTAAATAGTTACTTAGTTAAAACTCCTGATTTATTTGGAAAATATTTAGCAAACGATATTATTAATGAAAAAACTGGTGAAGTAATTGCTGAATCCGGAGATGAAATTTCTAATGATTTAATTACTAAGCTTACAGATCTTAAAACAAAAACAATTTATCTACTTGATATTGATGGCGTAAATAGAGGGCCATTCTTAAGAAATACCTTAACTATTGATAAAAATCTTAATCAAGATGAAGCTAGCATGGATATTTATCGTGTTCTAAGACCAGGTGAGCCACCAACAATAGAAACAGCTAAAAATTTATTTGGCAACCTATTCTTTAATCATACAAGATATGACCTTTCAGAAACAGGTCGTGTAAAAATGAACGCGAGAATGGACCTTGATTGCGATCCAAAATTAACCGTTCTAAGAAAAGAAGACATCGTTACAATCGTTAAACATATGCTGGACCTCAAAGACGGCAAAGGAGAAGTGGATGACATTGATCATCTTGGAAATCGTAGACTTAGATCGGTTGGAGAGCTTGTAGAAAATCAATTTAGAATTGGACTAATAAGAATGGAAAGAGCCATTAAAGAAAAAATGGCTTCTGTTGAAATAGATTCAGTAATGCCGCAAGATTTAATTAACGCAAAACCAATAGCTGCCTGTCTTAAAGAATTTTTTGGAACTTCTCCATTATCTCAATTTATGGATCAAACAAATCCACTTGCTGAAATTACTCATAAAAGAAGAGTATCAGCTCTTGGACCCGGAGGATTAAATAGAGAAAGAGCAGGATTTGAAGTTCGAGATGTTCACCCAACTCATTATGGAAGAATATGTCCGATCGAAACACCGGAAGGACCAAATATTGGATTAATAAATAGTCTAGCAACTTATTCAAGAATTAATAAATATGGGTTTATTGAGAGTCCGTATAGAAAAGTTGTTAATGGAAAAGTTACAAAAGAGATTCATTATTTATCTGCAATGGAAGAAGGTAAATATACAATTGCTCAAGCTAACTCTCCGTTAAGCAAAGAAAATACTTTTGTTGATGATTTAGTTTCTTGCAGAAAATCATTAGGATTTGAATTAGCGAAACCTGAAAACGTTGACTTTATGGACGTTTCACCAAAACAAGTTGTGTCAGTTGCTGCAGCTTTAATTCCATTCTTAGAAAATGACGATGCTAACAGAGCGTTGATGGGATCGAACATGATGAGACAAGCAGTTCCTTTAATTAAAAACGAATCTCCATTAGTTGGAACAGGCATAGAAAAAGATGTTGCTGTAGATTCAGGAGCAACTTTAGTTGCAAAACGAGACGGCGTTGTAGATAAAATTGATGGAAAAAGAATTGTTGTCAGAGTAACTAGTGAAAAAGATCTTACAAAATCTGGTGTTGATATTTACAACTTAAGCAAATTTCAAAGATCAAACCAGAATACATGCATCAATCAAAGACCATTAGTTAAGGTTGGAGATAAAATTAGAAAAGGTGATGTTATTGCGGATGGTCCATCAACTCAATTTGGTGAATTAGCCCTAGGTAAAAACGTAATGGTAGCATTTATGCCATGGCGTGGTTACAACTTTGAGGACTCAATATTAATTTCCGAAAGATGTGTAACAGATGATGTTTTTACATCAATTCACATTGAAGAATATAGTGTCATGGCTAGAGATACAAAACTTGGGCCTGAAGAAATTACAAGAGACATTCCAAACACTGCCGAGGAAAATTTAATTAATTTAGATGAATCTGGAGTTGTTTATGTTGGAGCAGAAGTTAAACCTGGAGATATATTAGTTGGAAAAGTTACGCCAAAAGGAGATTCACCAGTTAACGCTGAAGAAAAATTATTAAGAGCAATTTTTGGTGAAAAAGCAATTGATGTAAGAGACACATCTCTAAAAATGCCTTCAGGAACGAATGGTGTAGTGGTTGAAGTAAGAGTATTTAATAGACATGGTATTGAAAAAGACGAAAGAGCAATATCTATTGAAAGAGCTGAAATTGAGTCAGTTCAAAATGATAAAAATGCCGAAGAAGAAATTTTAGAATCAAATATTAAAGCCAGAGTAAAAAGCACTTTAGTTTCTGCAAAACTTGAAGAAGATTTTAAATCTTTTAAAAAAAGTACAGTTTTATCAGAAGATAATTTGTCCGAATTAACTGCAAATGAATTATTCAAATTAGTCATTGAAGATAAAAAAGTTCAATCAAATTTAGCAATTTTAAAAGAACAATTTGTTAAAGCTAAAAAAGATATTCAAACGAGATTTGAAGACCAAGTAGATAAAATTCAAAAAGGCGACGACTTATTGCCAGGTGTTATGAAAATGGTGAAAGTTTTCGTTGCCATGAAGAGAAAACTTCAGGCCGGAGATAAAATGGCAGGAAGACATGGTAACAAAGGAGTTATTAGTAGAATTGTACCAGCTGAAGATATGCCTTACATGAAGGATGGAAGACCAGTTGATATTGTTCTAAATCCATTAGGTGTTCCAAGTCGTATGAACGTAGGTCAAATTTTAGAGACACATTTAGGATGGGCTTGTTCTGAAATGGGTGAGAAAATTAAAAAATTAATTGAAGATGTTCAAAAAAATTCTTCTAAAAAAGAAGAATTAAAAAATTATTTAGGAAAAATTTACAAAGGAGATGTAGGTGATGAAATTAAAAATTTATCTGATACAGAACTTAATGAATTAAGTTACAATCTATCAAGTGGCGTTCCTATAGCTACACCAGTTTTCGATGGGGCTAGTGTAAATGACGTTACTGAAATGTTAAAATTTTGTGGATTACCAGAATCTGGACAGACTGATTTATATGATGGCAGAACTGGTGAAAAAATTGATCGTCAAGTTACAGTTGGAATTATTTACATGTTAAAATTAGCCCACATGGTTGATGATAAAATTCATGCTCGTTCTACTGGTCCTTACAGTTTAGTTACACAACAACCTTTAGGCGGAAAAGCTCAATTTGGTGGTCAAAGATTTGGAGAAATGGAAGTTTGGGCATTAGAAGCTTACGGAGCAGCATATACTTTGCAAGAAATTTTGACAATTAAATCGGATGATGTGGCGGGAAGAACAAAAGTTTACGAAACTATTGTTAAAGGAGATGATGATTTTGAATCAGGAGTTCCAGAATCATTCAACGTTTTAATTAAAGAGATCAGATCTTTAGGTTTAAATATTGAATTAACAAATTAAATTATGAGCAAAGAATTAACAAATTTATTTAAAAAAAATATTAATAAAGAAAATTTTAATAATATTAAAATTTCCTTAGCTAGTCCTGAAAAGATTAAATCTTGGTCATTTGGTGAAATTAAAAAACCTGAAACCATTAACTATAGAACATTTAAACCTGAAAAAGATGGATTATTTTGTTCTAGAATATTTGGACCAGTCAAAGATTACGAATGTTTATGCGGTAAGTATAAACGTATGAAATTCAGAGGAATTATTTGCGAAAAGTGCGGAGTAGAAGTTACTAAAGCAAATGTAAGACGTGAACGAATGGGTCACGTAGAACTATCAACGCCAGTTTCTCATATTTGGTTTTTAAAATCATTGCCAAGTAGAATTGCTCTTGCGATGGACATGAAGCTTAAAGACCTTGAAAAAGTTTTATATTTTGAAAATTTTATCGTTATTGAACCAGGATTAACAGAATTTAAGAAAAATCAATTAATTACAGAAGAAGAATTATTAAAAGCTCAAGAAAAATACGGAGAAGATCAGTTCTCAGCAGGAATTGGCGCTGAAGCTATTAGAGAAGTTTTAGCTGCTATCGATTTACCAGCTGAAAGAGAAAGATTAAGAGAAGTTTTAAAAACAACAACTTCTAAGGTTGCTGAAGAGAGAACTATTAAAAGATTAAAACTAGTTGAGAATTTTATTAACTCTGGAAACAAACCTGAATGGATGATTTTAACTGTTATACCAGTTATTCCACCAGAGCTTAGACCTTTAGTTCCACTTGATGGTGGAAGATTTGCAACATCTGATCTTAACGATCTATATCGAAGAGTTATTAATAGAAATAATCGATTAAAGAGATTAATGGAATTAAGAGCCCCGGATATTATTGTTAGAAATGAAAAACGTATGCTGCAAGAGGCAGTTGACGCCTTATTTGATAACGGAAGAAGAGGAAGAGTAATCACAGGAACTGGAAAGAGACCTCTTAAATCTTTGGCAGACATGCTTAAAGGTAAGCAGGGACGTTTCAGACAAAACTTATTGGGAAAACGAGTAGATTACTCAGGAAGATCTGTAATTGTTGTAGGTCCTGAATTAAAACTTCATCAGTGCGGTCTTCCAAAAAAAATGGCACTAGAATTATTTAAACCATTTATTTATGCAAAATTAGATAAACTTGGTCTTGCGACAACAATTAAGCAGGCTAAAAAAATAGTAGAAAAAGAAAAATCAGAAGTTTGGGATATTTTAGAGGAAGTTGTTAGAGAACATCCAATTCTTTTAAACAGAGCTCCGACACTTCATAGGTTAGGAATTCAAGCTTTTGAACCTTTGCTAATTGAAGGAAAAGCAATTCAATTGCATCCTTTAGTTACAGCTGCTTTTAACGCTGACTTTGACGGTGATCAAATGGCTGTTCACGTTCCCTTAAGTATAGAAGCTCAGTTAGAAGCAAGAGTTTTAATGATGTCGACAAATAATATTTTAAGCCCGTCAAACGGAAAACCTATTATTGTTCCATCACAAGATATGGTGTTAGGAATTTATTACATGTCACAGTTTTTTGGAGATCAAGACACCAAACCTGTTGGCTACTTCTTAAACTTAGATGAAATTGCACAAGGACTTGAAAATAAATCAATAAATATTCATTCTAAAATTGTATCTCGATTTGAAACAGTAGATGAAAAAGGCAAGCCAGTTTTTAAAACATATCAAAGTAGTGTTGGCAGATTTTTATTAGCTGATGTTCTTCCAAAGCATCATAAAATTTCATTTGATTTAGTAAATAAATTATTAACTAAAAAACAAATTTCTGAACTTATTGATATTATTTTTAGATACTGCGGTCAGAAAGAAACAGTAATTTTTTGCGATAGATTAATGACTATTGGTTTTCTTAATGCATTTAAAGCAGGAATATCTTTTGGAAAAGATGATTTAGTTATTCCTGAGTCAAAAGAAAAAATTATAACCGAAGCTAAAAAAATGGTTGAGGAGTATGAAACTCAATATTCCGAAGGTTTAATTACTAAAGGCGAGAAATATAACAAAGTTGTAGACCAATGGTCTAAATGTACAGATAAAATTGCAAGCGAGATGATGAAAAATATCTCTGCTTCTAAAATCAATAAAGAAGATGGCTCAATAACTACTAACTCTATATTCATGATGGCAGATTCAGGTGCCAGGGGTTCAGCAGCTCAGATGAAACAGTTAGCTGGTATGAGAGGTCTAATGGCAAAACCATCTGGTGAGATTATTGAAACACCTATTATTTCAAACTTTAAAGAAGGTTTGACAGTTTTGGAATACTTTACATCTACTCACGGAGCAAGAAAAGGACTTGCAGATACGGCTTTAAAAACAGCAAACTCTGGATATTTAACAAGAAGATTATGTGATGTTTCTCAAGATGTTATTGTAAGACTTAAATTTTGCGGAACTAAAAAACATATAAATATTAGCGAGATCATAGAAGGCGGTAATATCATCGTGTCTTTAACAGAAAGATCTCTAGGAAGAATTGCTGCTAAAGATATTAAAGCTCCAAATACAGGAGATGTTATCGTAAAAGCAAAACAATTAATTGAAGAAAAACAATGTGAATTAATGGATGCCGCTGGTGTTAAATCTATAGATGTTTACTCACCAATTACTTGCGAAGCAAAAGATGGAATTTGTTCAACTTGTTATGGAAGAGATTTAGCAAGAGGAAGATTAGTATCAATCGGCGAATGTGTTGGAATGATAGCGGCTCAATCAATTGGAGAGCCAGGAACGCAGCTTACAATGAGAACGTTCCACGTTGGAGGAACAGCACAAATTAAACAAGAGTCATCAATAACTGCACCTTCAGAAGGAGTATTAAAAGTTTCTAATCAAAACTTAATTGAAGATTCTAAAAAAGAATTAATAGTAATGGGAAGAAATACAGAAATTATTATTGAAAAAAACGGCACAAACGTTGCAATGTATAAAATTCCATACGGATCTAGACTTTTTGCAAAACCAGATCAGCCTGTTAAAAAAGGTCAAAAAATTTGCGAGTGGGATCCATACACTCTACCAGTTATTTCAGAAACGGATGGTATTGTTAATTTTGTAGATTTGATTGATGGAGCATCAATTACAGATGCTACAGATGAAGCTACAGGAATTTCTTCTAAAGTTGTTCTAGATTGGAGAGGTCAATCTAAGAATCTTGATCTTAAACCAAGAATTACTCTAAGAGATAGCAAAGGAAAAGTTGTTAAAAAAGCTGACGACAACGAAGCAAGATATTATTTAGTTCCAGAAACAATTTTGTCAGTTGAAGATGGTGACAAAGTTAATGCAGGAGATGTATTAGCTAGATTACCAAAAGCAACTTCCAAAACAAAAGATATTACTGGAGGATTACCAAGAGTTGCTGAATTATTTGAAGCGAGAAAACCTAAAGAAGGAGCTATCATTGCTGAGAATGATGGTAAAATTGAATTTGGAAAAGAAGTTAGAGGAAAACTTAAAATTACAATTAAATCAAAAGCTGGAATTGAATCTTCATATTTAATTCCAAAAGGAAAACAAGTTAACTTCAACCCAGGCGAAGAAATTAAAAAAGGAGAATATTTATTAGACGGCAGTCCAGCTCCCCATGATATTTTAAGAATTTTAGGAGTAGAAGCTCTTGCAAATTATTTTATAGACGAAGTTCAGGAAGTTTATAGATTACAAGGTGTTATAATAAACGATAAACATATAGAAGTTATCGTTAGACAGATGCTAAGAAAAGTTGAAATCAAAGCTTCTGGTGATACTCCATTCTTAGTAGGAGAATTAGTAGATAAAATCGATCTGGATGAATTAAATAAAAAATTAGTTTCAGAAGGTAAAGCTCCTGCAAAAGTTGATCCAGTATTACTGGGTATTACAAAGGCTTCATTACAGACGAAATCATTTATTTCTGCAGCTTCATTCCAAGAAACAACAAGAGTTCTTACTGAGGCAGCAATCAAAGGTAAAGTTGATGTGCTTCATGGATTGAAAGAAAACGTTATCGTTGGAAGATTAATTCCAGCGGGAACAGGTGATAGCACATTTAAATACTCTAAAATCGCTCGTGAAAGAGACATGGAGCTTCAAAGCAGCAAAGCAAAAGCCCCAGAGCAATTAGAGGTTACTAAGTAGCAATTAGCTAAGTTTTTCAATATTAATTAAGTAGCTATTTATACAACTACAATTTGACCTTTCGCTTAATTTAAGTATTATGCCCACACTTTTTTAAGGTAGTAAGTAAGGCTCTCGAGCACTTAAACTCCTACCAGATTTTAGGTTTCGACCTTATTTTCTATCCTTAAATTATTAAAATTTTTTATAAATTTATGCCAACGATTAATCAACTCGTTAAACGAGGAAGAGTTAAACCAAAAGTAAGGAACAAAGTTCCTGCGTTAGAAGCATCACCTCAAAAAAGAGGAGTGTGCACTAGAGTTTATACAACAACTCCAAAAAAACCAAACTCAGCATTACGTAAAGTTGCTAGAGTTCGTCTGTCAAACGGTTTTGAAGTTACTAGTTATATTCCAGGTGAAGGACATAATTTACAAGAACACTCAGTGGTTATGATTAGAGGCGGAAGGGTAAAAGATTTACCAGGAGTTCGTTATCATACTATTCGAGGAGTTCTTGATACTCAGGGTGTTACAAAAATGAAACAACAAAGATCTAAATACGGAGCAAAGAGACCTAAATAATTATGTCACGAAGAAGAAAACAAACAAAGAGAGATGTAAGTCCAGATCCAGTTTACAAATCTAAAGTTGTTACTAAATTTATGAATTCTTTAATGTACCAAGGAAAAAAAACAGTAGCTGAAAAAATTTTATACAAAACCCTTGAATTAATTAAAGCCAAAACTAACGACGATCCAATTAAAGTTTTTAATGATGCTCTTAAAAACGTAAAACCAAATTTAGAAGTTAAATCAAGAAGAGTTGGTGGTGCAACATACCAAGTACCAGTAGATGTAAGAGCTGATAGAGCCCAGGCTTTAGCAATTCGTTGGTTGATAGACGCTTCAAGAAAAAGAACAGACAAAAGCATGCAAGAAAAATTACTTAAAGAATTATTAGACGCAGCATCTAACAAAGGTTCAGCAATTAAAAAAAGAGAAGATACTCACAAAATGGCAGAAGCAAATAAAGCTTTTGCGCATTTTAGATGGTAAATTTATGAGCGAAAAATATCCAATCGATAAATATAGAAACATAGGTATCGCTGCCCACATTGACGCTGGCAAAACTACCACTACAGAAAGAATTTTATATTACACAGGAAAAGCTCATAAAATTGGTGAAGTGCACGATGGTGCCGCTACTATGGATTGGATGGAGCAAGAACAAGAAAGAGGAATTACAATTACATCTGCAGCAACAACTTGTTTTTGGAAAGGACATAGAATTAACATTATTGATACACCAGGACACGTAGATTTTACTATTGAAGTTGAAAGATCATTAAAAGTTTTAGACGGAGCTGTTGCTTGTTTTGATGGAGTTGCAGGTGTTGAACCTCAGTCTGAAACAGTATGGAGACAAGCAGACAAATATAAAGTTCCAAGAATTTGTTTTGTTAATAAATTAGATAGAACTGGAGCTAATTTTTTCATGTGCGTTGATATGATTAAAGAGCGTTTAGGAGCAACTCCTATGGTCCTTCAGCTTCCAATTGGTATTGAAAGTACGTTTAAAGGGGTTGTTGATCTTGTGACAATGAAAGGTGTTGTTTGGCAGGATGAAAGTTTAGGTGCAAAATTTGATTATGTTGAAATTCCAGCGGATCTTAAGGAACAAGCAGTTAAATATAGAAAAGAATTAGTAGAGCTTGCTGTTGAGCAAGATGAAAAAGTAATGGAAAATTATCTTAATGGTAAAGATCCATCGGAGGCAGAACTAAAAGCTTGTATTAGAAAAGGAGCAATTTCTTTTGCTTTTGTTCCTATAATTTGTGGAGCCGCTTTTAAGAATAAAGGAGTTCAATTAATTTTAGATGCAGTAGTTGATTACTTGCCAAGTCCTAAGGACGTTGGTCAAGTAAAAGGAACTAAACCAGATTCAGACGAAGAACTAGTTAGAAAATGTAATGATGCTGAACCGTTTTCTGCTTTAGCATTTAAAATAGCAAACGATCCATTTGTTGGATCATTGACTTTTATTAGAATTTATTCAGGCACTTTATCTACAGGTACAGGAGTACTTAACGCTTCAACTGGTAAAGAAGAAAGAATTGGTCGTATGTTGTTGATGCATGCGAATAACAGAGAAGACATTAAAAGTGCAAGCGCTGGAGATATTGTCGCTTTAGCAGGTCTTAAAAATACAATTACAGGACATACTCTTTGTGACAAAAATAATCCAATCGTATTAGAGTCTATGGATTTTCCTGAACCAGTTATTGAAATTGCCGTTGAGCCTAAAACAAAAAATGACCAAGAAAAAATGGGAGAAGCTCTTAATCGTTTAGCAAAAGAAGATCCTTCATTTAGAGTTTCTTCAGACAATGAATCTGGTCAAACTATTATTAAAGGAATGGGAGAGTTACACCTTGAAATTATTGTAGATAGAATGAAAAGAGAATTTAAAGTTGAAGCTAATATTGGAGCACCACAAGTTGCTTATAGAGAAACGATTACTTCGCCTGCAAAACTTGAGTATACGCATAAAAAACAAAGTGGTGGAGCTGGTCAATTTGCCAAAGTTAAATTAGCAGTTGAGCCTCTTGCTCAAGGAGAAGGAAGAATTGTTGAAAATTTAATTAAAGGTGGATCTATTCCAAGAGAATTTATTCCTGGAGTTGAAAAAGGAATTTTAAGCGTTGCGGATTCAGGAGTATTAGCTGGATTTCCATTGTTAGATTACAAAGTTCAAATAATAGATGGATTACATCATGAAGTAGACTCAAGTCCATTAGCATTCGAATTAGCAGCGAGATATTGTTTCAGAGAAATGTGCCTTCAAGCTCATCCAAAACTTTTAGAACCAATTATGAAAGTTGAAGTAGTGACACCAGAAGACTATATGGGCGATGTTATCGGAGATTTAAATAGCAGAAGAGGTCAAGTTGGATCAACTGACAAAAGAGGTAATGCTGCCGTTATTAATGCAATGGTCCCACTTGCAAATATGTTTGGTTACGTAAACACTTTAAGATCAATGTCACAAGGTAGAGCACAGTACACAATGCAATTTGATCATTATGATCGCGTTCCTCAAAACGTTCAGGACGAAGTTACAAAGAAAATGGCTTAAATTATGGACAAACAGAATATTAGAATTAAATTAAGAGCGTATGATCATAAAGTTTTAGATCAGTCTACAATCGAGATTGTAAATACAGCAAAAAGAACTGGAGCTCAGGTTAGAGGACCAATACCACTTCCTACACGTAAAGAAATTTTTACAGTATTAAGATCGCCTCACATTGATAAAAAAAGTAGAGAACAGTTTGAAACTAGAACACATAAACGAATGATAGATATTCTAGATCCAACACCTCAAACAGTTGAGGCGTTAATGAAATTAGATCTAGCTTCAGGCGTAGATGTAGAAATTAAGATTTAAATTATGACTTTAGGTTTAATAGGTAAAAAAATTGGTATGACAAGAAGATTCTACGAAAATGGTCAATCTGTTCCTGTTACAGTTCTTCATGTTGAGCCAGGCAAAGTAGTTGATGTTATCACTAAAGAGAAACGTGGTTACAGCGCCGTATTAGTTGGTTTTGGACATATTAAAAATTCAAAAGTAACAAAACAGATGAAAGGTGTTTTTGCAAAAAAATCTCTAGAACCTAAAAAAATTTTAAAAGAGTTTAGAGTAGAAAAAGACAGTGATTTGAAATTAGGGTCGGACATAGATTTAAATATTTTCAAAGATATAAATTTTGTAGACGTTAGATCAAAAACAATTGGAAGAGGTTTTGCAGGAGTTATGAAAAGACATAATTTTGCAGGATTAAGAGCAACTCACGGTGTTTCAGTTTCTCACAGATCTCATGGTTCTACAGGACAAAGACAAGATCCAGGTAGAGTGTTTAAAGGTAAAAAAATGGCTGGACACATGGGTGACAAATTTAGAACAGTTGAAAGATTAGAGATTATCGAAACAGATTTAGAAAATAACTTGTTATTTGTTAAAGGATCAGTGCCAGGAGCAAAAAATTCCGTAGTTGAGATTAATAAGGCTGTTAAAGAACGAAACAAAAGAACTATGAAAGATACTATTCAAGCTTTCAAAGACGATCTTGCTGAAGGATTAAAAGAAAAATCAAATAAAAAAGAAAAAAGTGCAGAAACTAATAAAAAAGATGCAAAGCCAGCAGCAGCGCCTGCAGCAGAGAAGAAGTAATTATATGAAAATAAAAGAATTAGGAATTGATGGAAAAGATGTTGGAAATATTGAGGTTTCTGACAGTGTATTTTCATTAAAACCTAGAAAAGACATTATAAAAATGGTTGTAGATTGGCAAATAAGTCGTCACTCAAAAAAAACTGGTTATACAAAAACTAGAGGAGAAGTTGCTGGATCTAGAAAAAAGATTGGACCACAAAAAGGATCTGGAGGAGCGAGACATGGTAATATCACAGCTCCAATATTTGTTGGTGGTGGTATTGCGCATGGACCAAAGGCAAAAGGAAAGCACAGAGTGAAAAGATTAAATAAAAAAGTTAGAAAACTAGGATTAAAACACGCTTTATCAAGCAAAGTATTGGATAATAAAATTAATATTTTATCAGATAAGGATTTTAAAAATTTCAAAACTAAAGATTTCAGTAAATTTTTATCAAAAATAAATTCAAAAAGCGCATTGTTAATTTATGATAACGAAAATGAAGTTTTATTAAATAATGTAAAAAATATTAAGAATATTAAAAATATTCCGGAGATTGGAACAAATGTTTATGACATTTTAAAATATCACAATGTTTTATTCACTCATTCTTCAATTAAAAAACTACAAGAAAGATTATTAAAATGAAAAAAAGAGCTGACAATTTCTCATATGATATTATTCTTGAGCCTGTAGTGACTGAAAAATCTACAAATCTAAGCTCACTAAATAAAGTAGTGTTTAAAGTTGCACCATTTGCAACAAAAGCAAATATTAAAAAAAGTATTGAGAAACTTTTTAAAGTAAATGTTGTTAAAGTTAACACAATTAATCTTCACCCAAGATTTAAAATGGTCAGAGGAAGAATTGCAAGAACTTCAGGCTACAAAAAAGCTATTGTTACTTTAAAAAAAGGACAATCAATTGATATTACAACTGGAATATAAAAATGACTTTAAAAACATATAAACCTTATACAAAATCTACTAGAGGAACAATTATACTGGATAGAACGGGTCTTTGGAAAGGTAAGCCTGTTAAATCTTTGACTTCAGGAATTAATGGCTCATATGGAAGAAATAATTTAGGAAGAATTACATCAAGACATCGTTCAGCTGGACATAAGAAAAAATATAGATTTGTAGATTTTAAAAGAAATAAGTTTGACATGCCTGCTACAGTAATTCGTTTTGAGTACGATCCTTATAGAACAGCTAATATTATGCTTGTTGAATATGAAGATAAAACTCAAAGCTATTTAATTGCTCCACAAGACATTAAAGTTGGAACTAAAATCCATACTGGGCGAAAAAAAGATATAGAAATTGGAAATTGTATGCCTTTAATAGATATCCCACCTGCAACTGTCGTTCATAATGTTGAAATGAGACCAGGTAATGGAGCAGTATTAGCAAGATCAGCTGGAACTTCTGTTCAAATTATGAGTCATGACCAAGATTACACAACATTAAAATTAGCCTCAGGCGAGGTAAGAAGAGTACAAAGTTTATGCAAAGCTACTATCGGCGCTGTATCAAATCCTGATCAAAAAAATATTAAAATTGGTAAAGCTGGAAGAAGCAGATGGTTAGGAGTTAGACCGCAAACAAGAGGTATAGCAATGAACCCGGTTGACCACCCACACGGAGGAAGAACTAATGGAGGAAGACATCCTGTTACTCCTTGGGGAATCAAGACTAAAGGAAAGAAAACTAGAAAAAATAAAAATACCGACAAGTATATTATCTCAAGAAAGAAGAAGAGAGGTATTAATTAATTATGAGTAGATCAGTCTGGAAAGGTCCTTTTGTTGAATTAAGTTTAATGAAGAAAGTGCAAAAGCATAAAGATCAAAATATTAAAAAACCAATCAAAACTTGGTCAAGAAAATCTACAATTATTCCAGAATTTATTGGAATGACTTTTGAAGTTCATAATGGAAAAAAATTCTTCCCAGTGACTATCACAGACGAAATGATTGGACATAAATTAGGAGAGTTTTCCGCAACAAGACAATTCTTCGGACATACACCAGCAGATAAAAAAGCTGCTCCGGCAACTGAAAAAAAAGATGACAAAAAATAAAGATTTAAATCAAGTTAAGGCTATTTACAGGAACTTAAGATCAAGTCCTCGTAAAATTAATAATATATTAAAAAGTATTAGAGGAAAAAATGCTAATGTTGCTATGAGAGATTTAGAATTTACAGATAAAAGAGTAGCGGGTGAGATTAAAAAAACTTTAAAGTCAGCAATTGCTAATGCTGAAAATAACAATCAATTAGATATCGATAATTTAATTGTAAAAGAAGCGTACGTTGGAAAAGGAATTACACTAAAACGTTTTATGCCAAGAGCAAGAGGAAGGTCAGCTGGAATTAAAAAACATTTTTCTAATTTAACTATTATTGTTTCGGAAAATAAAAAAACTCCGGTGGAGGCCGCTAAGTAATGGGTCAGAAGGTTAATCCAATTAGCTTTAGATTAAGCATTAATAAGAACTGGGATTCTATGTGGTTTGCCAAGAAAAAAGAATATGGCCAATATTTAATCGAAGATTTTAAAATTAGAGAATATATTCATAAAAATCTTAAAAATTCTGGAATTTCAAAAATCTTTATCGAAAGACCAACTAAAAAATGCATAGTAACAATCTTTACATCAAGACCTGGTTTTGTAATTGGAAAAAAAGGTTCTGATATTGATAAAATCAAAAGCAATCTAAATAAGATTTCAAGTTCGGAAGTTTCAGTGAATATAAAAGAAATAAGAAAACCAGAATTAGATGCATATTTAGTTGCAGAAAATGTAGCTCAGCAACTTGAAAAACGAATTGCATATAGAAAAGCAATGAAAAGGGCTATGCAATCTACTCTTAGATTGGGCGCTAAAGGAATTAAAATAACTGTTGCAGGACGATTAGCAGGAACAGAGATTGCAAGAACAGAATGGTTAAGAGAAGGAAGTATTCCGCTTCATACATTAAGAGCCGATGTTGATTACGGAGAAGCAGAAGCAGAAACTACTTATGGAATTATTGGGGTAAAAGTTTGGATTTACAAAGGTATTGTTTTTGAAAAAGATAAGAAAAAAAATGATGATACTGAAATTAAAAATATAAACGAGAAAGAAAATGTTACAGCCAGCTAGAACAAAATATAGAAAAGCCTTTAAAGGAAAAATTCACGGAGTTGCTACACGTGGAGCTGAATTGAATTTTGGATCGTTTGGATTAAAAGCTACCGAACCTAATAGAGTAACTTCTAAAGAAATTGAAGCTGCTAGAGTTGCTTTAACTAGACATATGAAAAGAGCAGGTAGAGTTTGGCTTAGAATTTTCCCAAATATTCCTGTCACAAAAAAACCAATAGAAGTTAGGATGGGAAAAGGTAAGGGTGGATTAGAGTATTACGTATTTAGAGTTAAACCAGGAAGAATTATTTTTGAAATTGATGGTGTTGACGAGATAGTAGCCAAAGAAGCTTTTGAGAGAGCTCAGGCAAAATTATCAATTAAAACTAAAATGGTTAAAAGATTAGGAACGCAATAATGAAAACAAAAGAAATAAAAAAATTAACACAGGATCAATTATTTTCTGAATTGGAAAAATTAAAAAAAGAACAATTTAATATCCGATTTAAGAAAAAAAATGGTCAAGTAACAAATACAGCTTCTATTAAAACTAATAGACGTTCTATTGCTACAGTTAAAACTTTTATTAATTTAAACAGAGCTAAATAATGGTTAAAAGAATTTTAAAAGGAAAAGTAGTTAGCGACAAAAGTAACAAAACTATTGTTGTTGAAGTTAGCAGAAGATTTGTTCATCCAATATATAAAAAAGTGATGACTACTTATAAAAAGTATCATGCGCATGATGAAAAAAATAAGTCAAAAGTTGGAGACATGGTTTCTATTATAGAAAGCAAACCAATTTCTAAACTTAAACGTTGGATAGTTGTTGGAGGTGAAAAATAAATGATCCAAGTACAAACAGAATTATTTGTCGCTGATAATACAGGAGCTCGAAAAGTGGAGTGCATTAAAGTTTTGGGTGGATCTAAAAGAAGATATGCAACAATAGGAGATATTATTGTTGTTTCAATTAAAGATGCTATTCCCAAAGGTAAAGTAAAAAAAGGTGATGTTCATAAAGCAGTAATCGTAAGAACAAGAAAAGAGATTAAAAGATTAGATGGAACTTCAATAAAATTTGATGCTAATGCTGCAGTTTTAGTGCAGCCAAATGGTGAACCTATTGGAACTAGGATTTTTGGACCAGTCACAAGAGAATTAAGAAATAAAAATTTTATGAAGATAATTTCTTTAGCTCCGGAGGTACTATGATTAAACTAAAAATTAAAAAAGGAGATAATGTAAAAGTTATTACAGGTGACGATAAAGGGAAAACTGGCAATGTAATTAAAGTATTTCCTGATATTAGAAAAGTTTTGGTTAAAGGCATTAATGAAAAGAAAAAACATCAAAAACCAACTAGAGAAAAAAAAGGTGGAATTATTACTATTGAAAGACCAATTGACATATCAAATGTTGTTAAATTGTCTGATGCAAAAGTAGAGAAAAAAGTTGAAAAAAAAGAAGAAACAAAAAAAATTACAAAAGAAGAGAAACCAAAAACAAAGAGTAAAAAATGAAACTAGTACCTAGACTAAAAGAGAAGTACATAAAAGAGATAGTACCTACACTATGTAAGAATTTATCTTTTAGTAATAAAATGCAAGCTCCTAGATTAGTGAAAATAGTTTTAAATATGGGTCTAGGATTAGATGGAACTGATAATAAAATTTTAAAAAGTGCAGAAGATGACCTTTCAGCTATTGCCGGTCAAAAAGCTCAAGTTACAAAATCTAGAAAGTCTATTTCTAATTTTAAAACAAGAGTTGGTATTCCTTTGGGTTTAAAAGTTACTTTAAGAAAAGATCAAATGTATTTCTTTTTAGATCGTTTAGTAAACATAGCCTTACCAAGAATTAAAGACTTTAGAGGATTAAATCCTAATAGTTTTGATAGTGAAGCAAATTACAGCTTTGGAGTTAAAGAGCATATTATATTTCCAGAAGTTAACTTTGATAAAGTAGATAAAATTAGAGGGCTAGATATTACTGTTGTGACGACCGCAAAGACTAAAGAACAAGCTAGAATGTTGCTTGATAGTTTTAATTTTCCATTTGCTAAAGTTGGAATTTTTTCAGCAGATAAGAAAAAAGTTAAAAAAGTTGAGGATAATGAAAAAGGAAAAGATAAAGAAAAAAATAAGGAGCTAAATTAAATGGCAAAAAGAAGTTCAATCGAGAGAAATTTAAAAAGAGTAAAAATGGCTAAGAGATATGAAAACAAAAGATCTAAGCTTAAAAAAATTATCATGAATAAAACCTTAACATTAAATGAAAGATTTTTAGCCAGTTTAAAACTATCAAAAGTTCCAAGAAACTCAGCAAAAAATAGAGTTAAAAATAGATGTGAAATAACTGGAAGATCGCGTGGTTATTATAGAAAACTAAGAATGTCTAGAATTGCACTTAGAAAATTTGCTTCTAGTGGAAAAATTCCAGGCATGACGAAAGCTAGCTGGTAAGGAGGAAATATGAAAATTACAGATCCAATAGGTGATATGATTACAAGAATTAGAAACGGGCAAATGCGTGGTTTAAAAAAAGTTTCAGTTCCTGGTTCTAAATTAAGAAAAGCAGTTTTAGATGTTCTTCAAAAAGAAGGATTTATTCAAGAGTATACCGTTTCAAAAGACAAAAGTTTTGAAACAATAGAAATTAATTTAAAATATATGTATGGAGATCCTGTTATTAAAGAGATTGAAAGAGTTTCAAGACCAGGAAGAAGAATTTACTCTAGATCAGACAGTATTCAAAAAATTCAAAACGGATTAGGAATATCTATTATTTCTACTTCAAAAGGAATTTTCTCTGACAACGAAGCTAGAGAAAAAAAACTAGGTGGGGAGGTCCTTTGTAAGGTTTCTTAAGATATGTCAAAAATTGGAAAAACACCTATTGCATTACCATCTGGAGTTACTGTTAAAGTTGAGAATAATAAAGTTATTATTCAAGGCGCTAAAAGTAAAAAAGAAGTGGTTATAGACCAAAGTATTTTAAAAGTAATAGTTGCTGATAATAAAGTTTCTCTTGAGCCCGTTGATAAAAAAAATGCAAACAAACTTACTTGGGGATTACATAGAAGCTTAATTAATAATGGTATTATTGGTGTATCAAAAGGATTCGAAAAGGATTTAAAACTAACAGGCGTTGGTTTTAGAGCTACATTACAAGGGAAAAAGATTATTTTTCAATTAGGATTTAGCCACGATGTTCATTATGATATTCCCGAAGGTATTGAAGTTGCGATAGATAAACAAACAGCAATAAAAGTTAAGGGAATTGACAAAGAATTAGTAGGAAAAGTATGTGCTGATATTAAGTTTTTAAAACCAGTTGAACCCTATAAAGGAAAAGGAATAACTTCTTCTGATCAATTTGTTTTAAGAAAAGAAGGTAAAAAGAAATAATTATGGCTAGTGATATTAAAAGGCAGAGCAGAATTAGAGGAAAAATGAAAAAGTACAATCCTACAGGATTGCGCCTTACCGTTTTTAGATCTTTAAAAAATATTTATGCTCAAGTTATCGATGACGCTAAAAATCAAACTCTAGTTTCAGCATCTTCAGTTGAAAAAGCTATGGATAAGAAAAAAAAAATGGAATTATCAGTAGAAGTTGGCAAATTAGTTGCAAAAAGAGCTTTGGAAAAGGGAATTAAAGAGGTTTATTTTGACAGAGGTAGATATAAGTATCACGGTCGTATTAAAGCAGTAGCAGACTCTGCTAGAAAAGAAGGATTAAAATTTTAATTTATGAATACTCAATCAGAACTTAAAGAAAAATTAGTCGCGATTAACCGAATTACTAAAGTGGTAAAAGGTGGAAGAAGATTTGGATTTGCAGCTCTTGTTGTAGTTGGAAATCAAAAAGGTTTAGTTGGTTATGGGCATGGTAAAGCAAAACAGGTTCCTGATGCCATTAAGAAAGCATCAGAAGAAGCAAAAAGTTCATTAGTTAAAGTTCCTTTAAGAGAAGGAAGAACTATACACCATGATACTTATGGAAAAAGTGGATCTGGAAAAGTTCTTCTTAGAAGCGCACCGGCTGGAACAGGAATTATTGCAGGTGGAGCTATCCGAGCAATATGTGAAATGTTAGGTATGCAAGATATTGTTGCAAAATCAATTGGTTCATCAAATCCTTACAACGTTGTTAGAGCATGTATGTTAGCGTTATCAAAGCAAAGATCACCTAAAGACATTTCTATACTTCGTGGTAAAAAAATTAGTGAAGTTGTAGCAAGAAGATAAAATTATGAAATTAAATACATTAAACGTTTCTCTTTATAAAAAAGCAAAAAGGTATGGTAGAGGAATAGGTTCTGGAAAAGGTAAGACTGCTGGACGAGGAGTTAAAGGTCAGAAAGCAAGATCGGGTGTATCTATTAAGAGTTTCGAAGGAGGTCAAATGCCTCTTTATAGAAGACTTCCTAAAAGAGGTTTTAATGCAATTATTAAAAAACATTCATACGATCAAATGATTATTAACTTAAATGATATTCAACATTTAATAGAGAAAAAGAAATTAGACACAACTTCTAAAGTTACATTAGATAGTCTTAGAAAAGTTAAAAATATTAAGAATAATTTTAAGAGATTAAAAATTTTAGGTAATGGTGAAATTAAATCAAAAATACAAATAGAGGCACATCAAATCAGCGCATCTGCTAAAACTAAAATTGAAAAAGCAGGCGGTAGCGTTAATTTATTGAAACAAGCAGAGGCTAAATAGTTTCTATGTCTAGTTCTTTTGGATCAGTAGAATCTTTAAAGCCAAATTCGTCTTTAGATGATCTTAAAAGAAGAATTTTTTATACTTTATTTATTTTAATTATTTATAGGTTTTGCACTTATGTTCCTTTGCCAGGGATTGATGCGCAGGCATTAAAAGGATTGATCTCTGACAATCAAAGATCATTACTTGGAATGTTCAATCTATTCGCAGGTGGCGCTGTATCGAGAATGGCAATTTTTGCATTAGGTATTATGCCTTACATTTCTTCATCTATTATTATTCAATTATTAACTGGTGTTACAGACTATTTTAAAAATTTAAAAAATTCTGGAGAAATTGGAAGAAGAAAAATCACTCAATACACTAGATATGGAACAGTTCTTTTGGCGTTGGTTCAAGGTTATGGAGTGGCTGTTAGTTTAGAAAATTCACAAGGAATCGTTTTAGAGCCAGGTTTTTACTTTAGATTAGTAACTACAATCACATTGCTAACAGGAACAATGTTCTTAATGTGGCTTGGCGAACAAATTACAGCGAGAGGCATTGGTAATGGTATATCATTGATTATTTTTGCAGGAATTGTTGCTGAAATTCCAGGAGCGTTGGCATCTACTTTTGAATTAGGAAGAACAGGGGCTATTTCTGCTGGAGTAATATTAGTCATTATAACCATTCTTATAGCTGCCATTTACTTTATTGTTTTTGTAGAACGCGCACAAAGAAAAATTTTAATTCATTATCCTAAAAGACAGATAGGAAATAAATTGTACGGGGGAGACGCTTCTCATCTTCCATTAAAAGTTAATACTGCTGGTGTTATTCCTGCAATTTTTGCATCAGCTCTTTTAATTTTACCAATTACAATTTCTAATTTTACATCTTCTTCAAATGAAATTGTTGTGGGAATTACCTCTATGCTTGGTCAAGGAAAACCCCTGTACATGATTATTTACGCAGCCGGCATAATATTCTTCTCATTTTTTTACACTTCAATAATTTTTAATCCAAAAGAAACAGCAGAAAATTTAAGAAAGTATGGTGGATTTGTTCCTGGTATAAGACCAGGAGAGCAAACAGAACAATTTATAGATCAATTGTTATTGAAGCTAACAGCAATTGGATCTTTATATTTGGTTTTAATTTGTTTATTACCAGAATTAATTATCGCAAATTATCCAATTCCATTTTATTTAGGTGGAACTTCACTTCTTATCGTTGCTGTAGTTGCAATGGACACAGTTGCACAAGTACAAACTAGACTAATGAGCCAGCAATACGAAAGTCTAATTAAAAAAACAAAGTTTAATCGTTAATGAATCTCGTAATTTTTGGCCCTCCAGGCGCAGGAAAAGGAACTCAGTCAGCAAAATTAGTTAAAGAATTCAATTTGTTTCAATTATCAACAGGCGATTTACTTAGAGACGAAGTAAGTAAAAAAACTGAATTTGGAAATAAGATTGAAGAAATTATGAAATCAGGCGGTTTAGTTTCTGATGAAATTATAAATAATTTAATTGAGAATAAAATTTCTAATCCAGAATACAAAAATCGAATTATTTTTGATGGTTTTCCAAGAAATATTGAGCAAGCAAAAAGTTTAGACAATTTATTAAAAAAATATAATCAACAAATGAGTTTGGCACTCAATTTAAAAGTTGATAATCAAATTTTAGTTAAGAGAATTACTGGCAGAGTTACTTGTTCAGCATGCAATAAAACATTTAACACTTTTTTTGATCCACCAAAAAATTGCGACTTGAAAGAGTGCGGTCAAAGAAAACTGATTACAAGATCTGATGACAATGAAGAGACAATTGTAAAAAGATTAAAAACTTATGATGAAAAAACTTTTCCAGTCTTAGATTACTACTTAAAAAAAGGAATAATGAAAAATATAGACGGAATGCAGGAAATTAATGCGATAAGTGATCAATTATTTACAATAATCCGTGCCGTACGCAGTTGACTTTGATAGCTTGATTCATATAATCGCATTTTTTCAAAAAATAGACTTTTAATTTATGGCTCGTATAGCTGGAGTAAATATTCCTCAAAATAAAGTTGTTAAAACAGCTCTTACTTATATTCATGGTATTGGAGACAAAACAGCAAATGACATTTGTAACGAATTAAAAATTGACAAACATAAAAGAACAAATTCTCTTACTGATGATGAAGTTTTAAAGATCAGAGAATTTATTGATAGCAAATATTCAGTTGAAGGAGATCTTAGAAGAAACGTATCTTTAGATATTAAAAGATTAAAAGATTTAGGAACTTACAGAGGATCAAGACACAGAAAAAGACTTCCAGTTAGAGGACAGAGAACACATTCCAATGCAAGAACAAGAAAAGGCAAGGCTATTGCAATTGCAGGTAAAAAATTAACTAGCATGAAATAATTAAATGGCTGAAGATAAAAATATTAAAGATAAAAAACCAAAAGCCGAAGGCGCTACTGCACCAGCAAAAGACGCTAAGCAAGAAGGTGGAATAAAGAAAAAAATAAAAGTTAAGAAGAAAGAGAAAAAAAACGTCGTAAATGGGAATGTTTACGTAAATGCCACTTTTAATAACACTATTGTTACTATTACAGATAAACAAGGTAACGTGATTTCTTGGTCGTCTGCAGGATCAAAAGGATTTAAAGGTTCTAGAAAATCAACTCCATATGCAGCGCAAGTTGCAGCAGACGATGCAGCAGGAAAAGCATTAGAGCATGGATTAAAAAATATTACAGTTGAAGTTAAAGGGCCTGGTTCAGGTCGAGAAACTGCTCTTAGAGCATTACAGGCTAGAGGTTTTAAGATTACCTCTATTAAAGATATGAGTCCTATGCCGCATAATGGCTGCAGGCCTCCAAAGAAAAGACGTGTTTAATAATAACTAAATAGGAGAAGTAACTTGATAGATAAAAATTGGAAAGAACTTATAAAACCATCAAAATTAAATATTACGCAAAGTGATGACAAAAAACATGCAAAGATTATCGCTGAACCTTTAGAAAAAGGTTATGCTTTAACTTTAGGAAATGCTTTAAGAAGAGTCTTATTATCTTCAGTTCAAGGTACAGCTGTAACAGCTATACAAATTGATGGAGTTCTTCATGAATTTTCATCAATCGATGGTGTTAGAGAAGATGTTACTGATATCGTTCTTAACGTTAAAGCTTTGGCTTTAAACTTAAAAACTTCTGGACCAAAAAAATTAATTTTAGATGCTAAAGGTCCTGGCGAAATTAAAGCAAAAATGATCGCTCCAAATTCAGACATTGAAATTTTAAATCCCGATTTAGTAATTTGTAACTTAGATGAAAAAACTAAATTTCATATGGAGTTAACGGTAAACACTGGAAAAGGCTATGTTCCTGCAGACAGAAACAAAGCTAGCAATTCTCCATTAGGATTAATAGCAATTGATGCTGTTTTTAGTCCAGTTAAGAGAGTTTCTTATAATGTGTCTAATGCAAGAGAAGGATTAACATTAGATTATGATAAATTAACAATGGAAGTTGAAACAAATGGTTCTGTAACAGCAGAAGATTCTGTTGCTTTTGCAGCTAGAATTTTACAAGATCAATTAGCAATGTTTGTAAATTTCGACGAACCTGTTGCTACAATTCAAGAGAAAAAACCTTCTGAGCCAGAATTTAATAGAAACTTACTTAGAAGAGTTGATGAACTAGAACTTTCTGTAAGATCAATGAATTGTCTGAAGAATGACAATATTATTTATATTGGTGATTTAGTTCAAAAGAGTGAAAGCGAAATGCTAAGAACTCCTAATTTTGGAAGAAAATCTTTGAATGAAATTAAAGAAGTTCTTACGACAATGTCATTATATCTTGGAATGGAAGTTCCAAATTGGCCACCAGAAAATATTGCTGAACTTTCTAAAAAATTAGAGGATAACTATTAATAATAATGAGACACAAAATTGCTCATAGAAAATTAAACAGAACTTCAGAGCACCGTAAAGCTTTGTTTAAAAATATGCTTAATTCTTTAATTAAGCATGAGCAAATTAAAACAACTCTGCCCAAAGCAAAAGAATTAAAGCCATTAATTGATAAAGTTATTACTATTGGAAAAAAGAAAGATTTATCAGCTAGAAGATCTTTAATTTCAAAATTACAAGATGAAACTTCAGCAGAGAAATTAATTACTGTTTTGTCTAAGAGATACGAAAATAGAAAAGGCGGTTATTCTAGAATTATTAGAACAAGAAATCGTTTTGGAGATAATTCAACGATGGCGTACATTGAATTAGTAGATAAAGATTTTAATGCAAAAGGACAAGATTCAGGTCCAGTTCAGAAAAAACCTGAGCAACCAAAGGAAGAAGCTCAGCAGCTAAGCAAGTAAACAATTAATGAAGTCGTATTTATTAATTGCTTTATTTGGTGCTTTTGGAACAGTAGCAAGATTTTCAGTTGTACAAATTACCCCAAAAATATTTCAATCTACTTTTCCTATTGGAACTCTCGTAGTTAATTTATTAGGTTGTTTTTTAATTGGTTTATTTTCGGGAATATTAGATACAAAATTCATATCGATAGATGAAAATTTTAAAAATTATATTACTATTGGATTTTTAGGAGGTTTCACAACGTTTTCTTCTTTCTCTCAAGATTTTTTTAATCTTGTTAATAATTCAAATTATTTATTAGCTTTTATTTATATTTTTATTTCAGTGTTTTTTGGATTACTGATGTTTTATTTAGGAGACAAGTTTATTCATATTATTTCATAATGGAACCTAAGCATATTTTTAAAATTGAAGAAGATTTTGAAAATATCCGTCTCGATAAATGGTTTAAAAAAAAAGTAAAACCTTTACCCCAATCACTTATTGAAAGAACCCTAAGAAAAGGCAAAATCCTTGTTAACGGCAAAAAGGTAAAAAGTTCTTATAAAATACAGGTAAATGATGAAATTAAGATATATGCCGATATTGATAATGACGACAAAATAATTAAAAAGAAATTTTCATATCTACCTTCAAAAAAGGATTACGATTTAATTAAAAACAATATTCTATTTGAGAATGAACACTACTTAGTCTTGAACAAGCCTTATAATTTAGCTGTACAATCGGGGACTAAAACAGGAAAAAATATTTTCGATATATTAAAAAATCATTCGGATACAGAATATCCATCGCCTCATTTGGTTCATAGATTAGATGCCGAAACAACTGGAATTTTAATTATTAGTAAAACACATAAAAGCGCAAAATTTTTTTCAGAATTATTTACAAATCAAACTATAAAAAAAAGTTATTTGGCTATAGTTGATGGGGTGCTAAACGATAAAAATGGTACTTTAAAAAATGAACTTAAATATATTGAAAATGATAAAGAAAAAATACATTTATCAATTACTAATTATGAAGTTATTTCTGAGACAAAAGATTATTCGTTGCTATTGCTAAATCCTGAGACAGGAAGAAAACATCAATTGAGAAGACAGTTAAGTTTTATCAAACATCCTATTTTAGGAGAAAAAAAGTACACAAATAAAGGTCTAAATAAATCTAAAGAACTTCATTTAATGCTTCATGCTTATAAAGTTGAGTTTTTAATAAATAGCAAAAAAATAGTGCACTATGCAGAGCCATCATTATATTTTCAGAATTTTTGCAAGGAACAAGAGTTAACTTATGAATTAAATAACTTATAAAAGTTTTCTTTTATTGAGTTATTAATTTTTTCATCATTTGGAACATTGCATAAATCAGAAATGTTAGTAATTCCTTTATTAGATATTCCACAGGGTACTATTCCTCGATAGTCAGATTTGTTCACATTTATATTTAAGGAGAAGCCATGATAAGCAATCCATTTTTTAACTTTGATGCCAATTGCTGCAATTTTATTTTCTTCATTATTATTTCTTATCCAGATACCTATATTTTTAGGATCAGCAAATGATGAAATATTAAAATCATTGAGAACGGCAATGATCCATTTTTCAACATTACGCACGAATTTTTTAATTTCTTTTTCACGCTTATTTAAATTAATGACAAAATAAACAATTTTTTGTCCAGGACCATGATAGGTGAATTTTCCACCTCGATTTGTTTCTATTATGGGAAATAAATTAGGTATCAATAAATCATCATCAGACGCACTTATGCCTTTTGTGTAAACTGAATCATGTTCTAATATCCAGATTATCTCATCCTCTATGTCCGCATGTACTTTTTCTACTTTTTTTTCTAAAAAATCCATTGCCTCATTGTAAGGAATAGGGTTGTGAGATATTTTAATTTCCATTAAAAATTATCTATTAATCTTACACCATTTAGATAATAGGCGAGAAATACTCTCGTATTTAC
>JACCDH010747234.1_pt1 | contig 61151 bp, 61 predicted proteins | sample 7442481 | NCBI WGS metagenome assembly JACCDH01 (sample SAMN15323433, study PRJNA562643) | freshwater metagenome | isolation source: river surface water | place: USA:Blue River Watershed | collected 2017-08-15
ATCGCGACAGCCGCAACAATCATGATTCTAGCGACCTCTGGCGTCGCCGTATATCAAGCGAAAAAAGCGACTGCCGAGTCACAGCGCGCTGCTGCAACAAGGGATTTTCTGATCGACATGTTCGAAGGCGCAAATCCCGAGATCCACGGTGGTCGTGAAGCGACGGTGCGGGAGTTGGTCTCGACTGCCGAGACTGCGCTTTACTCCTCGCTCTACCAGCAGCCGCTAGTCCAAGCCGAGATGCTGGGTTCGCTTGTTAATGTCTGGTTGAGACTGGGGGATCGAAAGCGCGCAGGCCTTGTTCTCGATAAAAAGATACAAGCTCTCTCGTCCGCTGGTGAGCAGGCTGCGCTTGCATCTTCAACTATCGACAAAATCAGCCTCAGTTTGCACCTTGGCGAAATTGAGACTGCAAACCGACTTCTTGTAGCGCTTAAGGATAGACGGCTCTCGTCGAATCTCGATCAGGTAGATCAGGTCACAATGTTATGGCAAGAAGGCTGGGTTCAGCTGCAGAACGCCAATCCGGATGACGCGATAAGGTGTTTTTTGAAGGCAGAGGTAATGGCTAAAGACATTGGTAACAATGCTAGCTTGGCAAGCGCGCTCTACGGTAAGGCGATGGCTTACAAAGCGAAAAGTGAGTGGAGCTCTGCTGTTTCTGCACTACGAGAGGCCAGAAAAGTCTTTTCGATAGACATTGTGAGTAATGAAGTTGCGTTTGTTGGTGCTATCGAGTTGCTATCGGCCCATCTTGCGCTAGGTTTATATAAAGAAGGGTGGGAGTTTCTCAATGGCGATCTGAATAAGACGAATGTATCGAGTGTGATTACGAATGAGATAACCACATCTTACGAACTAGCGCTCGCGCTCAGGCTCCGTCTGTTCCAATATGTCTTGGATAAAATAAAAAACGACGAAATTTATAGTGAGAGCGTACCGGACGTAAAGCTCATTCTTTCATCAATACTAATTGAGTCTGGCAATTTCGATGCGGCAAAAAAGGCGCTTTCTTCCATGGAAGAAAAAATCACAGAGGAAGATAGAGAGCTGGATGCTCAAATAAAGCTTCGAGAGATTCGTATCGCCCTTATTAAAGGGGATCTATTCCAGGCGGAGTCTCTTTCTGGCGCTTTGGAAGAGTTTGTAAAACTTGAGGGCGTGGACTTAGAGTTGTTGGCAAGGGCGAGATCAAGCTTGGCAATGCTGCGTTTTATTCAACTGAAAGACGATCAGGCTAATCGCCACTTATTAGAAAGTGCAGAGTTTTACAAGAAAAAGTATGGGAGTCGCCACCCTAAGTACCTCGAAATGGTATTGGCTGCTTCACTGATCGGAAAATCAGGCGAACCATATAAAAACGGGCTCGCCGAAAGCGATGTCTCATTGACGGTACTGCTAGAAGTTCTAAAACAAGCCTATCCGGTCGACCATCCGATAGTCGTATTGGCGGAGCGGTTTGCTGTTGAGAGTGGGTCTCCAACACAAAGCCGAATCTCTGGTATGAGCCGAGAGAGCTTATTCAAGGACCTTCTGCTTCTTTCCTAGCAAAACGGAGTAGTTAGGTCGTCCGCTTGATTGAAGAGGCATCGTCTCCTGGCAGGCAAAAGACCTGATAAGGAGTTTGAAAAATGCGTTTTCCGAATCAATCTCTTCACATAGCAAGCTTTTTGCTTGTCGGCCTACTGTCTGGGAGTTTCGCTAACTCCTCAGAGGCAAATTCCAGTGGTAGCAAGAAAAAGCCGCCGACCCCTGTTTATTACCTTCCAGGATTCAAGATTCTCATTAAGCCGAAGCCAGCGCCGGAACCGCCGAAGTCGCCGACGGATGATCTGATCATCGTGCGTCCGTTTCCATTTTGGTGAAGGCAAGGTTTTCGGTATCCTCTGCTCCCCATCTCGGGGAGCAGAGGTTTTAATGGAACAGTCTGGGCCAACGGGTGCGACGAATAGTCTGATTGAGTCGATCGTTTCGCGGAGCTCGACAAAGAAGTTTGCGGACGATTCAGTTAGTCGTAGCCACGTCGAGGCGATGCTCGCAGCGGCGGTCAGGGCGCCGGATCACGGCTTGTTAGCGCCTTGGAAGTTCGTGGTGCTCCAAGGCGACTCGCGCCATCTTCTCGGCTCGGCGATGCGAGCGGCCCTGAAAAATCGTATGCCCGATGCGGATAGCGAGGCTTTAGATCGCGAGGCATCCAAAGCGTTGCGATCGCCGGTGCTTATTGTTGTTGCTGCCGAAATCAAAGCGCATCCGAAAGTTCCTGAGGTCGAGCAAGTCGTCGCAGTCGGGGCAGCGATACAAAATCTGTGGTTGGCTGCGCATTCGTTAGGTTATGGAGCTGCGTGGAAGACGGGAAGCCACGCCTACGACCTTGGCGTTAAGAGCGCGCTTGGCTTGCGATCTGACGAGCAGATCATCGGTTTCTTGCATATTGGCCGCCCTGTGCAAAAGGCGCCGATCAGACCGGCAGAATTTGCGGGACGCACGACCTGGTTATAGCCGATTAGTCATTAATTAGCCGCGATTTACTCGACGACCACTATTGCTCATTTCGTTAGCGTAGAGCGCTAACTTTCGAGCAAAAGGAGTCGGGTATGTTCTTCAGAATCGTCTTGTCGGCGGTTAGTGCATTCTTTTTATCACCGCAGAACAGTTCTGCGAGTGAGCCGGCCGTTGCGCGTTGTGATGCGCCTCTCGGCTATGTTGCCGTAGTCGAGTTGGATGAGTACGTGCTCGATACCTTATGGCGATATCGCTTGCGTTCACCCGGGCCTTTGCTCCGTATGGTGATCCAGCAGTCGGGCTGCTTCACCGTGGTTGAGCGTGGCGCGGGCGTTACTGCCGTGCTGCAAGAGCGGCAGCTGGCCGCTCGCGGACAATTGCGCAATGGCTCGGCCATGGGTGAAGGGCAACTTGTCGCTGCCGATTACATCCTCACGCCATCCGTCATTTTCTCGAATCAGAATGCTGGCGGTTTTCGCGCCGGGCTCGGAGATTTCATCGGCTCGCGTTGGAGCTCGCTAACGCCCGGGGTCAAGTTCAAAGAAGCGCAGACGGGATTAACCTTGGTGGATGCGCGTACGGGGGTCCAGCTCGGTGCAGCCGAAAGCACAACTCGAAAGGCAGATCTGTCGTTGAGTGCCTGGTTGGTCGGTCGCGGTGGTTATTCGTCGTTCGATGGTTACGGTAATACCGCCGAAGGAAAGTTGATCGCCTCGTCTCTGATCGCCAATTTCAATTCGCTGGTATCGAGTGTTCGGCATCATCTACCGGCTAAGCAGCCCATCACTCAGGCGACTACGAGCGGCGCTGGGTTCTCGATTGGCGAGGTGGTCATCGCGAAGATCGGTGGCTTACTACTGCGGGCAACGCCATCGGAGCAAGCGGCGTCGCTCGCTGAGCTTGGCAGCGAGGCGGAGCTCGTCGTTATTGGCGCCAGCGTGGGCGAGTATCTGCCCGTGCAGAGCGGTGCTCTGCGTGGCTGGCTACCGACTGTACTGGTGCGTCGACCGTAGTCGGTCTGCGCTTAAGTCAGCGGCTTCTCGCTAACGATGAATCCGTTCTCGTCTGCGTAGAGCCAGTCATTCGGTCGGAAAATGACGCCCGCGAAGGTGACGATTACATCCCGCTCGCCTGAGCCGGTTTGCAAGGGTTTCGTCGGGCATATGTTCAGTGCGCGTACTGCAAGCGGCATCGTGCGTAGTACTTCGACATCGCGGGCAGCGCCGTAGACGATCACGCCAGCCCAGCCGTTGTCGATGAGGAGGCTCCCTAGGCGATCGCCAATCAAGGCGCGGCGGAGTGAGCCGCCGCCATCAACCACCATGACACGACCATGTCCAGGCGTGGATAGCACTTGCCGCAGAAGGAGATTGTCTTCGTAGCAGCGGATCGTGCTGATTTGGCCATGAAAACTTTTCAGTTGGCCGAAATCACGAAACAGAGGCTCGCCAGTTTGGACGTCCTGTGGGTGGTCATCAGAAAGGTCACAGATGCTGCGCGTCATGGTCGTAATCCGCTGAGTGTGATATCCAAGAGCCTCGGCATTATGCCGCAGACCTATTTCTATCGGGGGGTTGGGATGATTCTGATTACAGGTGCAACAGGGCGAACGGGCAATCGGGCGGCGACTGAGCTCGCCAAGCGCGGGATTCCTGTTCGGGCGCTGGTGCGTAACTCTGCGAAAGCGGAGGGGCTGGTCGCTGCCGGTGTTGAGATCGCCGTTGGTGACGCTAGCGACTCTAACTCGGTGCGAGCAGCTCTTGCAGGTGTCACCAAGATGGCGGTCATCCTGCCCAATGGCGAACAGCAGCTCACCCTTGAGAAAAAACTCGTCGATCTTGGGGTCGAAGCGGGCGTTCAGCACATCGTCAAGCTCTCCTCGATGGAGGCGCTTCCGACTGCGCATAACGCAACCCACAAAATGCATTGGGCCTCTGAGGAGCATATCCGCGCAAGTGGTAAAGCGTGGACTATGGTTCGACCCAGCTTTTACTTACAGAATTTCTTGTCGAATGCTTACACCATCAAAACCGAAGGTAAGTTTTACTATCCCTTCGGTGATAAAGGCGCCGCTGTGATGACAGATTCTCGTGACGCGGGATTTTTTGTCGCGCATTGCCTCGCAACGAACGGTCACGAAGGGAAAAGCTACGACATCACCAGTCACGATCGCTTGAGCTTTCACGAGGTGGCGGCTGTGTTCAGCCAGGTTCTCGGTCGAAAGATCGAATACGTTCCGCAGGACCCAGCTGCCTATAAGGCGTTTTTAGGAAAGTTTTTGAGCAGCCAATGGCATCTGGATGCCGTGTGCGACATCTTTGCTGAAATCGCGGCAGGCTATGTGGTCGACGTGACCGATACTTTTGAGAAGGTCACCGGACGCGCACCGACCGGGCTCGCCGACTTCATCAGCGAGCACCGGGCGGTGTTCACAGCCTAAGACTTTAGGCGGCGTAGCGCTTCGCCATCACCTCTAGAGACAGAGGCTTGATGGTCGAAGCCTTGCCGGCGCAGCCGAAAGCCTCGTAGCGCGCGATACAGATTTCGCGAGCGGCAAGCATCGCTTCTTTCATGTATTTGCGCGGATCGAACTCGGCCGGATCTTTTGTCATGGCGCGGCGAATCGCGCCCGTCATGGCAAGGCGGATGTCCGTATCGATATTGATTTTACGAACGCCATGCTTGATGCCTTCGAGAATTTCCTCGACTGGCACGCCGTAAGTTTCGCGCAGGTTGCCACCATTCTCGCGGATGATCTGCAACCACTCCTGTGGCACGGACGAAGAGCCGTGCATGACGAGGTGCGTATTCGGGATCCGCGCGTTGATCTCGCGAATGCGATCGATCGCCAAGATATCGCCTGTGGGCTTGCGCGTGAATTTATAGGCGCCATGTGAGGTGCCGATGGCGATGGCGAGGGCGTCGACCCCGGTCTTGGCGACAAAATCTTTGGCTTGATCAGGGTCGGTGAGTAGCTGATCGTGTGACAAGTGACCGTCGGCGCCGTGACCGTCTTCTTCGCCGGCTTTACCCGACTCGAGCGAGCCGAGGCAGCCAAGCTCGCCCTCGACCGAAACGCCGACAGCGTGCGCGATCTTGACGACGTGCGCCGTGACGTCAACGTTGTACTCATAGGATGCTGGCGTCTTGCCGTCTTCCTTGAGTGATCCGTCCATCATCACGCTCGAAAAGCCTGAACGAATGGATTGCACGCACACCGACGGGCTGGCGCCGTGATCCTGATGCATGACGATCGGGATGTGCGGATAGCTCTCGATAGCGGCCTCAATGAGATGACGCAGAAACGGCTCGCCGGCGTACTTTCTGGCGCCTGCTGAGGCTTGCATGATGACCGGGCTATCAGTCTTGTCGGCAGCCTGCATGATTGCCTGAACCTGCTCGAGGTTGTTGACGTTGAAAGCCGGTACGCCGTACCCGTGTTCGGCGGCGTGATCGAGCAGTTGACGCATCGAGATGAGTGCCATGACGGAATCCCCAAAAAGAAATTAAGCGAAATTCGTAGAAGTCATTTTAGCCAAAATAAAGTGGCTCGGCTCACACGTGTAGAGGCAAGCGTACGTCAGCGAACAAGGCGTCAACCTCTTCTTGGCGCGTGGTTCGTTCCGCTTTGTGTACTCGGGTGTGATCCAAATGTGGTGCCAACAAGCGCATGAAATCGAGCGTATATCGGCGCAGGTAACCACCACGACGGAATCCGACCCAGGTCAGATGACGCGGGAAGAGGTGTGAGGCATCGAAGGAAACCAGATCTTGATCTTCTGTCGGGTCGATGGCCATGGCCGCTACGATCCCGACACCGAGACCGAGTCTCACGTACGTCTTGATCACATCGGCGTCCCGAGCGGTGAGGGCGATGTCAGGCTCGATCCCGGCCGCCTCGAATGCCTGCGGCAGCGACGCTGGGCCCGAGAGGTTGAATACGTAGGTGACGAGCGGGTATTGACCGAGCTTCGCCAGAGTCAACGACTTGGCCTTGGCCAACGGATGATTGATTGGGGCAATGACTCGTCGATGCCATTCATAGCAAGGTAGCAACACGCAGTGCGGGAGGTTGTCCCGCGAACCTGTGCCGATGGCGATGTCGACCTGACCTGCGTTGAGCATGTCGGCAATCTGCTCTGCTGTCCCCTGATGTAAGTGCAGCCGAACCTGCGGATATTTGAGCCGAAATTGCGAAATGACGGCGGGCAAGACATAGCGTGCTTGCGTATGCGTCGTCGCAATCGAGAGTGAGCCTCGCGCCGCATCGCGTACATCGAGCGACATGGCCTTGATGGCTTGGGTTTCGCGAAGAGCTTTCTGCGCGCGCTCTACTACGCGTTGTCCTGCGGCAGTGAGTCGTAATAAATTGCGACCCTCGCGAACGAACAGCTCAAAGCCGAGCTCTTCTTCCAGTAAGCGCAGTTGTCGGCTCACGCCTGGTTGCGAGAGATGCAACTTCTCAGCGGCTGCCGAAATATTGAAGCCGGCGTCGACGATCGCAGTTAGGTAGCGCAGTTGAGCGAGTTTCATACGCGCACCAGACTGGGTTGGAACGTTAACTGATGGGCAGAGTCATTCCGAGCCATCGACCCAGCGCGAGCGCCGGTGTCAGCATCATGCCCGGAGCAAAGGCGTTTCCAAGTGTGGCGCCACTGCCGAGGACTTCGCCTGCGGCATAGAGGTTCGGAATGGGTTCGCCGTTTCCGCGCACGACTCGCAATTGCTCGTCGACGACCACGCCCGCAGACGAAGTGGCCGAGTGGCCGAGGTGAGTGACCGCATAGAACGGACCTTTTTCACCGATCTGCATCGGGAAGTACTTGCGCCCAAAAGCATCGCTACCGGTTTTGACCGACGCGTTGTAATCACGGATCGAAGCGCGCAGGCCGTCGAGTTCGATGCGTGCTTTATCAGCGAGCGCCTCAAGCGTATCGGCCCGGTGGAACATCGGATGTTTGTCGAAGTGCGCGACAAACTCTTCGCGCGAGAATTTCGGCAATGCGGAGGGTGCTTTCTCAAGAATGCTTTGATCGAAGAAGATCTGATAACGCAGCTTGTCTTGTCGAAGCAGGAGACGCTCGCGCTGATAGGAGTCGGGCGAGTCCTCTGCGAGGAATCGCTGCCCTTGATTGTTCACCCAGATTTCCCACGGCAAGCGTCTCGGCGCCATATCAAAGCGCGCATACACCTTCGCCGGGAACTGTTCGGACGTGAGGATGGAACCGCTACCCGGGCGGTGCAAATCCTGACCACGCAACCAGCCGCCGATGGAGGTGGCGATCGCGAGACCTTGTCCTTGCGAATAGGGATAGGAGCCTGCTGCATAAGCAGGTACGCCACAGAGTTGTTCAAAAAGATCCGGGTTCATCGCGTAGCCGCCGCTCGTGAGCAGCACGTGCCGACCGCGAGCAATGAACTCACGGGTTGCGTTGCTCTGTGGCTCGGTGACGATGCCACGAACGCCTTGCACCTCTCCCTTCTCGCTCACGACCAAGCCCGTGGCACGGGTGTTCAATTGCAAGGTGACGCGACCGCTCGCGATCTCCGGCTCAAGCTCGCGACGAATGACAGCCAGGATCGCGCGTCCCTCATCCTTCGCCCAAAGATAGCGCGGCGTGTTGTACGCCTTACGACCTGGGCTATCGCCGGTGACCGGATGATCAGCGAGCGGAACGAGACCGGCGTCGAGCAGCCAGTTGATGGTGGCGGGTGCTTCATCTGCGGTGCGCCGGATCACATACTTATCGGCAAGACCGCGCGAGAGACGCATCACATCTTCATAGTGCGCATCGGGGGTATCGACGATCCCCTTGGCAGCCTGAATTCGCGTGCCCGCCGCTGCAACTTGTCCATTTGCCAAGTGCAACGTTCCGCCGATATCGGGTGCCGCATCGACTAGTAGAACCTTCGCGCCACGTCGGGAGGCAAATACCGCAGCGGGTAAGCCTGCTGTGCCTGCGCCGATGATGACGAAGTCGTAGTAAGGGGCGTCCGCGGCGAAGGCCGAGGCGACGGACGAATCTGCCAGGGCGATAGCCCCGGCAGATCCAATGGCGCTCTGAATGAACGCGCGACGTTTCATGGCGATCAATCCTCGATGAGGAAGCTACGCAGTTGTTCCGAACGGCTCGGGTGGCGCAATTTACGCAAGGCCTTGGCTTCGATCTGACGGATGCGCTCACGCGTGACGTCGAACTGTTTGCCCACTTCTTCGAGCGTGTGATCGGTGTTCAGATCGATGCCGAAACGCATGCGCAACACCTTCGCTTCCCGCGGCGTCAGCTGAGCGAGCACTGCATGCGTGGTCTCGCGGAGTGATTCTGCAGTCGCTTGGTCGATCGGCGACGCGACCGACGTGTCTTCGATGAAATCGCCAAGGTGTGAATCCTCGTCATCACCGATCGGCGTCTCCATCGAGATGGGCTCTTTGGCAATTTTGAGAACCTTGCGAACCTTGTCTTCCGGCATTTCCATGCGAACGGCAAGCTCATCCGGCGTGGGCTCGCGACCCATCTCCTGCAGCATCTGGCGCGAGATGCGATTGAGCTTGTTGATCGTTTCAATCATGTGCACCGGGATACGGATGGTGCGTGCTTGGTCTGCGATCGAGCGGGTGATGGCCTGGCGAATCCACCAGGTTGCGTAAGTCGAGAATTTATAGCCGCGGCGGTATTCGAATTTGTCGACGGCCTTCATCAAGCCGATGTTGCCTTCCTGAATGAGATCGAGGAACTGCAAGCCGCGATTGGTGTATTTCTTGGCGATCGAGATGACGAGACGAAGGTTGGCCTCGACCATTTCTTTTTTCGCGCGACGAGCTTTAGCCTCGCCGATAGAGACTTCGCGATTGATATCTTTGATTTGGCTGATCGAGAGAAAGTGACGCTTCTCGATCTCGACGAGCTGCGCTTGGCGACGGCTAATTTCATCGGCCAGTTTCGCTAAGCCGGCAGACCACTTCTTGCCCGCTTTGACATGCTTGCTGACCCAGCGGTCATCTGTTTCGTTGCGCGGGAAGGAGGTGATGAACTCCTTGCGCGGCATGCCGGCATCGCGCACGGCGATGACCATGATTTCTTTTTCAAGCTGGCGAATTTCGTTGATGTGTTCGCGCAAGTTGCCGATCAAAGCCTCGAACATCTTGGGTGCGAGCTTGAGCTCCATGAATTCGCCCGAGAGTTTCGCGCGAATTTTTTGAGCCTTCGGGTCGTCCATGCCGGACTTGCTGAGCAAGCTCAAGCATTGCGCATGGAGCTTTTGGATCGAAGCGAAACGATTGGCAGCTTCGATAGGATCCGGGCCCGTATCAGCGGCTTCCTCTTCGTCATCACCGCCTTCGACGTCCTCAGCTTCTTCTGCCGCCGCTGCTGCTGGATCGACCTTCGTCGGGTTCTGCGGCTGCGCGATGACATCCGGTGCGTTCGGGTCGATGAATCCGACGATGATGTCAGCCAGGCGTCCGCCACCGTTCTTCACCGGCTCGTAAGCCTTCAGGATGAAATCGTAGGTGGGCGGATACAAAGAAATCTGCGTTCGAACGGCATCGAGACCTTCTTCGATGCGCTTGGCGATACTGATTTCGCCTTCGCGGGTGAGCAGCTCGACCGTGCCCATCTCGCGCATGTACATGCGCACTGGATCCGTGGTGCGACCGAGCTCGGCATCGAGCGCAGCCAAAGCGGCCGCTGCCTCTTCGATGGCTTCCTCGTCCGAGGGTGCGGTTGTTTCAGGCGCGAGCAGGGATTCTTCCGGCGCCTTCTCATAAACCGGGATGCCCATGTCGTTGATCGTGTTGACGATCTCTTCGATCTGTTCCGGATCGACGATCTCCGACGGCAAGTAGTCGTTGACCTGCGAATAGGTGAGGTAGCTCTGCTCTTTGCCGAGCGCGATCAACTGCTTGAGCTGCGACTGACGCTCTTCCGGCATCGCGAGCGGGCGACGCTCCGGCAGGTTCAGAGGCTTGTTGCCATCGTTCGCAGCGGCTTTGGCCGCCTTCGACTGCTTGGCTGTCGGCTTTTCAGCAGGCGCGACCGGCGGCGTTGCGACGACGGGGGCCGCGACGGGTTGTGCAGGCTCGGCCTTCGCGGTTTTTTTGGCGGCCGGGGCCGGTTTGGCAGCGGGAGCGGCTTTGGGTGCCGGCGCAGGAGCCGCTTTTGCGATGGGCGACTTGGCCGCTGGCTTCGCGACCGGCTTCGCGACCGGCTTCGCGACCGATTTGGCAGCGGGCTTGGCAGTCGGCTTGGCGACCGACTTCGCCGCCGGCTTAGCGGGCGCCTTCGAGACGACCTTCGCAGCCGACTTTTTTGGCTCAGCCTTGGAGGGCGCGGATTTAGGCGCAGCCTTCTTCGGCGCGGCCTTCTTGGCGGATGCTTTCGCTGCCACCGGGCGCGCGGGTTTTTTGCTGGCCGTAGCCTTCGATTTCTTGCTCATGTTTGGATGCCTGTCGGGCGCTGCCCGGGCCGGGGAATCGAACCGGCAAGAATACGCGGAAAGCCTAGATTTTTCCAGACATCAGCGCTTGCAAATCGCGCTTTTCCTCGACTGACAAGCCGCTTTCCTGCTCTTTGGCGAGCAGCACGTCGAGGCGGCGTCGACGCGCCTCCTCTCCCATGCGGCCGATGGCATTCTGAAGCTCCCGTCGGGCGCCCTCTGCGGCGGTGATCAGCGCCTCGGTGGCCGCTAAGCGGGCGAGGCGGGCTTGCTCCGGTCGGTCCCGCCATCGCTCGAGCAGCTGTGCCGTGCTCTTGCAGGGTTCGAGACGCAAGTCTTCAACGAGTGCCCGCAGGATATCGGCGCCCGGTTCTTCGACTGTCGCGAGGGTTGCGAGATCCTTCGGGATTAGCTCGGCGGCGATACCGGGGTGATGTACCAGCATCAATACGGCTTGGCGCATGAGCCCACCACGTCCTGCGCTGCGGCCAGCCATTGCGCTCGGAAGCTCGGCACTCGATCGCCCGGTGGGCTTTGCCGAGGATCTTGCCGCTTCGCCTTGCCACAGCGCCCGCAGACGATCTGCCGGCAGACGAATCGCCTCGGCCAATCGTTCGATCAGCAATTCCCGATAAACGCCTTCCGGCACTCGCGCAATCAGCGGTCGCGCGAGCTCGGCGAAACGGGCCTTGCCGTCCGCATTACCAAGATCAACCTGCGAGCCGAGTTCTTGCACGAGGTATTCCGATAAGGGCAAAGACTGCTCAAGACGCCGCTCAAACGCCTCGCGTCCTTCCTCGCCAATCAGCGTGTCTGGGTCATGCCCTTCGGGCAAAAACAGAAATCGAAGCTGTCGACCCTCGCGCAATTCTGGCAGTGCATTGTTGAGTGCTCGCCAAGCGGCGGCCCGTCCAGCGCGATCGCCATCAAAGGCGAACACGACTTCGGAGACGAGCCTGAAGGCGCGCTTCAAATGCTCCGGCGTCGTCGCCGTGCCGAGGGTGGCGACGGCGTAGTGCACTCCGGCTTGATGCAAGCGCACCACGTCCATGTAGCCCTCAACGATCATGAGGCGCTTCAGCGGCGAGCGACTCTGCCGAACTTCGTAGAGGCCGTAGAGCTCACGACCCTTGTGGAACAGGGAAGTTTCCGGCGAATTGAGATATTTCGGTTCGCCCTGATCGATGATGCGGCCGCCGAAGGCGATAACGCGCCCGCGTGCATCGCGGATCGGGAACATGATGCGATCACGGAAGCGATCGTAGTAACGGTCGCCGGCGCCTTCGCGTTCGATGATCAACCCGCAGGCTAGGAGGTCCGCACGGGTTTTTGTATCTTTAGCGAAACGATTAAGGACATCATTCCAGGAATTGGCTGCATATCCGATCTGAAATCGCTCGCGTGTGGCAGGCTCCAAGCCTCGTCGGGTGAGATATTCCGAGGCTCGCGAGTCGGCCTGGAGGTTCATCGACCAGTGTTGCGCCACGCGACCCATCAGGCTCGCGAGATCGGCTCCTTCTTGCTGTTTTCCCTCATCTGCGCGCGCCTCACGTGGCACTTCGAGCCCGGCCCTGGAGGCGAGCTCTTCAACGGCTTCGGGAAAACTCAAACGGTCGTAATTGATCAGGAAACCGAGAGCCGTACCGTGCGCCCCGCAGCCGAAGCAGTGATAGAACTGCTTATCTGGGCTCACCCAGAAAGAGGCGCTTTTCTCATCGTGAAATGGACAACAGGCCTTGAACTCTCGACCTGCTTTTTTGAGCGGCACGCGCGCGCCGATGAGCTCAACGATGTCGGTCCGCGCGACCAACTCGTCGATGAAGCTTTGAGGAATTCGCCCGCTCATGGGCGATTAGGATACGGCCTTGGGCCTTAGCCCGCGGCACCGAGTTTGCTTTTGATGATCGCGCTGACCGCGCTCATATCGGCTCGACCGGCTGCGCGCGTCTTCACGAGCGCCATGACTTTGCCCATGTCCTTGACCGACGCGGCGCCGGTTTCAGCGATGGCCGCAGCCACTAAGGCTTCGACCTCGGCTTGCGACAAGGGTTCGGGCATGTAGGTCTGCAGCAGCGCGACTTCCGCCAATTCCTTGGCTGCGAGATCCGCTCGACCACCCGCCTCGAATTGCGCGATGGCTTCGCGGCGCTGCTTGATCATCTTTTCGATGACCGCGAGCACTTGGGTATCGTCGAGGGTGATGCGCTCGTCGACTTCACGCTGCTTGATGGCAGCCTGAAGCATGCGGATGTAGCCGAGGCGCTCCTTTTCGCCGGAGCGCATCGCATCCTTCATCTCCTGCGTGATGCGCTCTTTGAGCGACATCGTTAGCGGGCGCGGGCGATACGGGGAGAAGAGCGCTTGATGTGGCGCTTTACGGCCGCAGCCTTTTTGCGCTTACGCTCTTGGGTCGGCTTTTCGTAGAATTCACGACGACGCAGCTCCGTCAGCACCCCCGCCTTTTCGCAGGCGCGCTTGAAACGGCGCAGTGCAGCGTCGAAATACTCATTTTCTCGAACACGAACGCTCGGCATCTAAAACCTCAACCCCTTGATTAGTAAGGAATTCCCAGAACGTCCTGCAGAAGCAGGGGCGGGGATTCTAATGATCCTCGCTGCAAAAGGCAAAATTCCCGGCATATGCGCATTCTGGCCATTGAATCCTCCTGCGACGAATCCGCCGCTGCCGTGCTCGACAGTCGGGCGGGTTTGCTGGCGCACGAGCTGTTCTCGCAAATCGAGTTACATCGAATTTATGGCGGCGTCGTACCCGAGCTTGCCTCGCGCGATCACGTCCAACGCTTGCTGCCGCTCGTCAAGGCGGCTCTCGCGAAGGCTGAGACTGAACCCGCGCAGCTCGATGGGATCGCCTACACCGCAGGTCCTGGGCTGATCGGCGCTTTGTTGAGCGGCGCCGCGCTCGCGCGCTCGTTGGCTTACGCGTGGAAGCTGCCGACCGTCGGGGTTCATCATCTCGAGGGCCATCTGCTCGCGCCGCTGCTGGAGCCGGATCCCCCGGCCTTTCCGCATTTGGCGTTACTCGTCTCCGGTGGCCACACCATGTTGATCGAGGCTCGCGGAGTCGGGGATTACAGCCTGCTCGGGCAGACGCGTGATGACGCGGCGGGAGAGGCTTTCGATAAGAGCGCAAAGTTGCTGGGACTGCCGTATCCCGGCGGCCCTGAGCTCGCTCGCCTCGCTGAGCGAGGACGGCCAGGGCGCTTTGAGTTTCCGCGACCCATGCTGGATCGCCCCGGACTCGAGTTCAGTTTCTCTGGACTCAAGACAGCGGTCTTGAATGCGGTGCGCGCGATCGGCGATCCGTCCGAAATCGACAAAGCAGATATCGCGCGCGGCCTGCAGGAGGCGGTGGTCGATACGCTGGTCGGCAAATGCGTTCGGGCTCTTGAGCAGACCGGGCTCGATGCGTTGGTCGTCTCGGGTGGTGTCAGTGCCAATCTGCGTTTGCGTGAGCGGCTCGGTCAAGCAGCCGCGCGCTGCGGTGCGCGCGTGTACTATCCGCGCCTCGAGTTTTGCACCGACAATGCGGCGATGATCGCCGTGGCGGGATTGGCGCGTCTTGAGGCGGGTGAGCGAGATGGGCTGCGTATCGGCGCAAGAGCACAGTGGCCTCTCGACACATTGCGACCCCCGACGAATTCTTTGAATACACAGGACACATCGACAACATCATGAGTGCTCGTCAACCTGACAAGATTTTTCTCCGTGGCCTTGAGGTCGAGTGCATCATTGGCTTCATCGACTGGGAGCGCCGCATCAAGCAGAAAGTCGAGATCGATCTCGAGATGCCAGTGGATTGCGCGCTTGCGGCTCGCAACGACGATGTCGTCGATACTCTCGACTACAAGCAGGTGGCTAAGCGAGTGATCGCCTTCGTCGAAGCGTCCGAGTTCATGTTGGTCGAGACCATGGCGCACAAAATGGCCATGATGATCCTCGAGGAATTCGGTATCGAGTGGATACGGATTTCCGTCAACAAGCCCGGTGCGATCCGTGGTTCGCGCGACGTTGGTGTCGCGATCGAGCGAACTCGAGCCGACCTTTCGTGAATTCGACGGTAGAGGTCTTCGTTGCTGCCGGCAGCAACGTCGACGCCGAGCGCAATCTGCGTCTGGCAGCCAAAGAAATGGCGCAGAGTTTTCCAGGCGTGCGTTTTTCTGCCGCTTATCGCAATGCGGCCGTCGGCTTCGAGGGCGAGGATTTCATCAACTTCGTTGCCGGATTTTCGACTGATTTGCCCGTCGAGCGCGTCATCGACGAGTTGCAGCGTATCGAAGGGCTTTGTGGTCGAACGCGCGATGCGCCCAAGTGGGCGCCGCGGAGCATGGATCTCGACATTCTCGTTTACGGTAATCGCATTTGTGATCTACCCGGTCTCGTTCTGCCGCGTCCTGATTTGTTGAAGCGTCCTTATATGCTAGGTCCGATGGCCGAGATCGCCCCTGATTTCGTACATCCGACGCGTCTGACGACTCTGCGTCAGTTGTGGAGCGACTTTGATCGTGCTGCGCATCCGATGGCACGAGTGGACATCGGGCTCGATACGGTGGTCTCGCGAGCGTCGTGAGAGCTTTACCAGCCGACGCTGCGGCCACCATCGACGGCCATGATCTGGCCGGTGATAAAGGGGGCATCTGCCGCGAAGAACAGCGCGGTGCGCGCGATGTCCGTTGCGGAGCCCGAGCGTTTCAGCGCCGTTCGGTCGATGATTTTTTTCTGCAGCACGGCATCGGCTACACCGTCGGCGGGCCACATCACCGGCCCTGGAGCGATCGCGTTGACCCGAATGTGTGGGCCCAGTTCGCGCGCCAAAGATTTCGTGAGCATGATGAGCCCTGCTTTGGCCACCGAGTAGGTCGGATAGCGTCGCAACGGTCTCATGCCGTGAATATCAACGATATTCAGGATCAACCCGTTCGTCAGTCTCAAGGCAGGTACGGCCGCTTGCGAGAGAAACAAGGGGGCCTTGAGATTCGACCCGATCAAATCGTCCCAATTTTCGAGTGTGATTTCTCCGACGGGTGTCGGGTAAAACGTCGATGCGTTATTGATCAGAATGTCGAGCTTGCCAAAGTGCCGACGAGTCTCTTCCACCAGGTTACCGAGCGAGGCGGTATCGAGAAGATCAGCCGACAGTCGGAGCGTACTGTCACGACGGACTTGTTCGAGCTCGGCGCACAATGTTTGAGCCGCATCGACCGAGCGATGATGATGGATGACCACATTGGCGCCCGCTGCGTGCAGTTCACGAGCAATGGCGGCTCCCACGCGTCTTGCGCCTCCCGTGATCAAAGCAACTTTGCCGACGAGGGAGTGGCGTTGGGTTTCAAGTGTCATGGTGATTCATTATGACCCATTTACCTAAACCGCAACCTGACGCTCTTGCGCACTCTGTTCGACTGTCGGAGCGGATCGCCGACCGATTGGTCCTTGCGCGCGGCTGGATGTCGTTTGCCGAATACATGCGGCTCGCGCTCTATGAGCCGGGTCTTGGCTACTACAGCGCCGGTACGAGCAAATTCGGCGATGCGGGTGACTTCGTCACGGCACCTGAGATATCCCCGCTCTTCGCCGAGGTGGTTGCCGGTCAAATGGATTTGGTGCTGCGAACGACGGGATCGAGCGATGTACTCGAGCTCGGCCCGGGAACCGGTGCTTTTGCAGTCGATGCCGTCGAAACATTTCATAGGCTCGGTACACCCATCGATCGATACCGCCTGTTGGAGGTGTCTGCGGATCTGCGCGAGCGGCAAACGCGACGCCTAGGGCGCCTCACTCACGCCAATCCAAAACGAGACTGGTGCGATCGATTGCCCGAGGCCTTCTCGGGCGTGATTTTCGGTAACGAGATCATCGATGCGTTGCCGTGCGAGCGATTTGTCGTTCGCGACGGGCAGTGGTGGCGCCTCGGTGTTGGGCTTGTCGAGTCTGAATCGCTGGTGCCGCGATTCGAATGGCGAGTCCGCCCGGCCGATGGATCAGCGCCAGGTGATGAGGAGTTCCGTACCGAAGCGGCGTTCCTGCAAGCGAGCTTGCGAGAGCACGCGATCGAGCTGCCGCGTGATTATTGCGGCGAATGGCAGGTGGGTCTTGATGCTTGGCTGCAGTCGCTCGCTTCATCATTGACCGAGGGAGTCATCTTGTTGTCGGATTACGGCTTGCCGCGAGCGCAGCTTTATCATCCTGATCGCGCTCACGGCAGCCTACGTTGTTATTACCGGCATCACGCACATGACGACCCTTTTCTTTGGCCTGGACTCAGCGACATCACGGCATGGGTCGATTTCACTCGAGTGGCCGAAGCGGCTGAGCGGGCGGGCTTGCAAGTGCGCGGTTTCACGACGCAGATGGGTTTTCTAGCCGGTGGCGGCGTCGATCAGGCAATGTCGCGAGTGCTTGATGAGACAAGTTCAGCGCCGACGGGGATGTCCGTTGCCGAGCAGGCCAAGCTCGCGGGTGGACTGCGTCGCTTGCTGATGCCAGGCGAAATGGGCGAGTCGGTGAAGTTCGTGCTGCTAAGTCGTTCGGAGGCGTTCGAGTTGCCGGCCTTCGCTTTTCGCGACTTGCGGCACACGCTGTGATGTCACTCGATCGAGTTTTTGATAGCGGCAAGACGTAGCGCGCGTAGTCGTTCGCCAATTTGCGGCCCCTCGAGACCCGCGCGTTCACGCTCACCAAAAGTCACAGCGCGAGCGGCTGCCCACGCCGATTCAATCCGTGCTCTTTGTGGGTAAGGTTGATCTTGCAGTCCGAGACGCCCGCGCGCGTCACATTCGCAAACTTCCAGAAATTCGGCGAATCGATCCGGTCGACGAAATGCGTCGCTGAGTTCGAATAGCTCGAGTATCGTCGTGGCGCGAAGTTCGAGCCCGCGATGTACGTGTGTGTGATAGCGACTCGCGAGTACCGCGAGATCTCGAAATTCCTGCGGGACCCGTAAACGCGCGCACAGATTTTCGATGGCGCTAACCCCCAACTGTTCATGACCGTGATGGCGCGGCCACTGGTCCTTCGGTGTCAGTGCTTTCCCAAGGTCGTGCATCAGTAGTGCAAATCGGATCGTCGTACGGGCGTTACGCGCTGCCGCCACTTGCAGCGTCAGTAGCGTGTGTTCGCCGGTGTCGATCTCGGGATGCCATTCGGGGCGCTGTGGCACACCAAAGAGCGCATCGAGCTCGGGCATGATCACGCGTAGCGCGCCGCAAGTTCGTAGAAGTTCGATGGCAGTCCGCGGCTCAGGCTCTCCCAAGGTGCGCTCGAGTTCACGCCAAATTCGCTCAGGGACGAGTGCATCGACTTCACCCGATGTCACCATCGTGCGCATCAAATCAACGGTTTCGTTGGCGACTTGGAAGCCGAGCGGTGCATAGCGCGCCAGAAACCGCGCCACGCGCAGGATGCGAACGGGGTCTTCGGAGAAAGCGGGTGAGACGTGTCGCAGAACTCGGCCGCGTAAATCGTTCTGACCGCCGTAAGGGTCGACGATGACGCCGTCTTCGGATTGCGCCATCGCGTTAATGGTTAAATCGCGACGCAGCAAATCCTGCTCGAGGGTGACGTCCGGTGAAAACTCGGTGACGAACCCACGATAGCCCAAGCCGACTTTGCGCTCGAGGCGAGCCAGCGCGTATTCCTCGTGAGTCTCGGGATGCAGAAATACGGGGAAATCGCGGCCGACCGGACGGAATCCACGTGCGGTCATTTCTTCCGGAGTGGCGCCCACGACCACCCAGTCTCGTTCGTGTACGGGACGATCGAGCAGGGTATCGCGAACCGCGCCGCCGACGAGATAGACCTTCACTCGCGCATCGTACCCTAGCGTCTGGCTCGTCGTCGGAACTCGGCGTAGTGAAGTTGATCCTGACCAGTGCGGCCTAGATAGGTCGGAGCGATCGCGGACAAGGCTGTCGGTGTGATTCCAAGTTCTCTCAAGCCGGCCGTCGATGGGGCGTTGTCGAGTTGCAGAGAGCGGAAGTTGTCGGACGAGAAGGGCTTACCGGGAACGAAGTCGAGGACGGCTGCCTGCAACCGGCCGATGAAGTCGGGCAGAGAGATCACTCTGGCCGGTGTGCCCGACAGTTTGCCGGCAAGTTCCACGAGTTCTTTGAGTGACAATGTTTCGGGGCCTCCGAGATCGAAGCTGCGCCCCATGGTTGCAGGGTCAAGTAGCGCGCGTTCGAAAGCGGCGACGACATCGCTGACCCAAACCGGCGCGAAGCGCGTCCCCGCGCGAGCGAGTGGAATCCAGCCGCCCGATAGCGGCAGAAGTTGCGCAAACCGATTGAGCAAGGAGTCGTGAGTGCCGAAGATGACGGACGGTCGAAAAATCGTCCACGCCAGAGTCGGTGGCGCTTGCCGGACGTGCTGCTCCGCGAGTCCTTTCGATTGCAAATAAAAACTCGGGGCGCCGAGATCGGCACCAAAAGAGCTCATGTGTAGCAGTCGCGGAACATGCGCGGCAACGCAGGCGGCGACGACTTTGCGGGCAAGCTCGGCATGCGCGAGATGGAAACCGCGTCCGCGGAATCCGCTTTCGTTGAGAATGCCAACCAAGTTGATGACGGCATCACTGCCTGCGAATTCTCGTTTGAGAACAGCCTCGTCGTGCACGTTGGCACGGCGAAACTCCAGATTGGGTAACACGGCTAAATGCGCGGGCGGTCGAGGGCTGCGCGTTAACAACCGTACTCGATGACCGCTACGGATCAGGCGTGCGATGAGTTCGCTGCCGACGAAGCCACTGCCGCCCAGAATGGTAATGAGCATGTTCGAGAGGCTCGTCAGCGCAGCACAAGGATGGAGATGTCGCCACTGCGGCGTACTTGCAGCACGAGCGTGCTCCCGCCGCGCGCTGCAGCCGCACGCCAAGCCCCGCTCAGGGCGGCCGTGTTGGCGACGCGCACACCGTTGGCGGCGACGATGATGTCACCCGCGCGCAGGCCCGCGCTGGCAGCTCGACTATTTGGCGCAACGCTGCGCACGAGCACACCGCCACCGGCTTCAGTGGCGTCTTCGAGTTGCGCGCCCTCGAGACTGCGATGCTGTGTGCCTTCGGGCAACGCGCTCGAATCCGTGTTGCTTGCCGTAGTGGCGGCCGCCGCTGGATCGGCGATCTCGGCTGTGACATTGCGAGTCTTGCCTTCACGCAAAAGAGCGATCTGAACTTTGTCGCCCACACGCAGCAAACCGATGGCGTTACGAAGTTCTGCCGCCGATTTCACCTTGCGCCCATTGAGCGAGGTGACCACATCGCCCGCTTGCAGACCCGCGCGTGCCGCGGCCGATTCTTTGGCGACTTGCGTGATGAGAGCGCCGCCGTTGCTCGCGATACCGAGAGCTTGGGCGATATCCGGAGTGACCGGCGCGATGGTGACACCGAGTTGTCCGCGTTTGACCGAGCCGTACTTGATTAGCTGATCCATGACGCTGCGCGCCATGTTCACGGGGATTGCGAAGCCGATGCCGATATTGCCGCCCGAGCGCGAGAGGATCATGTTGTTGATCCCGACGAGTTCGCCGCGCAGATTAACAAGCGCACCGCCGGAGTTACCCGGATTAATCGACGCGTCGGTCTGAATCAGGCTCTCGAAGCCATCGGGGTTCATCCCCGAGCGCCCGAGTGCGCTGACGATGCCGTAAGACACCGATTGCTGTAGGCCGAACGGATTGCCGATCGCCGCGACGTAATCTCCAGGCTCAAGGGCATCCGAGTCGCCAAGATTGATCTGACTTAATCCCTCGGCCTTGATCTGGATGACCGCGATATCGGTTTGCGGGTCACTACCGATCAGCTTGGCGGGGAATTCGCGTTGGTCGGAGAGGGTTACCGTGATGTCTTTAGCATTTTCGACCACATGCGCGTTGGTGATGATGTAGCCCTGCTTGGCATCCACGACGACGCCCGAGCCCGCCGACTGGAAGGGGCGTTCGCGCGCGCCAGCATCAGGCGGAACGTTGAAAAATCGGCGGAAGAAGGGGTCATCCAGCAATGGGTTGCGCGGCCCCTGTTCGCGCACCGTCCCCTGAATCCCGATGCTCACCACCGAAGGTGAGACACGACGAATCATCGGCGCGAGCGAGGGCATAGGGGCCACAGCTCGGTCGCGACTCTCGACCCGGTTCTCGGCCGGACTGTCGATCGGTTGTGCCGCTGCGGCGTTCCCTGGGTTCCAAGGGGCGACCAAGGCGCCGATGAGCAACAGAATTAGGTGTGAGGTAGGGATGGGCATGCGCATGAAGAGTTCTCCGTCCGGCGCTAGGGGATATACGGATTGGGGGAGGGGTTTCAAGGGGATAACTTGTGAAAGTTGTGTGGATCGCGTGTCAACACAAGATCTAGTAGGGCTAGCCCCAGCGCCCGACCAAGCTGGCAAGTAATTTTCCGAACGTTCTTTTGCCGCGCGATTTCATATAACTATATGAATTAAATGGTAAAAAATGTTGTGTCCGAATTGGAATTCATGTCTTGACGCACACCGACCCCCTGCCTAATCTCCACCCCTCGACACAACATCTTGTGTGCACTCTCGGGTGCAGCCGGAGGGGCTCCGGTAGCAAGGAGTTTCGGGGTCGAAAGAGGGGAGAGCAAAAAAATCGTCCTGGAAGGCGTTGTTTCCTCCGTCGGTGGTTCGGTCTTTGTGAAAACAAGCCGGCACGGGCGGGTTTTGCTCTCTTCAAAACCGAATTTGCACTGACATATCAAAGATTTTTAGGGGATCCGAACCCACATGAATAGCGTGATCAAGTTGGCGACGAGCGATATCGATTCGATTCCGTTCCAAGAGGCCTCCCTCGATATTTGGGACAAAAAATACCGCTTGGTTTCCAAGAGCGGCGACCCGATCGACAAGTCGATGGACGATACCTATCGCCGTGTCGCGCGGGCGCTTGCCGATGTCGAATCGCCCGAGCAGCGTGAGCATTGGTATGAGCGATTTCTTTGGGCGTTGCGCCGTGGCGCCATTCCTGCGGGCCGCATCACCTCGAACGCGGGCGCTCAAGAGCACAAGCCGGCGACCTCGACCATCAACTGCACGGTCTCGGGAACGATCCGCGACTCGATGGATGACATTCTCGATAAGGTCCACGAGGCGGGACTCACGCTGAAGGCGGGTTGCGGTATCGGCTACGAGTTCTCGACGCTGCGTCCGCGCGGCGCTTACGTCTCGGGTGCCGGTGCCTACACGTCCGGCCCGCTCTCGTTCATGGATATCTACGACAAGATGTGTTTCACGGTCTCCTCGGCCGGTGGTCGTCGCGGTGCGCAGATGGGCACGTTCGACGTTGGCCACCCCGATGCCATGGAATTCATCCGCGCCAAGCGTGAGAACGGTCGCTTGCGGCAGTTCAATCTGTCTTTGTTGATCACGGACGAGTTCATGCACGCCGTGCGCAATGACCTCGACTGGCAGCTCGCTTTCCCGATCCTGCGCAAGGAATACGAGGCCGATAAGCCGGATCTGAAGGACGAGAGCAAGTTCGTATGGCGCGATTGGCCGTACAACGAAAACTTCGTCGTCAACGAGACGGGGCTGGTCGCCTGCAAGATCTACAAGACCTTGCCGGCCCGTCGTATGTGGGACGTCATCATGACCTCCACTTACGATTTCGCCGAACCCGGGTTCATCCTCATTGATCGTGTCAACGAGATGAACAACAACTGGTTCTGCGAAAACATCCGCGCTACGAACCCCTGCGGTGAGCAGCCGCTGCCGCCCTATGGCTCATGCTTGTTGGGATCGGTGAACTTGACGCGTTTCGTTCGTCGCCCGTTCACCGCAGAAGCCGAGTTCGATTGGGCCGAGTATCGCGAGGTGGTCAAAGTATTCACTCGTATGCTCGACAACGTGGTCGAGGTCAACGGTTTGCCGCTCGAGGGTCAGCGCAACGAGATTTTGCGCAAGCGTCGCCACGGCATGGGCTTCCTGGGTCTCGGCAGCACGATGACGCTGCTCGGTATGAAATACGGCTCTGGCGAGTCGGTGAAGTTCACCGAAGACGTCTCGCGTGAAATGGCTTTGGCGGGTTGGGAAGCCGCGCTTGACCTGTCGCGCGAAAAAGGCCCGGCGCCGATCATGAACGAAGAATTCACCGTCACCGGCGAGATGCTGCGTAAGCGTCCCGAGATGGCGCGCGATGGCTGGAAGGTTGGCAGCAAGATTCCGGGCCGCGTCCTGCATGCGCGTTACAGCCGCTACATGCAGCGCATCGCGGAGGTTTCGCCAGCGCTCGTCGAGCAGCTCGCCCTCGTTGGTGCGCGCTTCACGCACCACACATCGATTGCACCGACTGGCACGATTTCGCTTTCGCTCGCCAACAACGCGAGCAACGGCATCGAGCCGTCATTCGCGCATCACTATTTCCGTAACGTGATCCGTGAAGGCAAAAAGTCGAAAGAGAAAGTCGACGTGTTCTCGTTCGAGCTGCTCGCTTATCGCGAGATCATGAACGCGAAGGCGATGCCGAATTCCACGAATCCGGCCGAGAAGCTCCCGGATTACTTCACGACGGCCGACGACATCACGCCGACCGCGCACGTGGATATTCAAGCTGCGGCGCAGAAGTGGGTCGACTCGTCCATCTCCAAGACGGCGAACGTGCCGACCGATTTCAAATACGACGAGTTCAAGAACATCTACCTCTACGCTCACGAAAAGGGGCTCAAGGGCTGCACGACCTTCCGTTTCAACCCGGAAGCCTTCCAGGGTGTGCTCGTGAAAGAGGAAGACCTCAAGAACACGACGTACGTCTTCACGCTGGAGGATGGCAGCGAGGTGTCGCTGCGCGGCGATGAGGAAATCGAATACGACGGCGAGTTACACACCGCCGCCAACCTGTATGACGCCTTGAAAGAAGGCTACTACGGCAAGTTCTGAGGATTTTTTAGACCATGGCTGCTATCAAGATCGATCGCAAGATCGCCAAATACCGAGTTTTGAAGCCGGGCGCCGAGACGCCGGCTCCTGTCGCCGCTGCCCCCTCGACTGCTGAGCTGCCGACGTCGCACGGCGGCAAAGTGGTGCGTTTGACCGAAGAGGTGCAACGTCCTGAGGTTCTGATCGGCTCGACGTACAAGATCAAGACGCCGGTCTCCGATCACGCGATGTACGTGACCATCAACGACATCATCCTCAACGAGGGAACCGAGCACGAACAGCGCCGTCCCTTTGAGGTTTTCATCAACTCGAAGAACCTCGATCACTACCAATGGATCGTGGCGTTGACGCGCATCATTTCGGCTGTGTTCCGTAAGGGTGGTGACGTCACGTTCCTCGTCGAGGAACTGAAAGCAGTCTTCGACCCGCGCGGTGGATACTGGCAGCCGGGTGGCAAATTCATGCCTTCGATCATCGCCGAGCTCGGTCATGTCATCGAGAAGCATCTTCAGACCATCGGTCTGCTGCGTCCTCTTGAGCTTGACGAGCATCAAAAGAAACTCGTCGACGAAAAGCGCGCTGAGTTCGAAGCGCGGGCGAAGCAGACCGATGCTTTCGCAAACTCGCACTTCCCCGAGGGTGCGCAGTTGTGTTCGAAGTGCAGCACGGCGGCGGTCGTGATGATGGACGGCTGTATGACTTGCCTCAATTGCGGCGACTCGAAGTGCGGGTGACCCGTTGCGGCTGACGACGCTTCTTCTCGTCGCTGCTCTCGCTACGGCGGCGATCGTTGGCCGCACTCAACCGATTCCTGCAGGGGTGGCTCCCGTCATGGGACCACCCTCGCGCGAGATTCCGCGTCCGGCCGAATTGCAGCGTGATGTGGATTTCTGGATTCGCGTCTATAGCGAGATCACGACCCAGCAGGGTTTCCTGCACGACGAGGCTGACCTTTCCATCGTCTATGGCACATTGAATCTGCCGGCAGCGCCGGCGGGTTCGCGCCCGCGCCGCGATGCCGTTTCGTTCGAGCGAGAGCGCTGGCGTAGCGCCTTGAGGGTCGCTGCTGAGGCGCTGGAGAGCGGCGTTCCGACTCACTCTGCTGACGCACAAAGAGTGCTGCAGCTGTGGGGCGATAAAGCGACGGCGGGTCGTTTGCGCGCTGCGACGGAGGCGGTGCGCTTTCAGCTCGGTCAGGCTGATCGCTTTCGCGAGGGCTTGGTGCGGTCGGGGACCTGGGAGTCGCACATTGCGCGCACTTTCGAGCGCCTAGGTTTGCCGCCGGAGCTAGCGGCTCTGCCACACGTCGAATCGTCATTCACGCCGACGGCCTATTCAAAAGTCGGCGCTGCGGGTCTTTGGCAATTCATGCCAGGGACGGCTCGACTTTACATGCGAGTCGACGACGTGCTCGACGAGCGTATGGATCCTTTTCGCGCTACGGAAGCGGCAGCGAAATTGCTGCTTTATAACTACCGAGTACTCGGCAGTTGGCCGCTTGCGATCACGGCCTATAACCATGGCGCTGCCGGCATGCGCCGCGCGCGCGACACTCTCGGGACTGATGACTTCGGTGTCATCGCGCGTCGTTACAAAAGTAAAACGTTTGGTTTTGCGTCGAGGAATTTTTATCCCTCGTTCTTGGCTGCGTTGACGATCGACCAGAATCCCGAGCGCTATTTCGGCAAGCTCGAGCGTGCGCCGGAACTCGCATACCAGGAAATTGAAATGCCAGCCTACGCCTCGGTCGAGGCGATCGAGCAAGGGCTTGGCCTCGATCGACGCGTGCTCAAAGACTTGAACCCAGCGCTTCGTCCAGCCGTTTGGGCTGGATCACGGCGGGTGCCGCGCGGCTATCAACTGCGCTTACCGGGTGAACTGCGTCTGACAGCCGCCGAATTTGCCGATCGACTCGGCGGCGCGGCGCTGCATGCGAGTCAGGTTCGACCGAACACGCATCGGGTTGCCAAGGGCGAAACCTTGTCTGGCTTGGCGAAGCGCTACGGTGTGCGTTTGCGCGCCTTGGCAGAACTCAACGGGCTGCGAGTCAATTCGCATCTGCGACAAGGCCAAAGATTGATGATCCCCGATGGAGCGTCGAATTCCGCTTCCCGATCTGCGGCTGACTGATACGATCGACGGCATGAGTTCGTGCACTTCGAGAGTGAATCGACGCGCGTCGTGGTTGTTCGCGGTTTTGACTTGGTCGATTGCGCCCATTTGGGCAGACATCGCAGTGACGTCTTTGCCCGGCACTCGCTTTACTGCCAATCCGCTGCCCGTCGCCAATCAGGTGATCGTCCATAAAAGCGAGCGTCGCTTGGAGTTGTGGCGCGGCCGCGAATTGCTGCGCTCGTATCGCATTTCGCTAGGACTCAACCCCGACGGGCACAAGCAACAAGAGGGTGACTTTCGCACCCCGGAAGGTCGTTATCGGCTCAATGCGCGCAATCCGCGCAGCGATTTTTTTCTTTCGCTGGCGGTGTCCTATCCGGACAAAAATGATGTGGCGCGTGCTCGTGAGTCTGGAGTTGCTCCAGGTGGTGCAATCATGATTCACGGATTGCCTAATCAGCCCAAGTGGCCCCCTGATTACTATGCTAAAAACGACTGGACAGATGGCTGTATTGCATTGAGCAATGCCGACATGATGGAAGTGTGGATGCTCGTTCCGACGGGCACGCCCATCGACATTCGGCCCTGAGATTTCTCTGAAGGTTCGCAAATGGAAACCAGTATCGTCATCCCTGAATTCGTCGACGCCCGCGTCGCACCGCGCGGCGCGCTCGAGAGCCTCTCGCAGGAAGAGATCGAGAAGCTACTCTCTTCCGGGCAGGGTGGTCTTTACCCTCTTTTTCGGCAGTGCGCCCTCGCGGTTCTGAACGCTGGTAGTCACACCGACGATGCTCGGGAAATCTTCGAGAAGTTTCGAGATTTCGATATCCAAATCGTCCGTCACGCCTGGGGTGTGAAGCTCGAGATCAAGAATGCACCTGCGATGGCCTTCGTCGATGGGCACATGATCCGTGGCACCAAAGAATTGCTTTTCGCAGTCTTGCGCGATGTGGTTTATACGGCCAATGAGATTGTTGAAAGTGGTCGCTTCGATCTGGCTCGTCCGCAGTCGATCACGAACGCGGTTTTCCACATTTTGCGTAACGCGCGCTTGCTGGATCACAAATCGCGCCCGAATCTCGTGGTTTGTTGGGGCGGTCACTCAATTAGTCGAGAGGAATACGAATACACCAAGAAGGTCGGCTACGAACTCGGTTTGCGTGCGCTCGACGTTTGTACGGGCTGCGGCCCGGGCGCCATGAAAGGGCCCATGAAAGGCGCGACCATCGGTCATTCAAAGCAGCGCATCGCGCCAGGCCGCTACGTCGGTTTGACCGAGCCTGGCATCATCGCCGCCGAGCCGCCGAATCCCATCGTGAATCACCTTGTGATCATGCCGGATATCGAAAAGCGGCTCGAAGCATTCGTGCGGCTGGGGCATGGGCTCGTCGTTTTCCCGGGTGGCGTTGGAACGGCCGAAGAAATTTTCTATCTGCTCGGCATCTTGCTGGATCCTGCCAATGCCGAGCAGCCGTTCCCGGTCGTGTTGACCGGGCCCCGTAGCAGCGCAGCCTACTTTGAGCAGATTCGCCGCTTCCTCGTGAACACCGTAGGCGAGGTCGCGATGTCGCGTCTGCAGATCGTCATTGATGATCCCGCTGAGGTCGCTCGCATCATGGATCGCGGCATCGATGACGTACGCGAATATCGTCGCCGCCATTCCGACTCTTTCAATTTCAACTGGCTATTGCGGATCGATCCGGAGTTTCAGCGCCCGTTTGAGGTCACGCATGCCTCGATGCGGACTCTTCGATTGCATCGCGATCAGCCTGCGCATGAGTTGGCCGCGGATTTGCGCCGAGCGTTCTCGGGCATCGTGACCGGTAACGTCAAGGAGCCCGGTATCCGAGCCATTGAACGGCATGGCCCATTCGAGCTGGTGGGTGATCGTGGCGTGATGGACATGCTCGATGAGCTTCTGGCGGGTTTCGTGGCCCAACAGCGCATGAAGCTGCCGGGCTCCGCCTACGTGCCCTGCTACCGCATCGTGAAGGCCTGACGAACAGGCCTTGAAAAGGCGTCGATAGGCCCCAAAAAGGCGGGGTCCCGTTTTCCGGAGAGACCCATGACCGAGAACGTCCAGACCCACGGTTTCCAGGCCGAGGTGCGTGAGCTGCTGAGGCTCATGATTCACTCGCTCTACAGCCATCGCGAAATATTTCTGCGCGAGCTCATATCGAACGCGTCCGACGCCAACGACAAGTTGCGCTTCTCGGCGCTGGCTCAGCCAGAGTTATTGGCTGGCGAATCTGAATTGAAGATCTGGGTCGATTATGACGCGGACAAAAAGACGCTTACGATTCGAGACAACGGCATCGGAATGACGCGCGATGAGGCGATCGCGCACCTTGGCACTATCGCTAAGTCCGGCACGGCCGACTTCTTCAAGAAGTTGACCGGAGACCAACAGAAAGATTCGCAACTCATCGGTCAATTTGGCGTGGGTTTCTACTCGGCGTTCATCGTGGCTGATGAGGTGGAAGTGCATACCCGCAAGGCGGGCGAGCCTGCCACCGCGGGCGTGCGTTGGGCATCCAAAGCCGATGGCGAGTTCACGGTCGAAACGATCGAACGGGCGGAGCGCGGTACGAGCATCGTGCTGCACTTGAAGGATGAGGCTAAGGAGTTTGCGGACGGTTGGCGCCTGCGCTCCTTAGTGCGCCGCTATTCGGATCACATCGCCTTCCCCGTGCTGATGCGCAAAGAGGGCGAGGCTACGCTCGATTGGGAGTCGGTCAATCAGGCGCAAGCGCTCTGGACACGCGCGCGCAGCGATATCAAAGATGAGGAGTATCGCGAATTCTATCAGCATATCGCCCACGATTTCGCGGAGCCGCTCGCTTGGAGTCACAACAAGGTAGAGGGCAAGCGCGAATACACCTCGCTTTTGTACGTTCCCGCCCGCGCTCCATTCGATCTTTACCAGCGCGATGCGACGCGGGGACTGAAACTCTACGTGCGGCGTGTGTTCATCATGGACGATGCCGAGCAATTTCTCCCGATGTACTTGCGTTTCATTCGCGGCGTGCTCGATTCGAACGATCTGCCGCTCAATGTCTCGCGCGAGTTACTACAGCAGGACAGCGAAGTGGAGGCGATGCGCTCGGCTTTGACCAAACGTGCGCTCGATCTGCTGGCACGTATCGCTAAGGATGAGCCTGAGAAGTACGCGAGCTTTTGGAAAGAGTTTGGTCCGGTGCTCAAAGAGGGCGTCGGTGAGGATCCGAGTAACCGCGACAAGATTCTCCCGTTGTTGCGCTATGCGAGCACTCACGAAGAGTCCGACGAGCCCAAAGTCACACTCGCCGACTACGTCGGTCGGATGAAAGCGGGTCAGGAGCGCATCTATTACATCATCGCCGATAGCGTGACCGCGGCACGTGGCAGCCCGTATCTGGAGCAGCTGCGATCCAAGGGTGTCGAAGTGCTGTTGCTGGCTGATCGAGTCGACGAGTGGATGATGGGTCACGTCCGCGAATTCGAAGGCAAGCGCTTCAAGGATGTCTCGCGAGGCGATCTCGAACTCGGCGGACTTGAGGCCGATGCAGATAAGGCCGCCGCAGCGGAAGTGGCCAAGGAAAACGAGAAACTGCTCCAGCGCATCAAGGAGGCGCTCGGCGATCGTATCTCGGAGGTGAAGGTTTCGACGCGACTCACCGATACGCCAGCGTGTCTGGTGCTCGCTGAGCATGATCTGGGTGCGCAGATGCGCAAGATTCTGGCTGCAACGGGTCAAGCGGCGCCGGAGTCCAAGCCCGCTCTCGAGGTCAACGTCGGTCATCCGCTGCTGAAGCGGCTCGACGCTACGATGGCCGAGGATGAGTTTGCGGAGTTAGCGTTGGTCATCCACGATCAGGCGAAGCTCGCCGAATCGGGCTCGGTTGCGAATCCCGGCGAGTTCGTTCGTCGTCTGAATCGCTTGCTCGGGCAACTGATGGCTCAATAGTTCGTGCCATAATCGGCTCGTATGGGCAAATCGAATCCCACCGAAGAAGAGCTGCGCTCGCGTCTGACGCCGCTGGCGTACGAGGTCACCCGTAACAAGGGGACCGAGCGCGCCTTCACCGGCGCTTACACCTACAACAAAGACAAGGGCGTCTACGCCTGCGTCTGTTGTGGCGCGGAGCTTTTCTCTTCGGACACCAAATACGATTCTGGCTCGGGTTGGCCGAGTTTTTGGACGCCACTGGCTGCCGATCGAGTGCGTGAGCATCGCGACATCAGCCATGGAATGATCCGTACCGAAGTCGTTTGCGCGCAGTGCAACGCCCATCTTGGGCATGTGTTCGAAGATGGACCGCAGCCGACGGGTCTGCGCTACTGCATCAATTCGGTTTCCCTCGATTTTCGTTCTTCGAGCTCGGCAGACGAGTCGCGATGAGAACAGTCGTGTGGTCAGTCATCCTGGCGGTGACCGGAATATTTTTGATCTCCGCTTTTCTCCCCACGCTACTCGCATCGAGCGGGAGCGATCAAGCATCTATGGAGTCCGCAATGTCAGAGCTCGTCAAAGAAGACCTCGAAGCCGGCGACGGCTCGCCTATCAACGCCGGGCAGATTGCGGTGGTGCATTACACCGGCTGGTTGCACGACCCGTCACAGAACGAGGGTAAAGGACGTAAGTTCGACAGTTCACACGATCATGGCGATACCTTTGCGTTCAAGGTCGGTGGTGGTCAGGTGATTCGAGGTTGGGATCTCGGCGTCGAGGGAATGCGAGTGGGCGGTAAGCGCCGGCTCGTGATTCCCGCAGAGCTCGGATACGGGGCGCGCGGTGCTGGCGGTGTTATTCCTGGTGGCGCCACTCTCGTGTTCGATGTCGAGTTGGTGGAGATACGCTGATGCAAACTAGAGTGTTAGCTGCGATCGCGTTGGCGATCTCGATGAGCGGAGCTGCTAGTGCAGCCACCTTGATCCATGCCGGGCGCGTCATCGACGGCATCAGTAATCAGGCAATGCCGGAGCGAACGGTCGTTGTCGATGGTGGACGTATCGTTGCGATTGAGAGCGGTTACCGTGCGCCATCGGCGACCGATCAAGTGATTGATCTGAAGAATTCAACGTTGTTGCCGGGTCTGATGGATATGCACGTGCATATCACGAGCGAGTACAGCCGTACGAGTGAGCTGGATCGCTTTAAGAAGGATGGTCCCGATGTAGCGCTCGATGGCGCTATGTACGCAGAGCGTACCTTGCAGGCGGGCTTCACCACGGTTCGTGACCTCGGTGACGGCTTTCGCGCGAGCATCGCGCTACGTAATGCCATCAACGCCGGCAAGCTGTCCGGTCCGCGTATTTTTGCCGCTGGCAAGTCGATTGCCACCACGGGCGGTCATGCTGATCCCACTAACGGCTGGGCGGATCACTTGGGTGGCGGCAATGTTGGCCCAATCGACGGTGTCGTGAATGGCGAAGAACAAGCCGCACAGGCTGTGCGCCAACGCTACAAAGAAGGGTCGGATCTCATCAAGATCACCGCAACGGGTGGTGTCCTCTCGGTTGCCAAGAACGGATTGAATCCGCAGTTCACCGAAGAAGAGATTCGAAGCATTGTGCAGACGGCACGAGATTATGGTTTCAAAGTGGCTGCGCACGCGCATGGTGCCGAGGGCATGAAGCGGGCGGTGCGTGCCGGCGTCGATACCATCGAGCATGGCACTTTCATGGACGATGAAACCATCAAGCTCATGAAGGAGCGTGGCACTTACTACGTGCCGACCATCACGGCGGGTGCTTGGGTTTTCGATCGCTCAAAAGAAGACGGATTCTTCCCAGCACTCGTTCGCCCGAAAGCGGCCATGATCGGGCCGCAGATTCAGGGAACCTTCGCTAAGGCTTATAAGGCCGGCGTGAAGATTCTCTTCGGAACCGACACGGGTGTTTCGGCACATGGTCAAAATGCGCGCGAGTTTGTGTTGATGGTCGAGGCCGGTATGCCGCCGATGGAGGCCATCAAGTCGGCAACATCGGTCAGCGCCAAATACCTCGAGATCGACGATCGGCTCGGTAGTGTCGAGATTGGCAAGATCGCTGATCTCGTTGCAGTTCCGGGTGATCCGATCAAAGATATCAGCGCGATGCAGCGAGTTCATTTCGTCATGAAGGACGGCATTGTCCATCGCAGCCCCTGAGCACAAGATGCTCGCCGGCGGTGCCGGCGACATCGAAACTCTCATCGAGCATCCCGATAGCAGTCTCTACCCGCAAGCGCGGGCCATTGCCGTTTGTTGTCATCCGCACCCGCTTTTCGGCGGTGCGATGACCAACAAGGTGATACACACCGTCGCTCGCAGTTTCGTGGCGAGTGGCGCGATCACGCTGCGCTTCAACTTTCGTGGTGTCGGTGCGTCCGCCGGCGTGCACGATGAGGGTCGCGGTGAGCTCGACGATTTGTTGCGCGTGGTCGATTGGGCGCGCGCTCAATGGCCTGGCTTGCCTTTGTGGCTCGGAGGTTTTTCGTTCGGCGCCTGGATGGTACTGCGGGCACAAGCCGTGTTGACGCCGCAGTTGTTGGTAACGGTCGCTCCGCCGGTCGGTCGATGGAATTTCGATGATGTGTCGGCGCCGCTGTGTCCGTGGCTCGTCGTCCAGGGTTCGCAAGACGAGTTGGTCGATGCGCAAGCGGTCAGGAACTATGCAGCCTCTCTAGCGCCTGACGCAGATTACGTTGAAATCAACGGTGCCGATCATTTTTTTCATGGTCGACTGCATGAGGTCAGAGACCAGGTTAGCCGTGTAGCGAGTACCCCACGCCTCTAACGGTGTGGATGAGTGGCTTTTCGAATTCTTTGTCGACCGCTTGGCGCAATCGACTGACGTGGACATCGACCACGTTAGTTTGCGGGTCGTAGTGGATGTCCCACACGTTCTTGAGCAGCATGGCGCGAGTCACAACCTGTCCGGCATGCCGCACCAGACACTCTAGCAAGCGAAACTCGCGGGCCGTGAGTTCGATATCGCGTCCCGCGCGACGTGCCTCGCGTGCCAACAGGTCGAGCTCGAGGTCTTCAACCTTTAGGGTGGTTTCCGACGAAGCCGAATTGCGACGACCGAGTGATTCGACTCGGGCAATGAGTTCTTCGATGGCGAACGGTTTGCCCAGATAATCGTCACTCCCCGCACGCAGCCCTCGAACGCGCTCGTCGACGGAATCCAGAGCCGAGAGCACCAAAACAGGGGTCGTTCGACCGGCCTTGCGCAGCGCCTGCACGATCTCGAGCCCATCTTGGCCGGGGAGCATACGGTCGGTGATCAACACATCGATCACCGTCGAGAGAGCCGCTTCACGCCCGCGATCGCCGTCGAGGATATGACTGACGAAGTGTCCGCGCGAACCGAGTGCCTGTACGACCTCCTCAGCGATACGAGCGTCGTCTTCGATCAACAGGACTTTCATTTGGGCCTCACGAGGGAGGAGTTTAGGGGAAAACCCCAAGATCGTGGCATGCTTGTAGGGTGAAATCCTTTGCTGTCATTGATCGGCGTGCCTTTCTGGCAGGGCTAGTCGCACTGGCCGTGATGGTGCTGACCTTCGTCGGCGCCTTCATGTGGGTGCAGCATCGCGTCATGCATCTTCATGACGAAGAGCTGCGTAGCACCTTGATCAGTGAACTTGAACTGCGCCGACAATTCGATCGGACCTCGGGGCGCCAGAAGCTTATCGACGGACTCGCTTGGCGCAGTTCGGTCATCGACTCTACGCGGTATCTTGTTTTGATCGATCCCGCCGGTAAGCCCATAGTGGGTGATCCCGCGGTACTCCCGCCAGACAGCTTACAAAAGGTTCGTGAGCAAGGCTGGTTTCGGGTGAGCGAAGAGGCGGGGCCCGATGTTTTCGTGGTTGCTCTGACGCTCGATGATGGCGCGATGTTGTTGATGAGTTATCGCGACCCCATCCGTCGTGATATGGCTCGAACGCTCGGCCGTACGGCGGTGCTCGGTATCTTGTTGATCGTCGCGATCGGGATCGCGACGGGCGTCATTTTGAACAACTATGCGTTGACCCAGATTCGCCAGCTCGCACTGACTGCTCGTCGAATTCAGCGTGGTCAGATGGCCGCTCGAGCGCCCGTGCCACAACGAGTCGATGCGATGGGTGCGTTGGCTCGAACTCTCAATGAGATGCTGGATCAAAATGAAGCGCTGGTGACGGGTCTGCGTACGATCACTGAGAGTTTGGCGCACGATTTACGTACCCCCATGATGCGGATACGCCGATCCATCGATGCAGCGCGATCCGCTTCGAACGAGTCTGAGCGTCAAGCTCATTTGAGCGACGCCGAGGCAGGAATTACTCGCAGCTTGCAGGTGTTCAATGCGCTGGTCGATTTGGCTCGTGCGGAGGCCGGGCTTGCCTACGAGTCGATGGAAGTTCTGGATCTTGGCACTCTGGCAACCGACCTCGCTGAATTGTTCGAGCCCTTGGCGGAGGAGCGAGGGCAAAAATTGGAGCGTCGTATCAGACCCGTGATGGTGACGGGACATCGGCAGATTCTGTCTCAGGCCGTTGGCAATCTGCTTGAGAATGCCATCAAGTATTCCCCGGCCGGTGCAGTGCTCAGCGTGGCGGTCGAGACGACGGAAGACGGCACGCCTGAAATTGTGGTTCAGGATCGCGGCCCTGGTATTCCCATGAATGCACGCGAGCAGGCGGTGCGGCCGTTCGTTCGATTGGAGGGGGCGTCGGGTGAATTCGGTAGCGGCTTAGGTCTGGCGATTGCGGCTGCCGTTGCGCGCTTGCACCGCGGTAAGTTGGTGCTCGAGAGCGCCGACCCTGGACTGCGAGTGAGATTGCGTTTCGGTCACGCCTGATCTTTGGGCCACCACATCCGAATTATCAGTCCTTGCTCGTAGCCTGAGCGGTTCTGCGCTTCGATGCGCCCGCCATGGGCGGCCAGAACCCGAGCCGCGATGGCAAGACCCAAACCCGTGCCGCCGCTGGTGCGGCCACGGTCGCGTTCGACTCGATAAAACGGCTCAAAAATCTGCGCAAGCTGATTCTCCGGAATCCCCGGGCCTGCGTCGCAAACGGCCAGACAGACCTCGTGCGCCTTTTGCTCCAGTGTGATCGAGACTGGGCTTGCTTCTTTCGTGTAGCGGATGGCATTGCGAACGACATTTTCGATCGCAGCGGATGTCCATTGGGTATCGAGAGACAGCATGCAGGGTGTTTCACCGATTTCCCATTCGAGTCGACATCCCTTTTCTTTGGCTTCGAAGTTGGCGTCCGTCGCGATACGTTCAAGTAGATGACGAAGATCGACAAGTTCCTTCTTTAAGCTGGACGGTTCTGCTTGCAGTCGCGATATCGCGAGAATGTCTTCGATGAGTTCATCGAGGCGTGCGATGTCCGTTTCCAGTCGATCCAGTTCGGCGGGTGCATCCATTCGATTGCGTAAGAGCGCGGCGGCCAAGCGCATGCGGGTCAGAGGTGATCGAAGCTCATGTGACACATCGCGAAGGAGTTGCTCTTTCGCTTGCAAGGCGGTGCCTAGTCGAGTGGCCATGCGATCGAAGGTGTAAGCCAATTCGCCGAGTTCGTCGCGGCGTTGCAGTGAGGCGTGGGCGACTCGCGCTTCGAGCTGTCCCGAAGATAGCGCCTCTGCCGTTCGCTTCAAGTCGATGATAGGGCGGGTGATCGAACCAGCGAGCCAGTAACTCGCGGCGGCAGTCAGCAATAAGGCGAGCGCGAGTAAGGAGAGGCGGGTGGCAGGCAAGCCGAAAACGCCGCGACGACCGTCGCGAGGAATCGTCATCAACAAGTAGCGTTGTCCATCGGTGCCCGACAGTATCGGCATGCCGGTGGGCAGATCCAGCGTGACGATCGATGCTGCTGCAGGTTGTTCGCCGTTTGGCCTGCTCGCGATATTGTCCAGTGTCTCGGGCTCGCTCGCGGCGGGTACGCGTGGGATCGGGCGGCCGAGCAGCTCTTCGCCCCACTCATCAATCACCAAAAAAATCAGCAGGCTCTCTTTGTTAGCCTCCTGCTGCCGCGCCCAGTCAGCAAGACCGATCCGTCCTCCGGCTGCGAGCGCTTCGGCTGCGTTTTCAGAGCCTGTGGTCAACTCGACGGCAGAACGCGCAGCGCGTTGTTCGATATACCAAGAGGTGATCGCGATTGCCCCGAGCCCCGTGGCAAGCAGCGTCAGGAAAATCGTCACGAAGATGCGCAGCGCGAGACGACTCATTGAGGGTCAACCAACAAGAGTTCATACCCCGTACCGCGCACGGAGCGGATCTCGATTCCGCTCGCACCGGCTTGGGCGAGCTTGCGGCGCAGATTACTGACATGCGTATCGATACTGCGATCATAGGGCGTGAGCTTTCTCCCCAGCGCTTGTTCGGTGAGTTCTCCACGCTCGAGTGGCTGGCCTGTTGCCTTGGCCAGTATCGTGATGATACGTAGCTCCGCAGCAGTCAGATCAATTACGCTGTCGGACCAGGTCGCACGTCGACGCTTTTCATCGATACGCAGTTGACCTAATTCAACAATGGTCGGTGTGGTTTCACTACTCGCCGTCTGTGAGCGACGATGGATGGCTCGCAATCTGGCGGCGAGCTCGCGCGGATCGAACGGCTTGGCCAGATAATCGTCTGCACCCAACTCGAGACCCAGGATGCGATCGACCGCTTCGCCGCGCGCCGTCAACATGATGACGGGCAAGCGGGACTGACTTTGTCGCAAGGAGCGCAATACGTCGAAGCCGCTAGCGCCTGGCAGCATCACATCGAGCACGAGGAGATCGGTCGGGTGTTGTTCTAAGGCTGCAAGGCCCGCTCCGGCGTCTTCCGCGCATTCGACGTCGAACCCCTCGCCGGCGAGGAATTCCCGCAGCATAGACGTGAGTTCCTGATCGTCGTCGATAACCAATACACGCGTCGTCATGGAGAGCATGGTGCGATGAAGAGGCGCAGTTGTCAGCCGGGGGGTCGCGACTTCACAGAACTTTGCAACACCTTTGCCGTTTCTTGGCGGACGATACCCGACAAGACGGGTCCAAATCAGCGAGGATACCCTTCAGCTCGAAAGTCTTAGGAGTTCACGATGCAGCCTAGAAAAATGTTTTTGCTGGTAGCCGCCCTGACCGCGAGCGCCTCGCTCATGGCTGACGAGGCTGCACCGCCGCCCCCTCCGCCGCCGCCTGCAGCGCCGTTGTCGGCTGAGGGATTGCCGCCGCCGAATGAGATTCGTCGAATCATCGTTCGTGGCGTCGATCAGAATCCGGTCGAAGCGTTCCGTATGCATCGTGGTATGCACGAAGAGGGTCATGGCCGTAAGGCGATGCAGAATTGGGAACGGATGATGAACGACCTTGATCTCACTCCGCAGCAGCGCGGCAAGATCACGGAGCACAGAGCGACCTATCAACCTGAATTACGCAAGCTTCGGCAAGAGTTACAGCAGGCTCGGCGCGCGTTGCGCGATATCAATCCGGGCGATACCAAATATTCAGCCAAGGTAGCCGAGACGGCCAAGCGCGTCGGCGATCTGTCGGCCAAGATGGTGAGTCAGTCGGCGGAGTTGCGTAGCAAGATCTGGAGCGTGCTCACGCCTGAACAGCAAAAGAAAATGCTAGAGCGTCAGCAGGCGATGCGTGAACGTCAAAAGACGATGCGCGAGCGCATGGAAAACGCGAAAGAAATCAGAATTGAGCGGCGTATCGAAGGTGGTGAGCGTCCGGCGATCTGGATCGAGCGTAAGCGCGATTGATCGCAACGGATGCGGCGCAAGCCAACCAAAAAAAAGCCCGGGGTTTTGCCCCGGGCTTTTTTCTTGAACTTGCAGAACTGATCAGTTGACCATGTTCTTGAGGTTCTTCAACGGCATAGCGCGAACCTTCTTCGAGGCCGGCTTTGCCTTGAACATCATCTTCTCGCCCGTGAACGGGTTGACGCCTTCGCGAGCCTTCGTGGCCGGCTTCTTGACAACCTTCAGCTTGGCCAGACCCGGCAGGGTGAACAGGCCATTGGCGCGCAGGCTCTTCTTGATGATGCCGTTCAGGGAATCGAAAACGGCAGAGACGTTCTTGCGCGACAACTCGGTGTCCTTCGCAATCTGATTGAGGATTTCGGACTTGGTCGGCGGACCACCCTTTTTCGCCATCGTGGAATTCTCCTGAATTTGTAGTGTTGCGCGCTATTGCGCGCGTTTCGATTCGGGCGGAAACATAGCACATGGATCTTTCCGCGCAAACACTTTTCGGTGTTTCGCCCCGTAAAAACCGGGGTTTTCGTCAACCGCGCAAGAGGATCAGCAATACCTGGATGATGATGCCTGCCCACATCGGCGACAGATCGAGCCCACCGATTGCCGGCACCGCACGACGAATTCGCCCCAAAATCGGCTCGCAAAGCGACTCAAGCAGTGATTGCAGCGGTGAACGCACGCCCGGCGAGATCATCGAGGCCAGTGCGTAGATGAAAATCGCCCAAAAATAGAGCCACAACGCATCGCGGATCGACACCAGCAGGGCGGCTTGCAGCCAATCGAGAGCGGCAGGTATCGCGCCCGTGATGATGAGGGTGACGGCCGCAGTCTGTACGAGAGCAGCGGCGTAGACCGCGACTATCGAGGCCGTATCGATACGCCCGATGGAAGGCAAAGCCCGCCGAAGCGGTAAAACCAGCCAGTTGGTGAGCCTCAGAATCGACTGGGCAATCGGATTGCGAAAGTCGGCTCGAACCCATTGCAACATCAGGCGGATCAGAAACAGATACAGCAACAGCGATAACAGGGTATCGGCGACAAACAGAATGGCCTGCTGCATAGGGATCAGCCTCGGGTTTTATCTTGCTGTTCGGCAAGTGCGCGACCGCGATTGATCGCAGCGGCGACCGCCTGTTCGACGATGGCATCGAACTTGGCTTCCGTGAATGCCTCGAGGGCGGCAGCGGTCGTTCCTCCTTTAGAGGTGACCGAGCCGCGAAGGCTCTCCAGTGAGTTGCCCGTTGCAGCCATCAAACCGGCGCCGTGCAGTGTGGCAGCGGCGAGCCGCAACGCTACATCCCGGTCTAGACCCTGCGAAACAGCTGCGTCGGCGAGTGCCTCTGCCAAGCGGAAAAAATACGCAGGACCGCTGCCGGACAAGCCCGTGACCACATCCATCAGTGGCTCGTTCGGCACCCAGACCGTCAAGCCGGCAGGCGACAGCACGCTTTCGGCGCGTTCGCGATCTGCGCTGCTGACCGATTGATCGGCATACAGGCCCGTAGCGCCCGCGCCGAGCGAGGCCGGGCGGTTTGGCATCGCGCGCACGACACGTGCTCCAGGGCCGCACAAGCGCTGCAATTGCGCCACCGAGAGACCGGCTGCGATGGAGATCACGAGTGGCTTCACATGCTCGAGTTGAGCCTTCAGGGGTGCTAAGACGACATCCATATCCTGAGGCTTGACCGCGAGTACGAGACAATCGATCTCGCCGACGAATTCTTTGGCATCACTCGTGACGTGGATGTCGAAATCGGCCGCCAGCGCAATGCGCAGCTCTGCGTTCGGTTCTGCGACGAACAGGGTATTGCCAGCAACACCGCTACGTCGCAAGGCTGCGATCAAGGCGCGGCCCATGTGGCCGCCACCAACGAATCCCGTTTTCATGCCTGAGATTGTAGTCGCTCACCGAACAGGGCGGTGCCCACTCGAATCAGAGTCGATCCCTCGAGGATGGCGGCAACAAGGTCGGCGCTCATCCCCATCGACAGCGTGTCGAGTTGCGGGTACTCCGACTGGCATGTCACCAAAAGTTGACGCAGTTCGGCGAACCAGCGTCGCTGGGCGTCCTCATCGGCCTCCGCTGGTGGTAGCGCCATCAGCCCGCGCACCTGCAGCCGCGGCAGCGCGGCAACGGCTCGAAGTAACGCGGGCAAGTCGGCGGGTGACACGCCCGCCTTAGTTTCTTCGTCGCCCAGCTTCACTTGTAAGCAAACTTGGAGGGGTGGCCCATGTGCTGATCGTTGTTGCGACAATCGTTCGGCGATTTTCAGTCGATCGACCGTGTGAACCCAATCGAAATGCTCGGCCACCGGGCGGGTTTTGTTCGATTGCAACTGACCGATGAAATGCCACACGAGCTTCGGCGATCGATCGGCGAGACTTTGGATCTTGCCGATGGCCTCCTGCAGGTAGTTTTCACCGAAATCGCGTTGGCCTAGATCGGCCAGCGCTGCAATGGCTGCGACCGGCTGAGTTTTACTAACCGCAACCAGTCTGATCGATTCGGCAGGTCGTTGGGCGCGCGTTGCTGCTGCGGCGATTTGGCTGCGGATCGCAGCCAAGCGGCGCGCAAGATCAGACGTCGAAGACACTGTAACCATCGAATACCGGCCCATCGACGCAAACACGCTTCATCGCAGGCCCAGACGGCGTATTCACCTTGACGGTGCAGCCTGCGCAACCGCCAACGGCACAAGCCATGAATTCTTCGAGCGAGACCTGGCAGGGCAAGTCGAAGCGTTTGGCGACACGAGTCGCGGCTTCGAGCATCGGAGTGGGGCCACAGGCAAAGATTTCAACTTCAGCCAGCGCTGCCGGCGTCAGCGTCGAGAGCCACGCACTGGCGAGCTCGGTCACGAAGCCGTCGAAGCAGCCCGGGAAGCCGCTACGTGATGCAAGACGCGCGGCGATCCCGCGTTCATCGAGCGCGGGCATCGTGGCGATGACGCCTTCAGGAATACCAGGAACGAGTATCGTTGACGGACGCGTCGCGAAAGGGAACGGGATTTCCGAGCCCATCAGCACGAGCGGCTGCCAATCCTGCGGCATGTGCTCGGCGAGGAAAACCATGGGCGGTATGCCGACGCCGCCGCCGATGAGCAGAGGCTTTTTTCGCGTCGTATGCAATTCGAAAGGCTTGCCGATCGGACCCAGTACCGACAATCGATCGCCGACTCGGCGTCGCGATAGCGCGGCTAAGCCCGGACCAACGATTTTGTAGAGGATTTCGATCCAACCCGCTTCCCGATCGACACGCATGATCGAGAGCGGTCTACGCATCGGAATGTCATCGTCGACTTGCAGATGCGCGAAGCTGCCGGGCTCGGCGCGTGCCGCGCATTTTCTCGCTTCCAGACGAATGACGAACTGTTCGCCTGGGAAGGCTTGTTGAGAAAGGACGACGCCATCTTCGAGGGAGATCGTGCCGCGGTGTGTCGGGTGGGTGCTCATCATCGACCTGCCAGCAAAGTTTCGAGTACAGCCATACGCACGGCGACACCGTTACGTACTTGATCACGGATCACCGACTGCGGGCCATCGGCCACATCCGATGCAATTTCGACCCCCCGATTCATCGGCTGCGGGTGCATCACGAGTGCGCCGTGCTTCGCTCGTCGTAGACGCTCCTGCGTCAAACCCCATTCTTGGAAGTAACGCGCTTCGTCAGGAATCGCAGCAGCGGCCATTCGCTCTTTTTGGATGCGTAGCATCATCACCACGTCGCAGTTTTCGATGCCTTGATCAAGAGTCTCGAAGCGGGTGCAGCCGGCAAACTCCGTCGCGGCCGGCATCAGTCCCGTGGGTGCGACCAAACGCACCTCGCCGGCGCCGAGCGTCGTAAAAATTTGCGCGGCCGATCGCGCGACGCGCGAATGCTTCACGTCACCCACGATCGCGATCGAAAGCCCCTCGATACGGCCCACGTGTTGCTTCACGGTGAGTGCATCTAGGAGGCCCTGCGTCGGATGCGAAAGGCTGCCGGCGCCGCCTGAAATGATGCTGACGCGTGGCGCAACATGGGTTGCGACGAGTTCGGGTATCGACGCGTCAGAATCGCGAAGAACGAAAGCATCGACGTGCATCGACTCGAGCGTCGCTACCGTATCGAGCACGCTCTCGCCTTTGAGTCGCGACGATAGCTGCACTTCGATATTGATGACTTCGGCGCCCAGTCTGCGAGCGGCGAGCTCGAAGGAGACACGAGTGCGAGTCGAGGGCTCGGCGAACATCAGCGCGACCGTCTTGTTAGACAGCACGTTCGAGCGAGCTGCGGGTGTCGAGAGCGGTGTGGAGTAGTGCGCCGATCGCTCGAGCAATTGTTCGAGGAGCGTTCGCGAGAGGCCCTCTAGCGTCAGTAGGTGTCGCAAGGAGCCATCGCTGCGCCAAGGGTTGGAGGAAGGGATGTTCGTTTCTGGCATGCCGCAAATCTCAACTGAACCAGCGCTCGAGGATGATGGCCGCCGCAGCACTGTCGATCGAACCGCGATCGATGCGGCCGCGTTGTCCCGCACCGCGCCGTTCGCGCAACGCCGCCTCGGCTTCCAGCGACGAGTAGCGTTCGTCTACGAGTTCGACAGGCAGTGCGTAACGCTCGCCCAGTTCTTGCGCAAACCGCCGAGCCTTGCCGGTCAGGGCATGCTCGGTACCATCGACATTATACGGGCAGCCGACGACTAGCCGGTTCGGTGCGTGCTGTTTGATCAATGTGCCGAGCCGTTGCCAATCGGCCGTATCCGGGCCGTTGTGCCCGCTGACCGATAAGGCTGCCAGCGGACGAGCGGTTCGAGTCAGCGAATCGCCGATGGCGAGGCCGATTCTTCGCAAACCGAAGTCGAGACCGATGACGAGTTCAGGCGTGGCCGGCGACATGGCTCATGCGGACAGGATCGACGCCGAGTTGTCGCCACACGGCATGCCAGCGATCCTCGAGTGGCATCTCGAACAGGATGCGCTCGTCGACCGGCAGGGTGATCCACGCGTTGTCCTTCATCTCCTGTTCTAACTGGCCTGGGCTCCAGCCGGCATAACCCAGCGCCACGAACGCATCACGAGGGCCCTCGCCTCGAGCCATAGCAGCGAGGACATCTTTGGAGGTGGTGATCTGGATGCTATCGGCAATTTGATGGGATGAGTCCCAATCGCCCTCGGGTCGATGAACCACAAAGCCGCGATCTCGGTTCACCGGGCCACCACGCAGTACCGGCCGCGCGCCGAGACTGCTATCGGCGGTCGCTAGATCCATCTGCTCGAACACTTCGGCGAGCGTCATGGGCAACGGCTTATTGATCACGATGCCGAGAGCGCCTCGCTCGGCGCTGTGTTCGCACACGAGAGTGACCGATTGAGCGAACTCAGGGTCTGCCAGCGACGGCATCGCCACGAGAAGATGATTGGCCAGACTGCGATCGTCGGACATACGGCAAGTATGCGGCTCAGCGGGGCGACTCGCCAGTCTCGAAGCGCCACTCATAGGCGAATCGCAAGCTCTGGTGTCGCGCCGACAGCGTCGCCGGGAAAGCTTCGAAGGGCGCCGCCTCTCTGACGAGTTCGATGGCGATACGATCCCGCCGGCGGTCGCCACTGCTGCGTCGGATGCGAAGCTCACCGAGGCTGCCATCGGTGCGCACAACGACCTCGAGAATGGGCGATTGGCGCGCCGCCGTACCGGTTATCCGGTCTGGCAAATGGCGCGTGGCAAATCGCTCCATGGACCCTCGCCAGCGCTCGATGTAGTGCTGCTCAGGGCTAAGCTGCTGGGTTGAGCCCGCGGCGCTACCGTCAATGGACGACCACCAGCGTGCTTGCAGTTCGGGGCGCGGCGCTGTCAACGAGTCGAGATCGGACTTGCCAAGACTCAACAAAACAACATGCGATAGCACCGCTGCAACCACCGCGAATGCGAGTCGACGGTGTTCGTGCAGCATGCGCCGAGCTTTCAACGACGGTCGAGGCGGCGACGGATCGCGGCAATCAAGAGCGCTGCGATATCGATCCCAAATTGTTGATCAAGTTCGCGTATCCCGGTCGGGCTTGTGACGTTGATCTCGGTGACGTAATCACCGATGACATCAAGCCCAACGAACAGCATGCCGCGCTTAGCGAGACTCGGCCCGATCTGGCTTGTCAGAAAAAGGTCTCGCTCTCGAAGGGGGCGACCGACTCCCGTTGCACCTGCTGCCAGATTGCCGCGATTGTCTTCTGCAGAAGGGATTCTGGCGAGGGCGAATGGAATCGGCGTGCCATCGACGAGCAATACACGCGAATCACCGCCGGTCACGATCTCAGGCAGATAACGCTGCACGATCGCAAAATTCGAACCGTAATCGGTCAGGGTTTCAAAGACCACGTTGGTGTTTTTGTCGCCGCGCTCTAGCGCGAAGATCGATCGACCGCCCATGCCATGCAAGGGTTTGCAGACGATTTTGTCGTGTTCGGCGAGAAACGCGTGCATATCCGACATATCGCGGGTGATGAGCGTCGGTGCACAACACTGCGGGAACCACGCCGTGTAGACCTTTTCGTTCATGTCTCGTAGTCCGCGCGGATCATTGACGACGAGAGACCCTTGGTCTTGTGCGCGTTCGAGGATGTAGGTCGAATAAATATATTCGGTGTCGAACGGCGGATCTTTGCGCATCAGAATGACATCGAGATCGCCAAGACGTTCAAGCGCCGGCTCACCCAGTTCGAACCAGCGCGTGGGATCCTTGAAGACGCGCAGTGGGCGAGTACGTCCGAGTGCGACGCCATCGCGCAGCATCAAATCACCGAGTTCGAGATATCGCAGGTCGAACCCATCGGCTTGCGCTGCAAGCAACATGGCGAGGGTCGAATCTTTGGCGAATTTGATGTCGGCGATGGGGTCCATCACCACGGCAAGCGTCGGTCGTGAATTCATTGCAGATCTCCTGCTAGGGATTGTACGGCCGCGAGCACAGCGAGGCCCGCCGTTTCCGTCCGCAGTACGCGCGGACCCAAGGTGACCGGGCGGAACCCGGACTCTTGGGCGCGCCTGTCTTCTTCGGGATCGAGACCGCCCTCAGGTCCGATCAACACGGCCAATTCGGTGGGTCTCGGGATCAGAGAGCTCGCGATACCGCTTTGCGCATGGGGCGAGAGCAGCAAGCGCAGGCTGGGCAACACGTTCGATCGCCACAGTTGATCGAGTCTGCAAGGCTCGAGGATTTCCGGCAGGCGATTTCGTCCGCACTGCTCGCAGGCGGCTGCAGCGACGGCTCGCCAATGCTGCCACTTTCGATCGCTGCGATCATCGTCGAGTTGCACCACGCTGCGTACGGTCGACACCGGAATGATTCGCGCAACGCCGAGCTCGGTCGCCTTTTGAATGATGTAGTCCATTTTTTCGCCGCGAGCGAGACCTTGAATTAAGGTCACCGCCAACGGCGACTCGCGCTCGGTTGACGAGTGCGTACCCAGTCGCAGCGTGACCTCGCGCTTGGCGATGCTCGCGAGCTCGGCGGTGTACTCGCCGCCGCGACCATCAAAGACGGTCAATGCATCGCCGACTCGTAAGCGTAACACTCGAGTGACGTGCGCTGCGGCCTGCTCGGGCAATGCGACAGTCCCGCCGTTGATGTGCGCCTGCAAGTCGGGAACGAAGATGCGGATCTCTCTCATGGTCGACTCGTTAAGCGACTGCGAGGTCGAGCCCTTCACGCGCGACCGTCACCATCAATTCGATCTCCGACGGCGTCACGATGTAGGGTGGCATGAAATAAATCACGTTGCCTAAGGGACGTAACAGCACGCCGCGCTCGAGAGCATGTCGATGAATGTGTAAATGCCGTCGTTCCCGCCATGGAAAAGCTTCGCGGTGATCCCTGTTGCGAACGAATTCCACCGCCAGTATCAACCCGCACTGCCGTATCTCGGCGACGTTCGGGTGCTGCTCGAACGCATCATGCGCTACCTTGCCTAGATGCGCTGCGAGCGCGACATTCGTTTCGAGAGCATTTGTTTTGTCGAAGAGCTCCAGCGAGGCGAGTGCGGCGGCGCAGGCTAGCGGATTTCCGGCATAACTGTGCGAGTGCAGGAACGCGTTTAGCTTCGTATATTCGTCATAAAACGCGTGGTACACGACATCGGTGGTGAGTACGACTGACATCGGCATGTAGCCTGCAGTCAGCCCCTTCGAGAGACACAAGAAATCCGGCGTGATCCGTGCATGCTCGCAGGCGAACATTTTGCCTGTGCGCCCGAATCCAACGGCGATTTCGTCTGCGATCAGATGGATATCGTGGCGATCGCAGAGTTCGCGCAGCGCAACCAAAAACTCAGCATCGTACATACGCATGCTGCCGGCGCATTGCACCAGAGGTTCGACGATGATGGCTGCGACTTCTTCGTGCCGATCAGAAAAGAGCTTGGCGATCTCGGCGATGCGTCTTTGTGCGACGTCAGCAGAAGTCTCGCCAGGCTCGCGCTGATAGGCGTCGGGGGAGGGCGTGGTGATTACATCCATCAGCAACGGGCGGTAGATCGCCTTGTACAGCTCCACGTTGCCGACCGCGAGGGCGCCGAGTGTCTCGCCGTGATAGCTGTTACTCAGCGTGACGAAGCGCGTCTTGCGTGGCCGTCCGACATTCTGCCAGTAGTGAAAACTCATCTTGACCGCAATCTCGATCGACGCAGAACCACTGTCGGCAAAGAAGCACCGGTTGAGTCCAGGCGGTGCGCGACGAGTGAGTTCGGCAGCGAGCTTGGCGGCGGGTTCGTGGGTGAAGCCGGCGAACATGGCGTGAGGCAAGGTCGCCAACTGACGCGAGACGGCTTCGTTGATGTGCGGGTTTGCGTGCCCCCAAAGATTCACCCACCAAGAGCTGATGGCATCGAGGTATCGCTTGCCATCCGCATCCTCGAGCCACGCGCCACGGCCACTGCGTAGCGGCACGAGCGGCAGCTGCGACTCGTGGTCCTTCATTTGGGTGCAGGGGTGCCAAACATGGGCGAGGTCGAGTTCTCGCAGTTCGGCGGAAGAGAGCGGCAACATGAGTTTATTCTGGCATGATCACGAGCGATGATCGCAGTCGATCCCGTCACCGGCCTTTTGCTTGGCACCCGCCAGGTGCTCAGTCCGCACTTCGATGCGCGACCGCCGGGCCAGTTGCCCGAGTTGCTGATCATTCATGGCATCAGCCTGCCTCCCGGTGAATACGGCGGTCCGTGGATCGACCGTCTGTTCTGCGGCAACTTACCTACCGATGCGCATCCGTTCTTCGCGAGCATCGCGGGCTTGCGTGTCTCGGCGCACGCTTTGGTACGACGCGACGGCAGCGTCAGTCAATTCGTACCATTTCACGCGAGAGCCTGGCACGCTGGGGTTTCCGAGTGGCAGGGTCGATCTGCCTGTAACGATTTCTCCATCGGGATCGAGCTCGAGGGAGTCGACACGGAGCCTTACGAGTCCGAGCAGTATCGCGCCTTGGCTGAACTGATTGCGGCACTGCTCCGGGGTTACCCCTCACTCTCAGCCGACCGCCTCGTGGGACATTCGGACGTTGCGCCCGGGCGCAAGACGGATCCCGGCCTATCATTCGATTGGACGCGTCTGCGGGCGGAACTCGCGGCCGTTTCGGGGGACACATGAACGAGAACACGACTCGGCGTGAAGCGCCGCGCTACTACCCTTGGCTTGTCGCTGTGATGGGCATGCTCGCGCTGTTTCTTTCGAACGGCATGACGGCAACCGGGATCACGATCTTCGATCCACCCTTGCTCGACGAATTTGGCTGGAGCCGCGGTGACCTCAAGTTCACCGATACCATCAAGTTCACGATGACCGCTTTGATGGCGCCATTCGTTGGCATCCTGATCGACAAGCTAAACCCTCGCTATTTGCTGATGGCAGGTTGCGCCTATCTCTCGCTCGGCTATGTCGGCTACAGCGCGCTGATCAACGGTGCGCCGCCGCTCATCATTCAATTGATCGCCATCGTCACGGCGATCGGACTCGGTGGCATTTTAGTCGTGGCGCTCGGTGCTTTGGCGCCCGGCCTTGGCCGTAACATCAGCATCGGCATTGCCGTGGTGTTAGCGGCGCTCGGTTTGTATTTCTTTTATACCTCGTGGTCTGGTGATGCACTCAAGCAGATCTACGTCATCCACTTGATGTTCTCGCTCGCCTTGTCGGCGGCGGGCTCGATGTCGGTGATCTATCTCGTGTCGAGTTGGTTCGTGAAGCATCGCGGTCTCGCTATCGGTATCGCGCTGGTCGGAACGAGCATGGGTAGTGCGGTGTTGCCCACGCTGAATCCGTTCCTGATCGAGGCCTACGGGTGGCGACAAGCCTTTCTATATAATTCTTTGATGCCGGTGGTGTTGTTCGTCATCGTGCTGCTGTTCCTCAAAGGCACTCCCGCGCAGGCGGGCTATTCGGCCGTGGGGCAGAGCGAGGCAGTGGGTGATCTGAAGCAGCACGGGCTGACTTTCAAGGAAGCGATCCGTACTCGGACTTTTTGGGCGATCGGCATCTCGGGTTTTCTCGCCTATTACGCGATCTTCAGCTTTGTGCAGCATTTTGTGCTGCACTTGAATAAAGGCTTTGGAATGCCGCTGAAAGAAGCCGGTCCATTGTTGGGGCTTTTCAGCGTCGTGGCCATGGTGGCCAAGCTCGCCAACGGTTGGCTCGCCGATTACATCGACCGCCACAAGGTGTTCATGGGTTGCCTCGTCATCATGTTGGCGGGGCTCATCGGACTTGCCACCATGAAGCGCGAGTGGGTGGTGATATCGGCCGTCGTGATTGGCCTCGGTTGGGGTGGGTTGTTTACCCTCTACAACATGCTGGCGGTCAATAATTTCGGTTTGCGCGAGATTGGCCGGATCAACGGCGCCATCAGTTTGATGGAGTCGGTGGGTGTCGGACTGGGTAGCTGGGTGACTGGTGTACTGTTCGATATTTACGGCAGCTATCAAATCGCCTTCATCATGCTCGCCTGCTGCCTGTTCGTCTCGCTAGTCGTTGGTACGCAAATCAAGAGCGAGGTCGACGAACGCTCTCTCGCTGCGCCGAGCTGATCAGCCGGCGCCGCGATTGCGTTTCCAGATGACCTCGGCGCCGTTCTCGTGGCGCGCGAGCACGCGTGCGATCACAAACAACAGATCCGAGAGCCGATTGAGATAGCGCGCCGGTTCCGGGCTGAGCTCGGGGCTAAGCGCCGCCAAACTCCACACTCGTCGTTCGGCGCGCCGGACGATGGTGCGTGCAAGATGGCAGGCTGCTGCGGCCGGACCGCCGCCCGGCAGGATGAAATCTTTGAGTGGTGGTAAGGGTTCGTTGAACGCATCGAGTTTCTCTTCAAGACGCTCAGTGTGTTGCGCTTCGATCAGGCGCATGCCGGGGATGCACAGTTCGCCGCCGAGATCGAACAGGTCGTGCTGAACGCCAGTGAGGCAATCACGGATGTCAGCCGGCAGATTGGGTATCGCCAATACCATCCCGATGGTGCTGTTAGCCTCATCCACCGTGCCATAAGCCTCGACGCGAGCGTGGTCCTTGGCAACGCGCGTACCGTCACCGAGACCTGTCGTGCCGTCATCGCCCGTCTTCGTGTAGATCTTGCTCAAGCGGTTTCCCATGGCGTTTAAGATAACATCTGCATCGTCGTTGCCGAGGACGTTTTCATGCCATCCGCCGAGTTGAAAGCTGCGCTCGAAGCTGCCGAAGCAGCCGCTGTCGTCATTCGCGAGTTGTATCAACGCAATCTTGCAGTGGTGACGAAGGCTGACAAGTCGCCGGTGACCGAGGCGGATATACGCGCAGAAGAGGCGATTCGCGCCGTGCTGTCGGCTCGATTTCCGAACTACGGATTTTTCGGTGAGGAAACGGGTCAACATGCGATGGGCGCGGACCATGTGTGGCTGGTGGATCCGATCGACGGCACGAAGTCTTTCGTCAGGGAGTGTCCGTTCTTCTCGACCCAGATCGCTTTGATGCACGAGGGTCGAATGGTGCTCGGTGTGTCTTCGGCACCGGCGTACTGTGAACTCGCCTGGGCGGAGCGAGGCGAAGGGGCTTGGCTCGGCAACAAGCGCCTACAGGTGAGTCGCATCGAGACCATCGACAGCGCCATCGTATCGAGTGGAAATCTAAAGACGTTGGCGCGTGATGAGCGACGCTGGCGTCGGTACGGCGAACTCGTGGCCAACGTGAATCGCATCCGTGGCTATGGTGATTTCGTCCACTACCACTTGCTTGCGCGCGGCGCGCTCGACGCCGTCGTCGAATCCGACGTCAACATCCTGGACATCGCAGCCTTGACGGTGATCGTCGAAGAAGCGGGCGGACGGTTCACCGATCTCGAAGGTCAGCCGATTTCTTTGGCCACGACCACGGTGCTCGCAAGCAACGGGATGCTGCACGAGCCGCTACTGGCCGCTTTGCGCTGAAAAGCGAGCTCAAGAGAGTTCGCTGCTAGGGCTGTAGTCGAGTCACCGACCACGGTCCGATGCTCGTGGGCGGTGCGTGTCGCTCTGCGCTCGGGCTGATCGAGCGGGTCCAGCGGGCTCGATCATGAATGCGCGATTCACCCTCGATCCACAGTTCGACCGCCTCGGCGTAGACGTGATACCCACCCCAATGAGGTGGCCGCGGGATGTTGTCGCCAAGACCTGGAGGCGCCGGCGTGTCTTCCGGGCCGGGCACAGGCACGCCGAAGCGCCGCGCCGTCTCCTCGACCGCCGCTTCCAATTGCGCGCGACCGGCAACCGGCTGGCTTTGCGCGCTCGCCCACGCTCCGACTCGGCGTTGCCATGGACGTGTACGAAAGTAGGCGTCGCTTTCGGCGGCGGGTGCGCGCACCACGCGGCCCTCGATGCGAACTTGGCGATAGAGATGATCCCAGTGCATCACGATGGCAACACGGGGGTCGGCTTCGATCTCGTGCCCTTTGCGTGAGTCGTAGTTGGTGTAGAAGCAGATGTAGCCGGGCTCGACGATGATCTCTTTACAGAGCACCACGCGTGCGGAGGGCTGTCCACTTTCGCTGACACTCGCCACCACCATCGCGTTGGGGTTCGGTTGATCACGACGACTACGCGCCAACTCGAGCCACTCACTGGCTGTTGCCAGAGGGTTGGTTGGCAGCGGATCGGGTAAAAATTGCACGGGAACGGGCATGACCGCATGGTAACGCCAAGCCTTGGGGCACGCACCGTCTATAGTAGGCGGTTAGGAGACGAACCATGGCGACCCTAGACGAGCTGCGCAAACATCTAGACGACATCGACCGGCAACTGATCGAGTTGATTGCCGATCGGCAACGCACCAGCCGCGAAATCGCACGCGTGAAGCGAGCGACGGGCTATGCGACCCGCGATTATGGCCGCGAGCGTGAGGTCATTCTGGGTGCTCGCGCGGAAGCCGAGTCCAAGGGAGTCTCGCCGAAGATCGCCGAAGATCTGATGCGGATGCTGATCCGCAGTTCACTGACTACCCAGGAGCAGGCGAGTGTCGTGGCAGGGGGGTCGGGCTCTGGCCGGCGTGCCCTCGTCATCGGCGGTGCGGGAAAGCTCGGCGGTTGGTTTGCCGATTTTCTCGGTTCACAGGGCTTCACGGTCGAGGTCAGTGATCCGGCTGGGGCGCGGCCCGGCACGCTCGACGTCGGCGATTGGCGCGAAAACGAGTTGACCCAGGATTTCATCGTGGTTGCCACGCCGCTCGGTGTGACCGATTCGGTGCTGCGCGAGCTCGCGATGCGACGACCGCCCGGTGTCATCTTCGATGTCGGTTCGCTGAAGTCTCCGCTGCGCGCCGGATTGATGGCGCTCAAGTCGCATGGCTGTCGCGTAACGTCGGTCCATCCGATGTTTGGACCCGATACCGAGTTGCTGTCCGGGCGCCACGTGATCTTCGTCGACCTTGGGCACGCCGAGGCGCTCGAGCGCGCTCGGGAGTTGTTCGCGCCGACGATGGTCGAGCAAGTCACCATGACGCTTGATGAGCATGATCGACTCATCGCGTACGTACTCGGCTTGTCGCACGCGCTCAATATCGCTTTCTTCACGGCGCTCGCTGATAGCGGTGAGGCCGCGCCGCGTCTCGCGAAGCTCTCGAGCACGACTTTCGATGCTCAACTCGACGTTGCCACGCGTGTCGCACAGGAGAGTCCGCAGCTCTACTATGAGATCCAAGCGCTCAATGATTACGGTGCCGAGTCGCTCGAGGCGCTTGCCAAAGCGGTCGAGTCGATACGGCGGGCGGTTTTGGCGCAGGATCCGGATACGTTTTCGCAGCTCATGGAGCGTGGACGCGAGTATCTCGAAGATCGCCGCTCGTTGACGGCGAAGCGGGCCTAAGATTTCACGACCATGGCAGACCAGATCGACGCTCAAGGATTTCGTGCCAACGTCGGCATCGTTTTGATGCATGGCGATGGCCGCGTTTTCTTGGGTCGTCGCGCCGGTGGTAAGGGCTGGCAGTTCCCACAAGGCGGTCTGCAGGTCGGCGAGTCTCCTGAAGACGGGATGTATCGTGAGCTGGCTGAGGAAATCGGTCTCGAAGCGGCGCATGTAGAAATTGTGGGTGTCACACGTCGCTGGCTGCGATACCGATTGCCACCGCGCTTTCAACGGCGCGAGCAGCTGCCGTTATGCATCGGACAGAAACAGCGCTGGTATCTGCTACGGGCGCGTGACGAGCAGCCCCCGTTTAGATTCGACACGACGGCCGAGCCCGAGTTTTCGGAGTGGCGTTGGGCCGACTATTGGGATCCGATCCAAGAGGTGATCCATTTCAAGAGGCGCGTCTACGATCGAGCGTTGCATGAGCTGGGTCGCCTTGCGTTTCCTGAAGGCTTGCCGCCGTACCCCAGTTGGTGGACGAGACCCTCGCGGTGACGCGTAAAGCTTTCCCGGAACCGATGATCGTTCGTGGGCGTCGCTGGTTTCGCTCGCCACTGGGTTGGTTGTGGATTTTGGTAGTTGTCTTCGGCGCTGCCCTCATTTTGTACGGACTCGGACGGGCCGGGATCGGCCCCGGTGTTCCCGGCGTGTTGGCGAGCCTTGGCGGATTGCGAGACGAATTGCGTGATCGCGATGCCACCATCGCCGAGTTGCGGCGGCAACTGGCCGATTACGACACCTCGAAGACGGCGCAAGAAGAGGAGCGACGCGAACTGGCTCGCACCATCGGCGAATTGCAGGCCGAGGTTGCGAAGTTGCGGCAACAGGTTGAGTTCTACCGAGGCGTCGTCGCGAGCGACAATCCGCGAGCGCCGGTTGCGATTCGCAGTTTCCGGCTCGTGCAGGCGCTCGAGGGCTCGGCACCGGTGCTACGACTCGCCCTCGTGCAGCCGGGTAATCCGCAGTCGATCGTGTCGGGTACGGTACAGCCGAGTATCGAGGGCCGTCGGGGAGCCCGCTTCGAGCGTATCTCTTTGCCATCACGCAGTTTTTCCTTCCGTTACTTCGAGAATCTCGAGTTGCCGGTCACGCTGCCCAGTGGCTTTGTGCCTGAGCGGGTCACGGTTGAAATTCGTAGTGGTGGCCGCAATACGTCGCCCGTGGTTCAATCGCTGCTCTGGCCAGTCAAGCCGGATCCTTCCTGAGGGCGAACATGTTCGGTCGACGCAAGAATCCGCCCGTTCCCGGGCGTGTAGACACCCTAATCGGTCGCGGTACGCGCTTGTACGGTACCGTCGAGTTCGTCGGCGGTCTGCACTTGGATGGTCAGATCGACGGCGACGTCCGCGGTGGTGTCGATGGCGCGACGGCAACGCTTTGGATTGGCGCGGATGCACGGGTCGTTGGTAATGTCGAGGTGCCGAACGTCGTGATCAACGGCGAGATTGTGGGTGAAGTTCGCAGCCGGGAGAGGGTCGTGCTTGGCGAAAAAGCACGCGTCACCGGAGATTTGCACTACGGGGCGATAGAGATGACCTTGGGTGCTCGTATCGATGGCAAGCTTTACCCTCTAGCTACCGCCGCCGCTGATGCTGGCGGTCGTCCGGCGGCCGCTTCGATAGGATCGGCCGATTTTTCTTTGCAGCCTTTTGACGCTCGCAGCAGCGGAACCTAAAATCAATATTATGAGTACTGTTATCGACGATATGCCGCTCGACATGCCGCCTGCGCTCGTCTTCACGGACGCCGCAGCGCGCAAGGTGAGTTCGCTCATCGAAAACGAGGGTAATGACAACCTCATGCTGCGCGTGTTCGTGCAGGGTGGTGGTTGCTCCGGTATGCAGTACGGCTTCGAATTCGACGAGCAGGTGCAAGATGGCGACACGCTCGTCGAGAATCTTGGCGTCAAACTTTTAGTCGATCCGATGAGCCTGCAATATTTGAGCGGTGCCGAGATCGACTATCGCGAAGGTCTCGAGGGCGCTCAGTTCGTCATCCGTAACCCCAACGCCACCACGACCTGCGGGTGCGGATCGTCGTTCGCAGCCTGATCGGCTGTGACCGTTAGTCCTTTTTTGCGTGGCGCGTTCGAACGGTCGACATACTCCGGAGCTGCTTGCAGCCGTCGATCTGGGTTCGAATAGTTTCCATCTCGTCGTGGCCCGTTACAGCCACGGTCAACTTGTCGTCATCGATCGCTTACGCGAAAACGTGCGGCTCGGCTCGGGGCTGGACGAAGAGGGAAGGCTCGATCGCGAGGTTGCCGCTCGCGCGCTCGCTTGTCTCGAGCGCTTCGGTCAACGCCTAAGGGACATGCATGCCGACCGTATCCGTGTCGTCGGCACCAACGCGCTGCGACGTGCCCATCGCAAGCAAGCCTTCTTAGAGAAAGCGCGCGCTGCTTTGGGTGCGCCCATCGAGATCGTCTCGGGCATGGAAGAGGCGCGCCTCATCTATTCCGGCGTCGCACACATGATGCCGCGTGGTGAGGGCAAGCGATTGGTGGTCGATATCGGCGGTGGCAGCACCGAGCTCATCATCGGCGAGGATCTCACGCCGCTGAAACTCGAGAGCACACAGCTCGGCTGTGTGTCGATGAGCGAACGTTTCTTTGCTGGCGGTAAGTTATCGGCCAAACGATTTTCGCGCGCACGCGTCGCTGCACGAGGTGAGCTCGAACCGATCGAAGATGCTTATCGGCAGGTTGGCTGGTTGCAAGCGGTCGGAAGCTCAGGCTCGGTCAAATCGGTGGGCGATGCGATTCGTGAACTCGATCCGCGCGCCAACGCCATCACGCCTGAAGGCCTAGAGGCGGTGATCGAGGTGATGCTGGCTGCGGGACACGTCCGCGACATCGCGCTCACCTCGCTGACGGACGAGCGACGTTTGGTGTTTGCGGGCGGTCTTGCGATCTTGGCCGAGGTCTTCGACGTACTCGGGATCGAGCGCATGGATGTTTCCGATGGCGCGATGCGCGATGGCTTGCTCTACGACCTCATCGGTCGATTAACGGACGAAGATGCTCGCGATCGTACGGTGCGCGCTATGCAGGGGCGCTATCACGTCGACACGGTGCAGGCCGAGCGCGTCGAGCGCACGGCTCGGCATTTACTCGCGCAGGTTGCGGATGAGTGGCAGTTGGATGATCCGCTGGCCGAGCAGTTGTTGGCTTGGGCCGCTCGCTTGCATGAAATCGGCCTCGACGTCTCTCACTCACGCTATCACCAGCACGGCGCTTATCTGCTCGAACATGCTGATATGCCCGGATTTCCTCGCGAAGAGCAGCGATTGCTATCGCGTCTCGTTGGGGGTCATCGTCGCAAGCTCTCGATAGAGGGCTTCGACAAGCTCTTGCCCCCGTGGGATCGACGTGTGTTGAATCTGATCGTATTGCTGCGCCTTGCCGTGTTGTTACATCGAGGTCGCGGCCGGGCACCGTTGCCTGAGGTCACACTCGTTCCGAAGGGACGCACTCTCGAAATCCGTTTTCCGATGCGCTGGCTGCGTGAGCACCCACTGACTGTCGCGGATCTGAGTCAGGAAATCGATCTCCTGCGTGCGGTCGATTTTCGCCTGCGTGTTTATTCCTCGAGAGGTCTGCCGGCCGTATAGGATTGCATCAGTTCGGTCTGGGCAGCACAGCCAATCACGGTCTTTTGTCTGTGATACTTGCCTTCGCTGTCCAGCAGCCATGCCTGCGTATCGTCGCGAAGGTAAGTCTCCAAGTCGCGCAGGATGTTATCGCGATATTTTTGACGCCGAATCGGGAACGCGATTTCGACGCGCCGGAAGAAATTTCGATTCATCCAGTCGGCGCTGCTACAGAAGATTTCCGACTGCCCGTCGTTTTGGAAATAAAACACGCGCGAGTGTTCGAGAAAGCGTCCGACGATGGAGCGTACGCGGATATTGTCTGACACGCCGGGAACCCCTGGTCGCAAAGCGCAGACGCCGCGCACGATCAAGTCGATTTGTACGCCGGCCTGTGAGGCTTGATACAGCGCATTAATTGATTCGGGTTCCACGAGGGCGTTCATCTTCAAGATGATTCGCGCGGGTTTCCCCGCTCGGGCGAGCGACGCCTCACGTTCGATTTTAGCCAGCATGGCCTTGTGTAATTCGAACGGCGACTGCAACAGCGCGTTGAGTCGCGGCGTGCGCGACAGACCGGTCAATTGCAGGAACACCTCGTGTACGTCCTGCGCGATGTCTTCATCGCAAGTGAAGAGCCCGTAGTCCGTGTAAGCGCGAGCTGTTCGCGCATGGTAGTTGCCGGTGCCGAGGTGGCAATAGCGACGAATGCCGTCTTTTTCACGGCGCACCACCATCGCAAGCTTGGCGTGGGTTTTGTAACCCACCACGCCATACATGACGTGTGCGCCAGCTTCTTGCAATTTGTCTGACAGCTCGATGTTGGCCTGTTCGTCGAATCGCGCACGCAACTCGATCACGGCCGTCACGTCTTTGCCGGCATGCGCAGCGGCTACGAGTGCATCGACGACAGCTGATGCAGCGCCGGTGCGATACAGCGTTTGCTTGATAGCGAGTACCTTCGGGTCGGCTGCGGCCTCGCGAAGAAAGTCGACCACCGGCGCGAATGATTGAAAGGGATGATGCAGCAACAGATCGCTCTGTCGAATGGCTGAGAACATGCCTTGTTCGTCGTTTAGCCGACGCGGCAGGCTCGGCACGAATGTCGGGTATTTGAGATCCGATCGCTCGACCAAATCGTAAATCGCGGCGAGTCGATAGAGATTTACGGGTGGCGGGACCGTGTAGACGTCGACATCACCAATGCCGAATTGCCGAGCGAGAAAGCTCACGACGTCGGGCGGGCAGTCGGTGGTGGTTTCGAGGCGTACCGCAGAGCCGTAGCGTCGTTGTTGCAGTTCGCCCTCGAGTGCGCGCCGCAGATCGTCAGCCTCTTCCTCGTCAACGAAGAGATCGCTGTTGCGCGTGACGCGGAATTGGTGCACGTCGAGAATTCGCATACCGTCGAAGAGGCGCGGCATGAAGGCTTCGATGATCCCGGAGAGCAGAACTAATCTTTGTTCGCCGTCGCTGCCCACGGGCAGCGAGACGATGCGAGGTAAGGAGCGTGGTGCTTGAACGATGGCGCGCGTCGCTTCGCGTCCATAAGCATCCTCGCCCTCGAGGCTCACCACGAAATTCAAACTTTTGTTCTGAATTCGGGGAAACGGTCTCGACGGGTCGAGGGCGAGTGGCGTCAGAACTGGCTCGACTTCATTTTCGAAATATCGCTCGAGCCACTCGCGAGTCGCGTCGTCCCAGCTGCTGCGTGGCATCAAGCGGATGCCAGCTGCCCGTAACGCGGGGAGGAGATGTTTCGAGAGGCACTCGTATTGCTCGGCCACCAGCTCCTGCGCGCGCTCGTGAATGGCGGCGAGTTGTTCGCGGGGCGTGAGCCCATCCGGGCTCAGCGAGCCGGGCGAGTTCTCGTGTAGTTGCTTGATGCCCGCCACCCGGATTTCGAAGAACTCGTCGAGATTGCTCGAGGAGATACAAAGAAATCGCAGTCGCTCGAGTAGCGGCACCGCAGGGTCCTGCGCCTGTGCCAGCACGCGCTGATTGAACTCGAGCAGCGAGAGCTCGCGATTGATCAGGGTTAAAGCGGCGGTCGACGTCATGGCTACTAGTACACCACGACCGATCGAATGCTTGTGTTACAGCGCACCCGCGGCGGTAACGGTAGCCGGGGCGGGCGTGGCGGCCGGAGTTTGTGCGGCCACGAGCGCTGAGACGTCTCCGCTTGCCAGGCTGGCGAGCAGGGGTTCGGCCACTTCGCGGAAGCGGGCCATTTGCGCCGGCGGTACAGGCGTGTCGGTCGGCAGAGCCACTTTTTGCGGATCCATGTGTACGCCACGACTCAAGTACTCGTAATGCAGATGAGGACCCGTCGCGAGGCCGGTCATCCCGACATAACCGATGACCTCTCCTTGCGACACACGATCACCGGCACTCAGGCCGCGGGCAAATCGCGACAGATGCCCGTACACGGTACGGACCTGATTCATATGCTCAAGTTCCACAACCTTGCCGTAGCCGCCCTTGTTACCCACAAACCGCACACGACCGCTACCGGCTGCGCGCACCGGTGTGCCAATGGGTGCTGCATAGTCGACACCCTTGTGGGCGCGGATGCGATTCAGCACGGGGTGGCGTCGATAGAGGTTGAAGCGCGAGCTGACGCGAGTGAATTCCAGCGGCGCGCGAAGAAAGGCCTTGCGCAGGCTCTTGCCGTCCGGCGTGAAGAAGGTGGGCTCTTGTCCCTCCGGTTGGAAGCGGATGGCTCGATACGGCTTCCCTTGATTCACGAATTCGACCGCCAGAATGTCGCCTTCGCCAAGGGGTTCGCCATCCTGGCTGATTTTCTCGTAAGTGACGCGAAAGCGATCACCCGGTTGGATGTCGAGTACGAAGTCGATATCCCATTGGAAGATGTTCGCGATGCGTAGTGCGGTGTTGTCACTCAAACCGGCGTCGGCAGCGGCCTGAAACAAGGAACTGCGGATCGTGCCCTCGGTACTGCGAAGTTCGCGCTCGAGTGGATTCACGATGACTTCCGTTGCGAATCCCGTCTCATCGCGCTGCACGCTCAAGGTTTCGCTCGGGCTCAACTTGCGTTCGAGTGTGACGAGCTCATCGTCCTTCACGCCGAAACGCAGCATTTCGCCCGGCTTGAGTCGATCGAGTTTGGCGCGAAGATCTGGCAATGAGCGCAGTTGCGCAAGATCCGTGAGAGACAGTTCGAGTTTGCGAAAGATGCGCTCGAGCGTATCGCCCGCGCCAACCATCACCTCGACCGTTGCGAGGCCGAGTGCAGCGCGTGCCGCTTCGGCACTGACGAGCTTCTGTGCGGCCACCGTACCTTCATCGGCGCGCGTGAGGTCCGTGAGCCATTCTTCACCGCGCCACCACGTCACGGCGAGCACGCCGATCACCACGATCTGCACGCCTCGGCCTTTCAATGCCGCCAACACCCGGTTTTTCGAGCCGATTTCCAGCGTCATCGACTACACTTCCCCGCACGGAATCGGCGCAAACTACCCGCGCCGAAGGGCAGGGTCAACCCGAGCTGACGAATGACGAGCACAGCAGAACAACTCAATGAGATCCGACGCGGCTCTGCAGAGCTGCTTATCGAAGCGGAATTGATCAAAAAGCTCGAGCGCGGCAAGCCGCTGCGCATCAAAGCGGGATTCGACCCGACAGCGCCCGATTTGCATCTTGGGCACACCGTGCTCATCAACAAGATGCGCCAGTTTCAGCAGTTCGGTCACGAGGTCATCTTTTTGATCGGTGACTTCACGAGCCTCATCGGCGATCCGACCGGCCGCAACGCGACTCGTCCGCGGTTGACGCCCGAGCAGGTGCAAGCGAATGCGCGCACGTACGAAGCGCAGATCTTCAAAATTCTCGACCCGAAGCTCACCAAGGTCGATTTCAACTCGCGCTGGTTTAATCCGATGGGTGCTGCCGGCCTCATCGAAATTGCCGCAAAACACACGGTGGCGCGCATGTTGGAGCGGGACGACTTCGCCAAGCGCTACAAATCGGGTCAGCCGATTGCGATACACGAGTTTCTTTATCCACTGGTACAGGGCTATGACTCGGTCGCTTTGCAGGCCGATGTCGAGCTCGGTGGTACCGATCAAAAGTTCAACTTGTTAGTTGGCCGCGCTTTGCAAGAAGCGTACGGACAGGAGCCGCAGTGCGTGCTGATGATGCCGCTGCTCGAAGGCCTCGACGGCGTCAATAAGATGTCGAAGTCTCTCGGTAACTACGTCGGTATCGATGAGCCTGCGGATGCGCAATTCGGCAAGATCATGTCGATCAGCGACGAGCTGATGTGGCGCTATTTCGAGTTGTTGTCGTTCCGACCGCTGGCTGAGATCGAATCTCTGCGCGCCGCCATCGCGGGCGGCCGCAATCCGCGCGATGTGAAGTTCGAACTTGCCAAAGAAATTGTGGCGCGCTTCCACGGCGCTGCTGCCGCAGAGCAAGCGCAAGCGGATTTCATTGCACGGTTCGCTCAAAAAACGCTACCGACCGATCTGCCGCTGCAAATTTTGTTGGCGTCCGACCCTGCCGGCGAGCCGCTCGTGGCCGCGTTGAAGGCCGCTGGACTGGTTTCGAGTAACTCAGAAGCGGTGCGAAAACTCGCTGAGGGAGCTGTTCGAATCGACGGCGAGAAGGTTTCGGATCGCCAACACCGGCTGCCGGTCGGCGCGGAGCACATTTTGCAGCTCGGACCACGCCGTTTTGCTCGCGTCAAGGTCGAAAAAGCCAATTAAATCAAGCGTTTAAGGGTCTTGAAAAAATTTGGTTACAGTCCGTTGACAGTCCCAACCGGCCGCCTATAATGCGCGCCCTCAACGACGAAGCGGCCCGCCTTCAGCGGGTTCGAAACGAAGTTTGAAAAATAGGTTGACGGGTAGAGCCACATGGCTATACTGCCCGCCCCCTCGACGCCCCAGCGGTGCGAGCGCTTTTTAAAAATTCGGCAGGTAATTTGTGTGGGGACTCGCGTCGATGCGTCCTTTGGATGCCAAAGACCGAGTAACTAAATTTTGTCCAGCAATGGGCTATTTGATTACTCTTTTTAGTTGAAGCTCAAAATCTTCAAGTGAAGAGTTTGATCCTGGCTCAGATTGAACGCTGGCGGCGTGCTTAACACATGCAAGTCGAGCGGCAGCGCGGGAGCAATCCTGGCGGCGAGCGGCGAACGGGTGAGTAATGCTTCGGAATCTGCCCTTTAGTGGGGAATAACCAGTCGAAAGACTGGCTAATACCGCATACGACCTACGGGTGAAAGCAGGGGATCGCAAGACCTTGCGCTATTGGATGAGCCGAAGTCGGATTAGCTAGTTGGTGAGGTAACGGCTCACCAAGGCGACGATCCGTAGCTGGTCTGAGAGGACGACCAGCCACACTGGGACTGAGACACGGCCCAGACTCCTACGGGAGGCAGCAGTGGGGAATTTTGGACAATGGGGGCAACCCTGATCCAGCCATTCCGCGTGAGTGAAGAAGGCCTTCGGGTTGTAAAGCTCTTTTGTCCGGAACGAAACGGTTAGCGTGAATATCGCTGACTACTGACGGTACCGGAAG
>JACCDH010381222.1_pt1 | contig 61085 bp, 58 predicted proteins | sample 7442481 | NCBI WGS metagenome assembly JACCDH01 (sample SAMN15323433, study PRJNA562643) | freshwater metagenome | isolation source: river surface water | place: USA:Blue River Watershed | collected 2017-08-15
ACTTTGTAGAAAAACTCAAAATCACGCAGGAATTGCAAAAGACAGCTGCAGGAGCCTTTGTGCCGGTGAAGTCGAGGATCTTAATAGACATCGCCGAGATTTCTAAAAACTCTGCTGGTATGATAGCTTTGTTCACCAATTCTTACGAAAAGATTAGTGTTAACACCGACCGTTCTCCGAAGTTTTTTGATTATCCGATTACACTTTTAGAAGATGCCACTACTAAATCAGATGATTTTTGGGACACTGCCAGACATGAAGAATTGAGCAAAGATGAGCAGAGAGCTTTAATGAAGATTGACACACTCACCAATGTTAAAGTTATAAAAAACTATGTCGAGTTCATTAACATATTATTTAATGGCTATAAGTCAGTAGGCAAGTTTGATCTTGGTCCCTATGCCTTATTATACGGTTATAACGTATTGGAAGGGCATCGTATCAGAGTAGGCGCAAAAACCAATTTCTCATTCAATAAAAAATACATCTTTAGTGGCTATGGTGCTTATGGCTTCAAAGACATGCAGTGGAAATATAAACTTCAGGCCGAACGTGTTATCAGCAGAAAGCACTGGACAATGACTGGTATATCGTACAAAAAAGACGTAGAGCAAATAGGTGTAACGGATGACTATTACGGATCGAGCAATTTATTTACGGCCGTATCGGTATTTGCCGCCAGTCAGTTAAACCGCACCAAAGAATCAAAGTTATGGTTCAACAGCGAGTTCACCAAAGGCTGGAATGCCAAGGTAGTATTGATGCACAAAGAATATCAGTTTGAGCCAGTTAACAACAAATTCAATTTTGCCTATTTTGAAAAGAAGCAAATTGGGGACAGTGTTATCAGCAGTGATTTCACCAATACTACAGCTACTTTCAGTTTGCGTTGGGCACCAAAAGAGTATTATTTACAAAACGACAACGAGCGTGTGAGACAATCTAAACCAGGCGGACTGGCATTAGCGATTAATTACACCCGAGGATTTAAGGGCGTGTTAGGCAGTAGATTCAATTACAACAGAGTAACCGCCAGTGTTGAGAAAGGTTTGAGTTTTGGCTATTGGGGAAGAACCGATTTCACATTGACTGCTACAAAAATATTTGAGACACTACCCTATCCATTGTTAGAAGTACACAGAGGTAATCAATCATATATTTACAGCACATCGGCCTATAACCAAATGGACTTTTTCGAGTTTGTGACGGATCAGAGTTTATTCTTCAAGATGGAGCACCATTTTAACGGCGCCATCCTGAACAGAATTCCGTTGATGAAGAAATTAAAATGGCGTGAGTTTGTAGAAGGCAGAGCTGTGATGGGCAGTATCTCCGATCAGAACAGGGCATTAATTCCACAGTTCGACAACAGCGGCAGAGCTGTGAGTCCGCTAACGAACTCTATTTCTAAAGAACCGTATATGGAAGTAGCTTATGGCATAGAAAATATATTCAAAGTATTGCAGGTAGTGGCCATTCACAGACTTTCACATTTAAACGGTGTAGGGTACAGAAAATTTGGATTAAAAGTAGGATTGAGTGTTAGTTTTTAAAACAGACAATTATCTTCGTAAATATGAAAGTACTGATAGTCATTCCATCCAGATACGGATCCACAAGATTTGAAGGCAAGCCCCTGGTGGATATTGCTGGCAAATCGCTGGTAAGACGCACTTACGAGCAAGCCATGAAAACAGGATTGGATGCAGAGGTGGTTGTAGCAACCGACGATGAGCGCATATACGACCATGTCAGAACATTTGGCAACTGCATGATGACATCGACGGAGCATGTCAGCGGAACAGACAGATGTTTTGAAGTATTATCAAGAATCAATGGCAGGTTTGACGTATTGATTAATTTACAAGGTGATGAACCATTTATCTTACCCTCACAAATTGAATTATTGGCTTCAGAATTTTCGGAACATCATATAGACATAGCCACTTTGCAGAAGCCCATTAAGAGTAGCGAAGAATTATTCAATCCCAATATTGTAAAAGTCATTAGCGATAGCAACAACAAAGCCATCTACTTTTCGAGACAAGCCATTCCTTATTTCAGAGGATTGGAAGAAAGCACCTGGGTTGACAATTATCCATACAGAAGACATATCGGCATGTATGCATTCAGAACAGAAGTCTGTGCCAAATTAAGCGCGTTATCAACCGGAACATTAGAGCAGACAGAGAGTTTAGAGCAATTGCGCTGGTTAGAAAACGGATTTACCATCAGCGTCAAAGACACCGATTTTGTTAGTCCCGCGATAGACACACCCTCTGATTTGGTCACTGTTGACAATTTCTTGAAAATCAACCCTGATATGATTTAAGAAAATATCTACCTTTGTCATCCGGTTATCTGCTCCATCTGTTATTGTCAAAAAACTATTGCGATTGATTGAAAACAATCAATAACAGGCCCCCATTTAACCAGTCATTATTATCATGGAACAGAAGTGCAAATACGTTTTCGTAACCGGAGGTGTTACATCATCATTAGGTAAGGGTATCATATCAGCTTCGTTAGCGAAGTTGTTACAGGCCAGAGGCTACCGCGTCACCATTCAAAAATTTGACCCGTATATCAACGTCGATCCGGGCACATTAAATCCATATGAGCACGGTGAGTGTTATGTCACTGAAGACGGTGCCGAAACCGACCTCGACTTAGGTCACTATGAACGTTTCTTGAATGTTCCAACCTCTCAAGCCAATAACGTTACCACCGGTAGAATTTACCAAACGGTGATCGATAATGAGCGCAGAGGTGATTATCTTGGAAAAACCGTTCAGGTAGTTCCTCATATTACAGACGAAATCAAACGCCGCATGAAATTATTGGGTAACACCGGTAATTTTGATATTGTGATTACCGAGATTGGTGGCACGGTTGGTGATATCGAATCATTGCCATTTATCGAAGCTGTGAGACAATTGCAGTGGGAAGTTGGCGAAGACGATGCCATTGTGATCCACTTAACTTTGATTCCTTACCTTTCAGCTGCCGGCGAATTAAAAACAAAACCTACCCAACACTCAGTAAGATTCTTATTGGAGAGCGGTATCAAGCCAGACATTTTGGTTTGTAGAACCGAGCACCATTTGAATGCAGAGATCAGAAGAAAAGTAGCCTTGTTCTGTAATGTTAACGTCAATGCCGTTATCGAGAGCATCGACGTTGACACCATTTACGATGTGCCACTGGTGATGATGAAAGAGAAGTTGGACAAAGTGGTATTGAGCAAATTGAAATTAGCCGCCAGACAAGAGCCGGTATTAGAGCAGTGGAAAGAATTCTTGCACCACATCCGCCATCCAAAAGATGAGGTGAACATTGCATTGGTTGGTAAATATGTCGAATTACCGGATGCTTACAAATCGATCAATGAAGCCTTCATTCACGCCGGAGCAGCCAATCAGTGTTCTGTGAAAGTGAAGTATGTACACAGTGAATTATTGACCGACGAGAACGCCGCAGACAAGTTGAAAAACTACGATGGAATATTGGTGGCTCCTGGATTTGGTGGTAGAGGTATTGATGGTAAATTAGTTGCTATTAAATATGCCAGAGAAAACAATGTGCCATTCTTTGGTATTTGTTTGGGTATGCAATGCAGCGTGATTGAATTTGCCAGAAATGTGATGGGTTACAAAGACGCTCACAGTGCAGAGATGAGTGAAGAAACTAAGCATCCTGTGATTGATATGATGTCTGAGCAAAAGACCATCACTCAAAAAGGTGGCACCATGCGATTAGGCGCATACGATTGTAATATCGTTAAGGGCTCTCTTGCATCGAAAATTTACGGTAAATCTAAGATTAGCGAGCGTCACAGACACCGCTATGAATTCAATAATAAGTACCTTAGCGCATTTGAAAAGCATGGTATGATGATTACAGGTACCAATCCGGCAACGGGTTTGGCAGAGATTGTTGAGATTCCAAAACATCCATTCTTTATCGGCGTTCAGTTCCATCCGGAATTAAAGAGCACCGTTGAAAATCCACATCCAATCTTTGTGAAGTTCATTAAGAAAGCGATGGAAGCTTCTAAAGGTTAAGTGGTATGCTACAACCTAAGATTGTAGAGATAGAGAGAAAATTGTGCATGGGTAAGTGCATCAAGATGTCTTTACTCGACAATAAAGTTGGGCAACTTTGGCAATCCTTTATGCCACAGGTACACAGTATATCCAACCGCAAAGATGCGGCGATGTTATCGGTACAAGTGCATCCATCAGATTATTTCCAGACCTTTGATCCAAGCAAGTCATTTGAGAAATGGGCGGTGGTCGAATTGACTACAGCACCTTCAACTACACCTGAAGATATGCGAATTTTAGAGATTCCAGCCGGACTTTATGCCGTATTCCATTACAAAGGATTATCCAATGACAGCAGCATCTTCCGATATATATTCAACGAGTATTTACCAAGTTCTTTGTACGAGTTGGATCAGCGGCCGCATTTTGAGGTTTTAGGAAACAAGTATAGAAACATGGATGAAAATTCGGAAGAAGATATCTATATCCCCATCCGAATAAAACAAGCGTAAAACATGGAGCAAAAAAACAATCCATTACACGGCTACACCTTGGAGCAAATATTAAATTGGCTGGTAGAACACAAGGGATGGGATTACATGGCCGATCAGGTAAAGATCAACTGTTTCATGAATGATCCGAGCATCAGTTCCAGTCTGCGTTTTTTAAGAAAAACACCTTGGGCCAGAACCAGAGTGGAGACTATTTTTGTTTACGAGAAGCAAAAATTTGATAAGAAGAACGCTTAAAGAAACCAGTTTTTAACCAGGTAAAGCAGGTAAATTGCTGCCAAACTTCCCAATACCATATAGAAAGCCTTTAAGGTTTTATCATTGTAGCGCTTAGAATAATCTTTTAAATCTTTGCGATAGGCAAATATGATAGCGATTAAGAATAGAATGACGAGTATTTGTGACATCAGGCTTTAAGAAGTTCTTTAGCATTTTCGCGGGCAATTTCGGTAGCTTTATTACCGCTTAGCATATTGGCGAGTTCATCAATGCGTTCTGAAGCATTGAGGTGTTTAAGGAAAGACACGGTTGAATTGCCTTCTTCTTTTTTGCAAACCATAAAATGTTGGTCACCATACCCTGCCACCTGAGGCAAGTGTGTAATGGCGATGACCTGATGATTAGCAGAGATGGATTTAAACATTTTACCGATGGTATCCGCCACTTTACCAGATACACCGGTATCAATTTCATCGAAGATGAGGGTATTGAGTTGTTTATTCGAAGCTTCTACAGAGCGAATGCAGAGCGCCAGACGACTTAATTCACCACCAGAAGCCACTTTATTAAGCGGCTGAGGTGTCATACCCAAATTGGCATTAAAACGTATCAAGAGATCAGAGCATCCATATTCGTCGAGTTGAGATTTGACATCGAGATCAAATTCGATTTGGGCATTTGGCATTTCCAAAGATTTGAGACGGGCTTCCAATTCTTTTTTTAATAATTGAGACGACTTTACCCGACGCTCATGCAGCACAGAAGCTTGTTTCAGTAATTGGGCATGCAATACAGCAATATCTGCAGAAAGCGATTCAACTTCGCGATCGATATTACCTATATTGATCAATTGGTCGGCGATGTGTTCGCTAACTTTTAGCAAATCTGCATAGTCTGCCACATTATGTTTACGTTTAAGAAGTTGAATAGCGTTTAAGCGTTCGTTGAGTTGTTCCAATCTGGCATCGTCGGCTTGAACAGAATCTTTCAGTTCTGTGGCTTCGGCTGCGATATCTTTAAGTTCGATAATGGCAGAATTAAGACGCGTGGACAAATCTTTAGAGCGTTCATTAACATATTCAATGCTTCTAATTTTATTGCGGATTTGAGTCAGCACATCAGCGATTGCATTGTCAGAATCTTCAATAGCTGAAGTAATCATATCTGAAATTTGAGCGATTTGTTCTGCGTTATTGAGCACATTAAGTTCGGCTTCGATAGTAGCTTCTTCATTTTCTTGCAATGCAAGCGATTCAAATTCGTTGATAAGAAATTCGAGATAATCTTTTTCTTTCAGTAATTGATTTTGCTGAACTTTTAAATTAGTCAACTCAGTTTCCTTTTCTTTCAGCAATTTGAATTGTTGCTTATAGGCAGATAAATCAGCTGATATACCCGCAAAATGATCAATTAAATTAAACTGAAAACTACGCTCATTGAGGTGTGTATTTTCGTGTTGCGAATGAATACTGATTAACCTTTCTCCAAGAGTTTTTAGAACTTGCAGACTAACGGGTGTATCATTGATAAAAGTACGTGATTTACCATTGGCATTGATTTCACGGCGAATGATAGTTATTGGTTCGAAATCGATATCATGTTCTTTAAAGAACGATTCGAATTGAGCAGCATTGAGAGCGAATTCGCCTTCTACGATACATTTTTCTGACCAATCACTTTGAGTTTTTATATCAGCACGAGAGCCCAGGATAAGGTTAAGCGCATCGAGGATAATGGATTTACCTGCACCAGTTTCACCAGTAATGATATTGAGGTTTTGAGAAGGCTCAAAGACCACCTGTTTAATGATAGCAAAGTTATTGACGGATAGTTTCAGCAGCATTAATAACTCAGAATTTTAGACAGGTTCCAGAGAATAGGATTGATTGATTTTTTCTGAGTAATGGCATCTGCATAAGAAGTAATTTTCACCTCATGGTTAACGACACCAACACAGACATTGGTATTTCCGGCCAGCAATTGTTCTACTGCAGCATTACCCAGAGTAGAGGCCAGGATACGATCGTTAGCACTTGGTTTTCCGCCTCTTTGAATGTGACCGAGTACGGAGACTCTGACATCATATACAGGGAATTTCTTTTTAAAGTTTTCAGCGATATCAAAAGCGTGACCATTGGTTTCACCTTCGGCAACAACGATGATAGAGAATGCCTTTTTGCGTTTTGAATCATCTTCGAAATTTGCAATCAGATCATCGTAGTCATTCATAATTTCGGGCAGAAGTATAGCTTCGGCACCACCGGCAAGTCCACTATTGAGGGCGATGAAACCACTATCGCGGCCCATGACTTCAATAAAGAAAATACGGTTATGAGAATCTGCGGTATCTCTGATACGGTCGATAGCATCGAGGGCGGTATTGACTGCAGTGTCATATCCTATAGTAAAATCGGTACCAAAAAGATCGTTGTCAATAGTACCTGGAGCACCAACACTTGGTATACCGTATTCTTTAAAAAACACACCGGCACCTGTATAAGTACCATTACCACCGATACAAACTATACCTTCCACACCCTGAGAGGTCAGATTATGATATGCTTTTTCTCTACCTTGTGGCGTCATAAATTCTTTGCTTCTGGCAGATTTGAGAATGGTACCACCATATTGAATGATGTTACCAACTTCATTGACAGACAACAAAGACATTTCATTATCTATCATACCTTGAAAACCACGACGAATACCGACCACTTCCACATTATGAAAGGCAGCAGAACGCACAACGGCTCTGATGCAGGCATTCATACCTGGAGCATCGCCTCCGGAAGTCATTACACCTATTCTTTTCATTCATACAAATGTAAAAAAAAAGCCGACATTTCTGCCGGCTTTTTCAAAGATTATTTATTCACTATTTGAGGGTGAATTTAGAGCTACCGATTCTGAAGCCTTCCGCAAAAATCTCTACAGTATATTCACCTTTGGTGTAGCTACCTTGTTTTTTGCAGTAAACAACATCATCGAGTCTTTCGTTTTTGTAATCGACTGTTTTCTTCTCAGTGTACAGAGTTTCAGTACCATCCACTTTAGTAGTTTGCATTTTACCTGTAATTGGAGCACCATCAGGTCCGATGATTTTAACAAAGATATCTTTATCACCGGCGTCTGCCACTACGTTTTGATCGAGACTGAATTTCACTTTAATTTCTTCCACTTTAGAGGCCTTATCTGTAACTACTTCTTTTTTACCGAACAGCTTTCTTTCTCTGACACCAGAGACAACAATTCCACTGGCGTGCAGAATTTTGGCTTTATTGATCTTTTTGTCTCTTTGTTCGATGGCTCTGTCTTTTTCTGCAGATCTAACTTGTTCAGCAGTCAAGTTTTGAGTCAGGTCAGTATTCTGAGCAGTTAACTCTTCATTCTGTCTGGTCAGTTCAGCCACTTTAAGTTTGTACTCTTCAATTTCCCCTTTCAAGCTCAGGATTTCAGCTTTAGCCTTTTTAAATTCCGCATCAGACAATTTACCTTTACTCAGAAGCACTTTGATCTGATTGATTTTTTTAGTAATTTCCTGATCTTTCTCGTTGAGTTGATCGTTGAGACCTTGGTTTTCAGTACGAATAGCCTCGATCTCGATTTCGAGTCCCTGAATTTCCTTTTGAAGATTATCTTTGTCTTTGTTCAGACCTTCAATATTGACCGCTTGTTCTTTATTTTTCTTGTTACTTAAAAATAAATTCACCCCGATACCAATATTGAGTGCCAATAGAGCACCGATAAGAATCATGAGGTAGGTTTTACTCTTTTTGTCTTTTTCGTTTTGTTGAATTTCCATCTTTTCTAATCAATTTTATGACAAATTTATATAAAAAATTCTTTGATTGAGTTTTAATTTTTAAAGGTTTTGTTTCAATTCAAGCAAAAAAGCCTTTACTTTATCAAGACTTTTGAGCATTTCAGTGTTTTTATCAGACACTTTACGATTGCCTTGCATATACTCATTCGCCCCTTGTAGCGTGTATCCCTTCTCTTTTACAATGAAGTGTATGGTTTTTAGGTCTTCAATATTTTGCTCTGTGTATAATCTATCTCCTTTTCTGTTTTTATGCAGATCTTTCAGGCAATCAAATTCCTTTTCCCAGAACCTGAGCATACTTGCGGGCACACCGATGATGGCAGACACCTCACCCATTTTATAGAACATTTTTTTGATTTCTGAATCCGATTTGAGTTTAGGCATTAGTCGAATGATTGGTTAGGTGCCGAAGCTCTTTCGAGCATCTGCTGGTATTCTTCATTAGTTAAGTCGTTATAAAAGAAAAAAGCCGGGTTAAGCTTTTCGCCATTTTTATGTACTTCATAGTGCAGGTGAGGTGCTGTAGATTTACCGGTAGAGCCTACCAGACCAATCAGCATCCCACGGGTTACCTTTTGTCCACGTTTTACTTTAAACTTACTTAGGTGACCATATAAAGTTGTAAAGCCGTTGCCATGGTTGATGATGATATGTTGACCATAGCCCCATATTTCTGTATTAACCGCTTCAACGACCCCATCCGCAGTAGCGTATACCTCGACACCTCTTGGCGCAGTAAAATCGATACCAGCATGAAAACGTTGGGTTCTGTAAAAAGGATCTGTTCTATAACCGAAGCCAGAACCAATACGTTCTAATTTCCTGTTAGACACCGGTTGAATTGCCGGAATTCTTGACAAATAGTCTTTTTTGTTCTGAGCGATTGATAATAACTGATCGAAGCTGGCACTTTGTACTTTATAATCGTGACTGAGTTTATCGAGGCTCATATTGAGTTCGGTCAGTAACTCTGCGTTAGGCAGTTTTCTTAACTCATCGTATTTCTCTGAGTTTTGAAAACTCTCTTTCCAAGAATTCCCTGCGAGTGGTGCACTTTCGTAAATGGCTCTGTAAACAGTATTGTCTTTTGTTCTTAACTTTTCCAACTCGATGTTCATGGCAGCTACCCTTTGATTGAGGTGCTCGAGTTCGGCGATAAAATCGACGTTTTCCGATTTCATTTTCTTTTCTGTAGGCGTATCAACAAAGCGGTTAAAGATTAAGAAGAAAACAAAACCCAAAATCAAAGAAAAAGAAAAGACCCCAATCCCTCTCAGAAACAGTATCCATTTGCTCAGTTTGTACTTCTCGTAACTGAGCGTTTTGGGATTAAAGAAATATTTGGTCTTTGCCATGTTAAATTACCTGAGCTATTTTGTATTTTCGCAAATTCAAATTTTGAACGCTCAAAAATAATAGATTATTTTTATTTCATGATATCATCCAAGGAAATACGATTAAGTTTTTTAGAATTCTTTCAGAACAAACAGCACAGCATTGTGCCTTCTGCGCCCATTGTCGTTAAGAACGACCCTACCCTGATGTTCACCAATGCGGGTATGAATCAGTTTAAAGATTATTTTCTGGGCAATAAAAAAGCGCCATACAAACGCGCTGCTGATACCCAAAAATGTTTACGCGTCAGCGGTAAGCATAACGATTTGGAAGAAGTAGGTGTCGACCATTACCACCATACCATGTTCGAAATGTTGGGCAACTGGAGCTTTGGCGACTATTTCAAGAAAGAGGCCATTGCCTGGAGTTGGGAACTTTTAACGGAAGTGTACAAAATAGACAAAGACAAATTGTACGTAACGGTATTTGAAGGCGACGAAAAAGAAGGTTTAGCTTTCGATCAGGAGGCCTACGATTACTGGGCTAGGTTAATCGACCCAGCCCGCATTCTTAAAGGCAATAAAAAAGACAATTTCTGGGAAATGGGTGATACCGGTCCCTGCGGTCCCTGCTCCGAAATACACGTCGATATGCGCGATGATGCTGAGAAAGCCAAGATCAGTGGCGATCAATTGGTGAACAAAGACCATCCTGAAGTGATTGAAATCTGGAACAATGTGTTCATGGAATTTAACCGCAAAGCCGACGGCAGTTTGGAGAAACTTCCTGCTCAACACGTTGACACCGGTATGGGTTTCGAGCGATTAACACGCGTATTACAGAACAAAAAATCCAATTACGATACCGATATCTTCCAGCCTTTGATCAAAGCTCTGGAAAACATTTCAGGTAAACAATATACAGGAAGCGACAGTAAGCAAGACATCGCCTTTAGGGTAATTGCCGACCATATCAGAGCGGTTGCCTTCTGTATTGCTGATGGTCAGTTACCGAGCAATAACGGGGCAGGCTATGTTATCCGCAGGATTTTGAGAAGAGCGCTGCGTTATGGCTACAGTTATTTGGGCATGCGCGAACCATTCATGTTTAAACTGATACCAGTTTTATGTGCTGAGTTTGGCAATGTATTTCCAGAGATCGAATCACAAAAAGACTTTATTGCAAGAGTCATACAGGAAGAAGGCAATACCTTTTTGAAAACCTTATCCAATGGGTTAGAACGCATTGGCTCTTATTTGGGCAATGCCAATAAAATGATTGAAGGCAGTGTCGCGTTCGAATTATATGACACCTTTGGATTTCCGATCGATTTAACCAGGTTGATTGCCTCAGAAAATGGATTTGAAGTTGACACCGAGGGATTTGAAAAACACCTTCTGGAGCAAAAAGAACGCAGTAGAAAAGACGCCAAAAAAGAGACTGGCGACTGGCAATATCTGATTGAAGACGACCATGAAGAATTTATTGGTTACGACTTCCTGGATGCCACTGTAAAGGTTGCAAGACACAGAACCATCAAAGTTAAAGACAAGCTACAATACCAGCTAGTATTCAATATAACGCCATTTTACGCTGAAAGCGGCGGACAGGTTGGTGATAAAGGAAAAATGACCGGTATTGCCAACGGCGAGGTGATAGAAATTTTGGATACTCAGAAAGAGAATGATTTAATCATCCACTTTGTAGATAAATTACCTACCGATAATGTGCAGTCATTTGAGGTAAAAGTAGATGCCAACAAACGTCACTTATCGGCTTGCAACCACAGTGCTACGCATCTTTTACACGCAGCATTGAAACAAGTTCTTGGCGATCACGTTGCTCAAAAAGGCAGTTTGGTTAACGACGAATATTTGCGTTTCGACTTCAGTCATTTTAGCAAATTAAGTGACGAAGAGATCGAGAAAATCGAACATATAGTTAATGAAAAAATCTCGGAAAATATCGCCCTTGATGAAAAACGTTTAGTGCCGATTAAACAAGCAATAGATGAGCTTGGCGCTACAGCATTGTTCGGAGAAAAGTATGGCGATCTGGTGAGGGTGATTACCTTTGACAGATCCTACTCGGTTGAGTTGTGTGGCGGAACGCACGTAAAAAGTACTGGACAGATCAGACGATTCAAGATCCGATCTGAGAGTTCTGTTGCGGCAGGAGTTAGAAGAATAGAAGCTATCACCAATAGTGCGGCTGATACCTACTTCAATCAATTGGAGCAGCAGATGAAAGCCATACATGAGTTGTTAGGCGACCCTAAAGATATCAAAGCAGCTATTATAAAATTGAGTCAGGAGCGTTCAGACTTACTCAAAAAAATAGAACAGTTTGAAATGGCCAAAGCTGGAGAAGTTAAACAACAACTGATTAGCAAAATTCAGAGTGGAGCGAGATTTAATTATATCATCGAGCATGTTAACGGACTGGGGGCAGACGCCATTAAAACCATTTGTTTTCAGTTGAGAAACGAGCAGGAGAAATTGTTTGGTGTATTGTTGAGCAATAACGAAGATAAGCCAATGATCACAGTTTTTGCTACAGATGATTTGATGGAGAGTATCAATTGCAGTCAGATAGTTCGCGATTTAGCCAAACATATTCAGGGCGGCGGTGGCGGTCAGCCTTTCTTTGCGACAGCAGGTGGTAAATTAAGTACGGGTTTAGCGACAGCTGAGGCTGCTGCTAAAGTTTTGGTACAATAATTTTCTTTTTTTTTCATTATTTCAGTCATACCTCGGTATCTTTGATTGAAATTATGAGACTCATCTTACTATGCATATTATCTACACTGAGCATTCAACTGAGTGCACAGAAAGTCAGATTTAGCGTTAACCCAGGTCACATTGCCTTCTATGGATTTGACAATCCCATACAGGTTGAAAATCCGGTTAAAACCCGCTTATATGCCATAGACACCAATTATTGCAAGACCTTTCAAAAAAACGGTCAGTACTATATCCGCCCCGTTTATAAATTTGGCAACGATTCGTGCAAGATAGTAGCACGAATACCAGACAAGAAAGTTCTGCATATAGATACATTGACTATTCACATCAAAGCGCATGAAACTGGTCGCGCCAGCATTGGAGAAAGCAACAATTACATCAGCAAAGAAAAATTGATGGCTGCAGATAGTTTGTTTTTGGTACCTGAACTGGAATATTTTTCTCGTTCCGTTTTCAATATCGTCAAGTACAGAGTGCTCATAATACCGAAAGCCGGATACATGTCCGAAATGAGTTGTAATGGCAATAAAATTCCCAAGCAGTTAAAAGATCTATTTGAACAACTAGCACCTGGCGATATAATAGTTTTTGATGCGATACGAGTCAGATCATACAACAACAGCATAGAGAAACCAATTTCACCAATAGCCATTACCATCTCTGCTAAAAGTTATAATGCCCATGCTTCTAATTATAGAATTGATGGATTTATCAGACAAAGTAATGGACAATTACAGGCATACACCTATCCCAAAACCAGTGATGAAGTATTATTAAGTGATGTGATTAAAGACAGCACCTGGCGGTATTATAAATACGATTACGTCAAGGACACATTTGAACTGGATATGGTTGAGACCTATCAACAAGGTCGAATACGAACAAAAACAGATTATTATTACGATAGTTTATGCCACCACTATACCTTAAAGTATATTGATGATGGCGGTGATAGTTTATTTTGGTTTGAGCAGTATTACAACAATGGTCAATTGTATCAAAAGGGTTTGGTGGTATGCAATACCCGTTATTCTGAATACAGGCATTTTAAATATTCCAACGAAGAGAATTTATTAGTGAACAAACCTTATAATATCGCTTTAAAACATTTGATATCCGAGAATTTTCATCCATTCAAGTATTGGCAGGTGTACGATAGAAAAGGGTATCTGAGTATGAGTTTGGACTGGACATTTATAGAAGACACGAGTTATCACGAGGCATGCTCTTTTGGATCTGATTCTGAATTAGAAGACCAACCATACAAATACATCAAAAAGAAGTACTATTATTCTGCGCCATATGGACTCATCACCTTGTACAATGAGAAAGGCGAAATTATTGAGCAGTTGTTACCTGAATATTGATAATTAGTGGTGATAGCCTGTACCTTTAATAATCGTGAAGGCACGAAAAATTTGTTCAGCCAGAATCACCCTTACCATTTGGTGATTGAAAGTCATTGCCGACAAGCTTATGGCCTCTCCTCTCCTTTTCACCGACTCGGCCAAACCGTAGGAACCACCAATAACAAAGACCAGTTTGGAGGCGTCTAAAGTTTTCTTTGTTAGATAATCGGCAAACTTTTCTGAGCTAAACGTTTTTCCGGTTTCATCTAAAAATATAACAGCCGCTTTATCCGGCAGATGAGATTCAATTAGCATTGCTTCCGCTTCTTTTAGTTTATCAGGCGGCAGCTTATTGGCATTTTTCACATCCGGCAATTCGACACATTCGGGCTTACAGTATTTGCTCAGCAGTTTTAAATATTTATCCAAACCATCGCGAACGTATGCCTCGTTGGTTTTACCGATAGAGAGAATGGTGATGTGCAGCATGGTTAAAAAAAAGACCGTGCAGTTGATACTTGCACGGTCAGTTTAGGTGATTTTTTATTTTAATTCCCCAAGATGGATAACAACTCGTCCAATTTAGGTGTGAGAATTATTTCTGTTCTTCTATTTTTAGCTCTGGCTTCAGGTGTATCAGCAGGATCGATTGGAAAATGTTCGCCTCTACCGGCCGACATCACACGTTTAGGATCGACAGCACCTTTACTGGTTAAGATTCTGGCGATGGAAGTTGCTCTCAGAACACTTAAGTCGAGATTGTCTTTGATGGTTGGCGACTTCATCGGCACGTTATCAGTGTGACCTTCAACCAGGATAGACACATCGTTATTTTGGTTAAGTGCTTTAGCCAGTTCGAGGAGCGCCTGCTGCCCTTTAGGATCAACTTCAATACTACCGGATTTGAAGAGTAATTTCTCTTCCATGCTCACGTATACTTTACCATTTCTAACCTCTACAGTTAAACCTTGGTTTTTGAAACCCAAAAGTGCCTTTTGGATAGACGCTTTTAGTGCATTAACGGCGCTGTCTTTAGCGCGCAGAACAGATTCGAGTTCTGCTACACGTTTTTCTCTGAGTTTTAGATTTTCTTCGGCGCTGTTTAAAGAGGCAGACAAGTCGCGGTTTTTATTTTGCGACATAATTAAAGACGCTTCCTTTTCGTTGAGTTCGCGTTCTTTATTTTTAAGCGCTTCGTTTTTGGCGTTCAGTTCTCTGGAGAGTTTTTCATTTTCATAACGGTTGTTATCAATGATTTTTTGGGAAGTTTGTTCAGACTGTTCGTAGAGTTTTTTGGTACGTTCCAGTTCGGTGAAGCATTCCAGAGAATCGGCTTGTAAACTTTTCAGATGAGCGTTGACAGCTTTAACATTTTCCTGGCAATCGCCCAAGTTTTTTTGGGCGGCAGATAGCTGGGTATTGCATTCTGTTTTAGACTTTTCGAGGCTATCGTATTTAGCCTGCAAATCATCCAGCTTGCGTTGAGGCACGCAGGCGGAGAGCAGCAGCGCCGGGATAGCAATATATTTTAATGAGTTTTGCATCAGTGTATATGAATAAAATTCAAATTTACTTATTAGAACAGTGTGTGCGATTCTGACTTGTAAACAGCACACAAACAGTGTCAACTATTTACAACAGTGACAGAAAAGAAGCCATAAAAAAAGTCGGTAGTATCAACCACCGACTTTTCAATAAAATATGAGCAGCAATTATCTGCCGATGTAGAAAATTCTGGAGATATTAAAACCAAAGTGCACATCGCCTTTGGCCCAGGAGCCATCGGTTTCGGCGAGAAAACCTTTCTCGTTCATGCCGGTACTATTGGTAAAGTGCAGTTGAAATACGTGCCCACCTGTCTCGATATCAAAACCGATTGATAATGAGTTATGATAAACTGGATTTATCTGACCGGGCAATACGTAGAAGTATTCGTAAGTCAGTGCCGTTTTTCTGGTGATTTTATTTCTACCACCAATACCGATACAAAAGACATCGTTTTTATACTTCATAGAATCGATGAGGTTTCTGTGCAGAAGGGTTGGCATAAGCTGTAAAGAAAATTTCTCATTAAATTTCTTAGCGATTAATAGCTGATGGGTATAGTACAAACGGTTAGAAAAATAATAAGGCGTTTGAGAGCTATTCGGTTTCAAGGTTTGTACGGCCATATTTGCCACATATACGATGCTAAGCGGACGTTTTTTATCCCCTTTAGCCTGGCGCATAAATTTCACTTTGAGTGAACCATCGTACATTTTGTTGACAGAGCTACGTGCTAATTCGACATTGATTAAATCGGTAATACCATATGAAAAACTCATACGTTGGTAGGCTTGATCCAAACCAAACAATTCGTAAGTACCGGTATTTAAATACCCAAAACGGTGAGAGATTCTGAAGTCGAGGTTCTTTTTACCAACCATTTCAACACTGTGTGAATTGATAACACGATTACCTTTAAAAACATTTTGTTCGAAATCAGGACCCTCTTCTATATCCAGATCACCGAGCATACTGGACGTATCGCCAACCATGCCTGGAATATCAGAAATAGCGGAAGGTTTTGTGGTATCCGTTTGGGCGTTAGCAGTGACAAAAACGGCGCTAAGAATACAGGATAAAACTAGTCTCATGCTTTTTTAGTGTAATCCATGATAATGTCTACATCAATTTCTTCAGCGATTTTGGCTGTAGCAGTAGCAGGGATAGAAATGTTATAATCTTTTGGTTTGATTTTGATTTTAGAGGTTGCGGTAACTTTGCCGTCTTTCACAACAAAAGTAGCGGTACCAGTGATATCTTTGGTCACATTTTTCATGGTAAGTTTACCAGTGAAAGGCGATGTATAAGTACCATCTTTGGTGAAGTCGACTTTAGCGATATCGGTTACAGTACCTTTGAAAGAAGCTTTTGGGTATTTGGCACTTTCGAGGTAACTTTCGTTGAAGTGTAATTCCATAGCATCGTTGGTGAAGTCGAAGCCCTTGATAAGGCAGGCAAACTCCATAGCGCCGGTTTTACTATCCAAAGCGCTAACCACCTTACGGTTTTCGGCTTTGATATCTTCGAGTGTCGTGTGAGAGAAAAATTTAATGGTACCAGTTTTAGTCATGTACTGTTGAGCGTTCAGACTGAGGCCTAAGAAGGCGATGATGGATAATGCGAGTGATTTTAACATATTCTTTGATTTTATTCTTAAATTATAATTGCAATTACTTTGCCAATTTACATCTGAATAGTTGCACATCGGATAAGTAACCTGTGCAGAAGCCTACGATATTGGTGCTGTCATTTTCTTTTATGTTCTGTATAGATGAATTTTCGAGAGAATCCATTTCACAGGCAACGGCGCCCATCATGTCGTTGCTATTGAGGAAGATGGTATAGCGACTGCCGTTTTGTTCGATGGATTGAACGCGACCACCAACTTTAATGGCCATATCACGCACGGTATAGATTTTATTGGCACTGTCTTCGTAAGTCGAGAACATTCTGTAAAGTTCTGGAGCAGCGATGGTAATTTTAACCGCATCTGTTGGGTCTTTGTGTTTGGCGGCGATCACTTTAAAATAGTAAACAACGATACCGGCGGCGATAATTCCGATAATAAACAGCCATATGATAGTTTTTTTCATAAAATATAAATTAATTGTTAGGAGCGCCTTTATTGATCCAGTTTTCGATTCTTGCCAGGTCGCATGCAGAAATCAGTGGATAGCCTTTTGGCATAGCAGAAAATCCAACAGAGCCTTTTAACGAGCCAATAAGACGACCACCATCTACGCATGCTTTGGAGCCTGTGTAGTTATCGAGCACAATACCTGCATCTTGTTTAGCAGTGGTATGACAGCCCTTATTGGTACAATTGGTTTGTAAAATTGGTACGATATGCGTGGCATAAGAAGTAGCTGCAGTATCGCATTTGACATTAGGATCTGCAGGATATATTTTGTCTGCTTTATCGTAATAGCAAGCAGAGAGCGAAAGGGCTAATATGCTCGTTAAAAACAGTTTATTAGTTATTGGGCGCACCATCATTGATCCACTTTTGAATTTTCTTTATTTCACAATCAGACAAGAAACTTGTTGAATTTGGCATAGGTTGGTAGCCTGGTAAATGTTTGATGGCACCCAGCAGGCGACCGTTAAGAGCCAGTGTTTGAACATTGCTATGGCTATTCAACAAAACAGTGCCACTATTATGGCAAGAAAGACAATTGCTCGTCAGAATTTTAGAAATATCGGCAGAGTAAGTGTATTTTGTAGAATCACAAACAGAATTGCAATAATTGTTTTTGGCACCTTGTGCAATCCATTTATTAATTTTATCGATGATATCCTGTGATAATTTACCAGAAGGCGGCATATCGCCTTTTGCCATTTCCTTGTAAATTTTAGATTCACCAGGATTACCTGGAATTACGCGACCAGTACTGATGATTTTGGCATAAGTAGTTAAATCAACACCATCTGCTCTGGTAGCAGCATCGTGGCAACCAGCACCAGCGCAATTACTGACGATGATAGGCAGAATCTCGTTGAAGTAGACCGTATCCGGATTACATTTTGTGTTATTAGTCCCTCCCCCATTATTACCTGAAGTATCAACAGGTTTGTTGGCAATTTTTACAGGCGGTTGATGTTCACATGAAGTAAAAATCATCATGGAAGTGGCGATAAGGCTTAAGCTGAATATTTGTTTCAACATATTACAATATTAATTATTTTTAGTGAGAATGTTTGTGACCAAGGTTCCAATTATTATGCCTAGAATCATAAAATATCTCATAAGTCATTTTACAATCCATTAACTTACTAACTATCAGGCACCATAATAAATGGGCGAAACTCATGTAACCAAGGAAGATCATTAAACATTTTCTCATTTCAATAAAATTATTCTCTATTTGACATGAATATGACAATTAAGTTTTGAAACACCCCTATTTTAATTTTGTTTTTTTTAAAATTAATTGAAACGATATCTTTGCCTTAAGATATGACAAAACTAAAATTACTATCATTAACTATATTATTGATTTCATCAAGAGCGAATGCCAACAACATTCTAATCGGACTGGGTGGAACAGACACAACGATTAACAGAACATTAAAAAACGGATTGTTTGCAGAGTACCATTATGAGAATGGGCGCATGACAAAGAAGACCTTTTATTACAAACAGATGAAATTGTCTTCTTATGATGTCAATATTGAATCGATGACAGAAATAGATATTAAAAAGACGTATTTTAATGACAGTGTTTTTAGATTGTTTAAAGAATATGCAGATACCGCAAGAAAAACCAGTTTAGCTATATATTCAGATACATTTAATGCCCAATATATTGGTGGAGAAAGTTCTTTAACAAGATATTTGGAAGAAAATCTCAGCTACCCTGAATCTGCAAGAATAAGAAAGAAGACGGGCATAGTTATGATAAGATTTATTTTGTCAAAAGAAGGCGTTATTGCCGACATAAAGAACATGTCCAGTATCGACCCCGAATTAACGAAAGAAGCCATGCGGGTGGTATACAGAACAGATGGCAATTGGGTACAATCGAACAAACTACAGATGTGCCAGATACCAATTACATTTGAATTGGACTGATTGCACATAGCAGATCCAACATTGTCCAACACATTGCTCAACTTTTATTATGAAAAAACTTCCAATCATTTTTAGCATTAATTTAATGCTATTTGTCACAAACAGCTTTGCTCAGAAGACCTATCTGACTGACAAAAACTTCACAAAAATATCTAAAACCGGTCCCTGTACTGTTAACTTATACAAAACCTCAAACAGTTATATAGCTCAATTCTATGACGAGCAGAAAACTTTGGTAAAAAGAGCAGTTTACTCCAGAGACTTTAACATTAAATCGATGCCATTTGACAATGATTTGTTGATAGACACAATGATCGAATATTACAGTAACGGCGTAACAAAATCAAGAACACCATACAACAACGGCTTAAAGCATGGACAAGCTATTAGCTATTATGAAAATGGTATCAGACAATCGATTAAACACTACAACAAAAACAAATTTGAGGGTCTAGAAGTTTCATTTGATCAAAGCGGAGACACATCAAGTATCGGTAAAACAATTGGAGGTATTAAAAATGGCAAATATTTAATATCAACTGTAAACAACTATTACCGTTATGGGTTATACGTAGCCAATAAGTTAAAACGAATAACCATATACAGAAGCGACAAAAGCATAAGTTCAGAATATCTGTTTAAAGACACATTAGATATTCAAATCATCGATTCTGTCATATTGTACGACACATTAAATCCCACTTTAAACAGAGTAGTCGATAAATTTCAGTTTCATCCAGGCTACAGAAATATTATGCCCGAAAAATCAGATAATATTAAAAACGATATCGATCAGAGAGATACTACTAATTATTTTTACTACAAGAAATCAAAATTAGAATTTCATCATTTATTAGAAGAGAATTTAAACTATCCTATGAATTGCGTTGCGAACAACATTTCAGGAAATGCTTACATTTTATTCATAGTAAGTAAAGAAGGTCATTTTATTGATGTTTTTGCCGCCAATAACAATACCCATAAGGACCTAAAAGCGGAGGCAATAAGGGTTGTTAATTTGCTTGAAGGCGAATTTATTCAAAGAAGAGAGAGACCTCATATTGGCATCATTCCTTTAACATTTGAAATTAGCAATTAATAAAAAAAGCCCTGAATTTTCAGGGCTTTTTTGTTAGATCTCTCTGTTGACATCCCATTGCTCGAGGTAGTCGGCAACGCGTCTTACGAATGCTCCGCCGAGTGCTCCGTCCACCACACGGTGGTCGTACGAGTGCGACAAGAACATCATATGTCTGATGGCGATAACATCACCATATTCGGTTTCTAATACTGCAGGTTTTTTACGGATTGCACCGATGGCCATGATGGCGACCTGAGGTTGGTTGATGATAGGAGTTCCCATCACGTTACCGAAAGTACCCACATTGGTAATGGTGTAAGTACCACCCTGAATTTCGTCAGGTTGCAATTTATTTTCTCTTGAACGTTTGGCCAAATCGTTGACATCTTTTACCAATCCGAGTAAGTTCTTGGTATCGGCATTTTTGATAACCGGAACGATGAGATTACCACTTGGAAGGGCTGCCGCCATACCGATATTGATATTCTTTCTCTTAACGATGTTATTACCATCTAAAGAGATATTGATCATAGGAAAATCTTTAATTGCTTTAACAACCGCTTCAACAAAAATTGGGGTAAAGGTAATTTTCTCGCCTTCTTTCTTTTCGAATTTAGCTTTGATTTTATCGCGCCATTGCACAAGATTGGTCACATCTACTTCAACGAAAGAGGTAACGTGTGGACTGGTAGCTTTACTCATCACCATGTGATCGGCGATTAGTTTACGCATACGATCCATTTCCACTATTTCATCACCAGGCATTAAGGTAATTTTGCTGGCAGTTGCTGGTTTAGCGGCCGGTGCAGCAGGTGTTGATGCCACTGGCGCAGCAACAGCAGGAGCAGCCGGTGCAGAGGTTTGAGATTGTCGACCGTTTTCGAGGTATTTTAGAATATCGCCTTTTGTTACGCGATTTTCTTTACCGGTACCGGCAATGGCTTCTAATTCGGCCATAGAAATACCTTCTGTTTTAGCAATATTTAAAACCAAAGGCGAATAGAATCTGCCTGCTTCACCGTTAGATGGAGCAGATACAGCTGCATTGGTAAGCGCTTGTTGCGCCATTTTAGCAGCATGGATAACAGTTTCGTCCGGCTGTTCTTTTTTGGCTGCAGGAGCAGGGCTTGAACTGGCAACAGTAGCAGAAGCATCAGAACCGATGATAGCGATGGCAGCACCAACTGGCACTACATCACCCTCGTTCCAAAGTTTCTTGATCAGAATTCCTTCAGCAGTAGAAGGTACTTCTGAATCTACTTTATCGGTGGCGATTTCAACAACCGCTTCGTCCATTTTAATGGTATCGCCTTCATTTTTCAACCATTTGGTGATGGTTGCTTCGGCAATACTTTCGCCCATTTTAGGCATGATTAATTCGACTTGAGCCATAATGATTTAGGGTGCAAAGATAATAAAATATACATACGGATAAAAACCAAAATTAGTGATCCTTTTCAGACATGATTTTCTCTACCATAATATTCACCAAAACATAGTTACAGCGAGGCGTGTAGAGATCTTCGAACTTATCATTCTCTGACCAATAGACAGGCATTATTTTAACATGTTTATCCTCTATTTTATAATCCTTCACAAGCAAATCCATCACTTTTTCGGCACGTATTCTGGCAGAATCAGCATTGTCAGTATAATAGGATCTTATCCAAACTGTAGGCAGTAGTTTTTGATCAATCAAGGTCAGTCGCTCATAAATATTGCCGATGCAAATACACATGGTATCTTTATTTTTACTCAAACAAGGCAAAGCCGTAACACAATTTTCATCCAATGTAAAAGTCATACAATTGTTGGAATACAGAAGCGGCGGGCTCATATAAACCTCCCTGTAAATCTCATTACCTACCAACATGTCTGAATGGACATCAACATAGCGATCAAAATACCTGTCGCTGGTTTTGTTTACGATATAGGGACAAACTGAATCGTATGTTACAACTGGTTGATCAGTGCGAGCTTCAAACATCAATTGCAATGGAACCTTCAAATCTTTACGGGAACATCTCAATTGAAATTTTCCAGAATCATCCGAAAAAGTTTTACTAATTGATTGATCCCTTTTAAGTAAAGAGACAGAGACATTTTTTAGTGTTTTAAAAGGATACCTTGTATTGTCCGGTCGCACGACGCCCCTTATCCAAACACTGTCTTCAGATGTAAAAGCTAAGCAGGGCATTAGGTTAAGATAAAAGCAAATCAAGGCAAGCAACCATTTCATTAATCAAATATACTCATAAAATTGAAGAGCTTTTAGAATTTTTATGATTTAAATTATACTGTAGCATGTATCTTCGCAAGATGCAATCCCCTGCTCTCTACAAACGATCACTGACCCTTATTTTCATTACCCTTTTGGTAGATGTAATAGGTATTGGCATTATTATTCCGATTATCCCAAAGCTATTGAAAACACTTGGCAACTACTCCGTTTCTGAAGCCGCAGCTATGGGAGGTTGGATGGTGGTAGCATTTGCCTTACCGCAATTTATCTTTTCGCCAATTATGGGCGGATTGAGCGATAAATACGGTCGACGACCGGTATTGATTATTGCCTTACTTGGTTTAGGAGTAGATTTTGTTGTTCATGCATTGGCGCCCAGCATCGCCATATTGTTTGTTGGTCGCATACTTGCCGGCATCTGCGGTGCGAGTTTTACCACCGCCAGTTCATACATTGCCGATATTAGTTCGCCAGAAAAACGCGCTCAAAATTTTGGATTAATTGGCGTAGCTTTCGGAGTAGGCTTTATACTTGGTCCGATTATCGGCGGTATTGCCGGCGACTGGCATGTAAGAGCACCATTTTGGATTGCTGCCAGTTTATCATTTGCTAATGCCTTATTGTGTTTGTTTTTCCTCCCTGAGAGTTTGGACAAATCACATCGCCGGGAGTTCAGTTGGAAGAGAGCCAATCCGATAGGCACCTTGTTTCAATTGAAGCAATATCCTCTGGTCTTGAAACTCATGATACCATTGTTTTTGCTCTATTTGGCATCGCATGCTGTTCAATCCAACTGGCCATATTACACCGCTTACAAATTCAAATGGAGCAGCAAAATGATTGGTATATCATTGGGGGTTGTTGGTATTATGGTTTCCATTGTTCAAGGTGGATTAATCAGAGTAATTGTACCTAAGCTAGGCAATGAAAGATCCATACAACTGGGTTTTTTCTTGTATTTTCTGGGCATGTTATTATTTGCTGTAGCTGGCACCACCTGGATGATGTTTGCCTTTACAGCGGTATATTGTTTGGGCGGTATTGCCGGTCCCGCGCTTCAAAGCGAGATGTCGCTTGCTGTTCCGCCCAATGCACAGGGAGAATTATCAGGGGGCATGACCAGTTTAATGAGTTTAACATCCATTTTCGGTCCACCCATGATGAACAACTTATTTGCAATATGTTCTGGAGAAAATGCCGTAATAGAACTACCAGGAGCCCCCATGCTACTGGGCGCTTTTCTCATTTTGATATCCTTTATAATTGTGGCATTAATTTACTCAAAATTGAGAAAAGAAAGGAAATTAAATAGCGAAAAGATAATTGAGGATATTGCTTAATAGACTTTAAACGATTAATCAGAATTTCTTGCTTAAATACTGTTCCAACGTCGCAGCAACCGTATTCCAGCTAAAGCTTTTTTGTATCACCTCCACCCCTTTTTCACCAACAGACTGTCGAAGGGTGGCATCTTTTAGCAGAGCGATTACCTGAGTGGCGAAGCTATTAGCATCGGTTCTCATAAAAGCACCTTCCCCATCGTTTATACCTAATCCTTCAAAACCAATATTGGAGCAGACTACCGGAATACCCATAGCCATGGCTTCGAGCACTTTGTTTTGGGTACCGGCACCAAATCTAAGTGGAGCAACAACGACAGAAGCCGCATTGTACATCTCTGATAAATCAGGAATAAAACCCGTCACATCCACATCTTTTATTTGTGCGAGCGCTTTTACCTTTTCAATAGGGCGCTGACCAGCGATAACAAATTTCACATTGGGAAATTGTTGTTTGATTAGAGGAAATACATCGTTGGCAAAATAGATCACAGCATCCACATTTGGATCATAATCCATATTACCAGTAAAGAGCAAAGTATGGGCATGCGAATAATCGTGTGCCATAGGTTTGAACTTATCGGTATCGACACCATTAGGCAATAATCGTATAGTTTGAATATTATGTTTATTTTCGAGGAACTTAAGATCCTCATTAGAACAAACTAAATTCAGATTGAATTCATTTAGAATATACTTTTCGTACTTTAAAACCCTCTCCGACTCTATGGTATCCAGCCAACGGGTGAAGAAAGATCTGGGTACATTTTTACGACGTTGCCAATAGAGCGAGAACGCATCTGGCAGATCGAGAATTCTGAACAATTGTTTTTGTTGTATGGCATATTGTGCCATTCTTAGATGTTGCACATGGACAGCATCGTAGGAATTTTCTTTTAACAGCGTCTTCAGTTTCTTATCAAACGCATTTGATTTAAAATAGTTGACTTGCAGAGGTAATTTACCCAGTAAACCGAGCCCCACGTTGAAAACACTTTGCAATTTAGGTAGGTGTACAATTTCTATCTTAGAGAATATGGCATCGAGTTTAGGCAGGTATTGAATATCCGATTTTTGTTCGGTAAAAGTGATGAGATGCAATTCGTGATGCAAAGCCAAACGTTTTGCAAGATTATAAATCTTAAGTTTATCCCCTCTAAAAGGCGGATAGGGAAAACGGTTGGCGATGAATAAAATTTTCAAAAGATCGAATTAAAAAGTAAATCTGTAGGTAATGTGTCGTTTGATTGGCTGAGCGCCCATTGACTCGAACATACTGAGCATTTTCGGATTAAAATCGCCGATCCATGCCAATTCATTCTCTTCGTATTTACCACCTTTGATAAGGTTTTCTCTGAACTTCATGATGAGGGCCACTTCGATACCAAGGTTGTGCAATTCAGGCACCACACCAAAGACAATACCTCTGATGCGTTTAACAAAACGTTTATAGTAAAGGAACTTCAGCTTACCGAGAAGGTTCATTTTACCATTGACATATTTAAAGATTTGGTTCACATCTAATACTGTCAGGTAAAAGCCTACAGGTTCACCATTATGGTAGGCAAAGATATTGAGCTCTTCTACCACTATAGGTTTCATTTCCTTCATACGGATAAGAATTTTCTCCTTGGTCATGGGCACAAAATTTTCGTGGAAAGCCCAGGCCTTGTTGTAAATGGTGACAAAATCTTCTGCGTATTTCTCGATATTGGACAATTTAAAATGTTCGAAGGTATAGGCAGGATTTGACATCACACGAGAAGCCAGTTTACTAAAACGTTCGAAATTGAAGTGTTTTTCGTTGATGAGTGAAGTAGTCTGACCGATTTCAAACTGGAATCCATAGTTTTCGAAGAGTTGTTGGTAGTAGGGAAAATTATAGTTTTCGCGGTAGCTGGGACTGGCGAAACCGCCTACCATGAGGCCCCAGAAGCTATCTCTGTCGCCGAAATTAATGGGACCATCCATAAAACTGCAGTTCTGAGATTTTAACCAATCTTTAGCGGTATCGAACAAACGATTAGCCGCCTCTTGATTGTCTATGCATTCGAAAAAACCACAGCCACCGGTTCGGATTTTAGTTTTTTCTACATCATTGTAAAATGCAGCAATGCGACCCACTACCTGATTATCTTCAAACAGCAACCAACGCTGACAATCGCCATTTTGGAAAGCTGCGTTATATTGTTTGTTAAAAACATTTTCGATATCGATATCCAGCGGCATGATGTAGTTAACATCATCTTTGTATAGCGTTTTAGGAAATTCTAAAAACTGTTTGGCTTGCTTAGGTTGTTCTACTTTAACGATTTCAAAACTCACGGGGCAAAGATATAAAATTAACTGAATAGTTGCGTTTCTCCCGCACCTGGGAGGTGTTAACACCTTCCAGGTGCGGGGACTTTTTTTAATTCAACAGACAAATCGCTACATACAAACAAAATTCTCCCAAGTCAAATCGATTAGACAATTACTAATCAAGCATTTAAGAAATTCCCCTAACTGATAAGTGGGAAAATATCAGATTATCAATTATTTAAATACTCAAAAGAAGGCTTTTTAAGAAAAAATAATACTTACTACAAAATATAAGTATCTAAATATCAGTACCCATTTTTAACATTTAGATCTATTTGCAACCGATTGGCTTCGTAATTTGATGGATTTTTATCACTTAATAACCAAGCATTCGTATAGTTTAAAATGATATAGATATGAATAAATCTGAGGTTTAGAGACTGGGGCTTTTTTTATTCCAAATTTGGTTTATATTGCGTCCATAACTTTAATGAAAGACAGACGATACATCATCAGCGGTGCCGGCAGTGGCATTGGCAGAGCGATAGCAATAAAACTGGCAAGTGAAGGTGCGGGCATCATATTGGCTGGCCGAAATCTTGAGAAATTGGAAGACACTTTAAAACTCTTACCGAAGGGCAATCACCTGATTATCTCAACAGACATCCGACTGAAGAAAAACTGTCAGGAAGTGTCCGATATTTTAAACGGCACTCATTTAGATGGCATCATAGCTAATGCGGGTGTTGGTGGCGAGAACTATTATGGCGAAGACGACCGTTGGAACGAAATTATAGACACCAATTTATCTGGCACCTATTACTTTGTGAACGCCTTTTTGGAACAGTTAAAATCGAGCAGAGCGCCTCAAAAGCATGTCTTACTAACGTCTAGTGTTTTAGCCAGATTAGGCGTTAAAAACTATACGGCTTATTGCGCTTCAAAAGCTGGACTTTTAGGCCTGATGCGTTCGTGGGCCATGGAGCTTGCAGAAGAGAAAATCATGGTCAATGCCATCAGTCCGGGTTGGGTTAACACCAGCATGGCCAAAGAAGGCATGAATGGCATAGCCAAAGGCTTGGGTATGAACTATGAGGATTTTTACAAAATCGCCATGCAGAGTGTCCCTTTGGGCAGAATGGCTGAGCCGGAGGAGATCGCTGATCTGGTTTTTTATTTACTCTCTCAGAGTGCTATCACCGGTCAGGTGGTTGACATCAATTGCGGCAGTGTAATGAGCAGTTAATGAGCAATGACCTGTGAAAGTTGGATGGGTTATTTTGAATAAAACACTTACTTTTGCGATTCTTTTACAATGAGCAATATTCTCAAAACCCTTAATGTAACGGCTAAAGGCCTTGTATTACTTGCCAGACCGGGCACATGGCTCGGCTTCTTAAGTCACCCTACCCTTTTCTTTCACAATGTACTTGGCTTAACAAAATTCATTGCCGCTCAGAAAGACAAAACCATATTAAACGATTATTTCACCTGGAAGCGCGACCATAGTAGACGCTATAATTTGTATCAGGATGTTATGCAGAAGCAGGGTTTAAAAGACGCTGCATTCGACTACCTCGAGTTTGGTGTCTGCAGAGGTGCTTCCATGAAATGGTGGGTAGAGCAAAATAAAAACTCAGAAACTGCATTTTACGGATTCGACACATTTGAAGGATTACCAGAAGATTGGGGAACAGCCTTTAAAAAAGGTGCTATGAGTGCTAATATTCCTGACATCGACGATAGCAGAGTGCATTTCTTCAAAGGCTTGTTTCAAGATACTTTACCGGATTTTATCAAAACACATCCCATGGATACCGGCAAGCGCAAAGTGGTACATTTAGATGCCGATTTGTTTTCATCCACCTTATATGCCTTGAGTAGTTTGTCCAATTATTTAAAGCCTGGTGACATTGTTTTATTTGACGAGTTCAATGTGCCAAACCACGAATATTACGCACTTTCCATTTTTCAGAAAACTTTCTACAGAGAGTTTAAATTGATAGGCGCTGTCAACAATTACTATCAGGCAGCCTTTATTGTTACAAAATAACAAGGACACTGTTCCTACTTAATTCAACACTTATCCACTCATCGCTATTCTTAACGATGAGTTTACACTTTTTTATCTATTTTTGCGGCAAATAAAAAGACATGAGCAAAGGTCCAATTTCAAATTACATCGAACACCATTACAGACATTTTAACGCAGCAGCTTTAATGGACGCTGCCAAAGGATATGAAGCGCATCTTACCGAAGGCGGTAAAATGATGATAACACTTGCCGGTGCTATGAGCACGGCCGAGTTGGGATTATCGCTGGCCGAAATGATCAGACAAGGTAAAGTGGATATCATTAGCTGTACCGGTGCCAATCTCGAGGAAGACATCATGAATTTGGTTGCCCATTCGCATTACAAGCGAGTTCCGAACTACCGCGACCTGAGTCCACAAGAAGAGTGGGATTTATTAGAAAACCACTACAACCGTGTTACCGATACCTGTATTCCTGAAGAAGAAGCATTCAGAAGATTACAGAAGCATATTCATAAAGTATGGAAAGATGCCGACGATAAAGGTGAGCGTTATTTCCCGCACGAATACATGTACAAAATCTTGTTGAGTGGCGAGTTAGAGCAATACTATGAGATAGATCCGAAAGACAGCTGGATGTTAGCTGCAGCGCAGATGAATATTCCAATTGTTGTTCCAGGATGGGAAGACAGTACCATGGGTAATATCTTCGCTTCTTATGTTATCAAAAACGAATTAAAAGCCTCTACCATGAAGAGTGGTATTGAGTATATGGTATGGTTAACTGAATGGTACCGTGCCAATAGCTCTGGCAAAGGCGTAGGCTTCTTCCAGATTGGTGGCGGTATTGCCGGCGACTTCCCTATCTGTGTTGTACCGATGATGTATCAGGATTTGGAATGGCATGATGTGCCTTTCTGGAGTTATTTCTGTCAGATTTCAGATTCAACGACCAGTTACGGTTCATATTCAGGCGCAGTTCCAAACGAAAAAATCACCTGGGGTAAATTAGACATACACACACCAAAATTCATTGTAGAAAGTGATGCCACTATTGTCGCACCACTGATGTTCGCATGGATTTTAGGCTGGTAATAACAGTATAAAACAACCACACTTAAGCAGGCCTTTCAATGTATTTTGAAAGGCCTGTAATTTTTTATAGCTTTACTGCGTTATAAAACTATGAAATCAAACACACTACTTCTTATATTATTTTACTGTATCAAAGTGAGTGCGCAGGAGATTTACACCCCTGTTGGCAAAGCAGGCAAGACTACTGAAAATATCCAGTTAACTATGCCAGGTGATATGAAAAAACTCTATAAACTGATTCAGAGTAAATATCCAATTACAGGAATAAAGATGGACATAAGATCCACCAGCAACTCTCAAAATATAGAATGTATGAGACTACTGGACAAACTGCCACAGCTTGAAACCCTGGAGTTATATTTCAACGGCGATTCATTGAATCTTTCAGAGTTAAAAAACATTCAGACATTAAAAACAATTCGTTTATTTAATCAGAACAAAACTTATCAGAACCTCTCTTCGCTAGATCTTTTACCTAATCTGGAATGTGCAGGGTTTACCCATTTAAGCATTCATGAAATTCCGCATAGTCTATTTAGTAAAATTACATACAACGAAACTGAACTGCTTTGCGAACCAATGCAAACCTTGGGTGCCACAGAGATTGTAATGGGCTATAACGACAGCAACAACAGGAACAAAAGAATTTATATTTCATCTTATTGTTCCAGTTGTGATTTGAGCACCGACTCGATGAAGGCAGTTGTCATGTCCCAAATTCCTGGCGCTGGTACCTATCAGAGAAGTACCTTCAGAAGAGGAGGCTTACAAACGGTAAGAACCGAAAACGTTTTTAAAACACCAAATGGATTTAAGCCATTGCGCCCAGTGACAAGCAATGAGCAAAGCGTTTTAATCGACCCAGGCACTACCACCACCCTGGCCTTTAACGACCAGTCCATCTTAAGCATACCTCCAGGCGCCTTTGTTGACAAAACGGGAAAAACAGTTACAGAAGACATCACCATTGCTTATCGCAGCATACGCTCACCTGAAGAAATTTTAAGCAGTGGCATTCCTATGGATTTCGATTCAGGTGGACAAACGAATCTTTTCAGAACCAATGGCATGTTTGAGATCAGAGCTTATGCCGGCAATGAAGAATTGCAAATCAAAAATGGTTCATCATTGCAATTAAATTTTCCTACTAATACAGATTCTACGCCATACAACTTGTATCAAATCAATGATCAAACTGGCAAATGGACAAGTCTTAATAGGATACTGCGACTTTCTCAAAGTACGATTTCTTACAGTGAGTACCTTGATAAAACAAACTTTGAAGACCGGTACAACAATTTAAAATGCATCAATGCCTTACCAGAAAATATCAATAATGGCACCATACAATGGGATCTGAGTACTGGTAAAAGGAACTATATCAGAATGAAAATGCGAAAAAGCTCAAATGCTCAAAAAGATAAAATCAGAGCAAACAGGAACCTTGTAAAAACCCTGACAAGAGCAGACCTTACCGATAAAGACAATCCTAAATTATTTATCAGTTTTAACTTAAGCAGAACGAATCAAACTAAAAGTTTAATGGAATATTGTTTTCCGGAACTAAGAGCATTTGACAATTTTGAGTTTGAGTTAGAAGAGTATATGAAGAGTACTAAATTCAGAGAACTATATAAGAAAAACAAAGTATACAACGATATCAGAATTTATTACGAACCTGGCGACAATTATGGCATCATCGAGTTGAAATCGTTAAGTGGTTTTACCGAAATTCGATTTAAAACCTATCGCACCAATGCCAAAGGAACAATGGTTAAAAACATCAGCTTCATAAGACTATACCGCAAATATCAGCGTTTGCTTAACATAAAAGCCCGCTACTTTAATTTAGAAATCAATAAAATACAAATGAGCTTTAGTCAATTCAGCGATGATATTTATAGTACACGGAAGACAAAAATCAATGGTTATAACAATGAATATAAGATAGACATCAAAGTTTTGGGCTTTTTTAACTGCGATCAGTTATACAGAATTAAAAATCCATTGGTTATTACAGAACCTGTTTTTGTTTATGAAGGAAAAACGGTCAGCAATATTACCACAGTGTATGTGGTAGACAAATTAGCCAGAGGCACCTTCACTTTTCCAGCTTATCAATTCACCATGAGTTTAGAAAACACAAGTGGTATTCTGGCAATTGACTATCAAGGTGATGTGTATACTTGTAAAGGTGATGTTTTAAGAGACACCCCTCCGTCAAAAGAAAAAGCCACCATCCAGGTTATTAAAGCAGAAAAGAGAGAAAGCAGCAGTGAGCTGGTTGGAAAATTAAACTAAGCCACACTGTCAATCACATCATATTTAGTAATGATGTGTGTATTGCCACCCATATCGGTCATTAATACAGCTTGATTATTTTTATTAATCAGTTTAGACACCTGTTCGATACTGGTATCGGCTTTAACCATTGGGAATGGCGCTTGCATTACCTTATTAATCTCAGCCGATTTCAATTCAGGATGTTCTATCAATGTTTCGAAGAGTTCTGTATCGCTCAGACTGCCTACAAAAGCACCTTGTTGATCGACAACCGGAATTTGAGACACGTCATACTTCTTCATGATCTCGTATGCTTCGTTGACAAGTTGAGTTGCTTTAACGGTCAGCAATTTTAGATTCTTGTGTTTTTGAATCAGATCAATAGCCTGTGTAGGTTTCTTGGTTTCGATAAAACCACGATCTCTCATCCAGTCTTCATTGAACATTTTACCTAAGTAACGCGTACCATGGTCGTGGAAGATCACCACTACCACATCATCCTTTTTAAACATGTGCTTCATTTGCAGCATACCTGCCACAGCAGAACCAGCACTGTTTCCAGCAAAGATGCCTTCCATTCTTGGAATGAGTCGGGTGTATACAGCCGCATCTTTATCGGTCACTTTTTCAAAATGGTCGATGACACTGAAGTCGACGTTAGCCGGCAGAAAATCCTCTCCGATTCCTTCGGTGATGTAAGGATAGATTTCGTTCTTATCGAAGATGCCAGTCTCTTTGTATTTTTTAAACACAGAACCATAGGTATCGATGCCCAAAACTTTAATATTGGGATTTTTTTCTTTGAGGTATTTTCCTGTACCGCATATAGTGCCACCGGTACCCACACCTACTACCAAATGGGTAATTTTACCTTCTGTTTGCTCCCAGATTTCCGGTCCGGTACTTTCGTAATGGGCCATAGCATTGCTGGGATTATCGTATTGGTTAGGTTTCCAGCTATTGGGAATTTCGCTTACCAGTCGTGATGACACAGAATAGTAAGAACGAGGATCTTCAGGCTCCACATCGGTTGGACAAACGATGACCTCAGCTCCGAAAGCTTTCAGAGCATCTACTTTCTCTTTACTTTGTTTATCGGTAGTGGTAAAGATACATTTGTAGCCTTTTATAACAGCCGCGATGGCCAATCCCATTCCTGTATTACCACTTGTTCCCTCGATGATGGTACCACCAGGTTTGAGGGCCCCAGATTTTTCAGCATCTTCAATCATTTTCAAAGCCATACGGTCTTTGATGCTGTTACCGGGATTGGTCGTTTCAATTTTAGCCAAAACCGTGCAAGGCAGATCGGCAACGATATGATTGAGTTTTACCAAAGGTGTATTACCAATGGTTTCGAGGATGTTATTATAAAAAGGCATGGGTCTTTAAATGGGTTGTGCGACTAAAGCGTCTATTATTGTTTAGAGAGAATCTCTTTGGTACCTTGAAGTTGATAGAGCTTTTCGGCAATTTCGGCTTGTTCTTCAGTCCATGTATTGTACTTTCGAACAGTTTCACTGATTTCGCTAAGGTAGCGGTTTCTGGAAGGCGGAATGATAAACACCTTCTCACTCATTTCATCAGACGCATGGAAATCAGATTTAAAATTAGAACCTGTTTTAGCATCGATCAGATCCAGTAAATTTCTGTAAAGGGTATTCATACCCGGATCATTGAACTGAGAGGCGATGGTACCATATACTGGCATGGTTTCAGGATCTTTATCAAACAGTTTGTGGTTGCGTTGGAACTGTTTTTTAACGTCTTTCAGGGCATCAGCAGCTCCTTTTTTATCAAACTTATTAACGGCGATGATATCAGCAAAATCGAGCATGTCAATTTTCTCCAACTGTGTAGCAGCACCGTATTCTGGTGTCATGACATACATGGCCACATTGCTGTGTTCGGTGATTTCTGTATCACTCTGACCGATACCACTGGTTTCAAGGATAATCAAATCGAAGCCGGCAGCTTTCAAAATCAAGACCGCATCATCCACATGTTTACTAAGGGCAAGATTGCTCTGACGGGTTGCCAGAGAGCGCATATACACCCTGCTGTTTTTGATGCTATTCATTCGAATTCTATCACCCAATAAAGCACCACCGGTTTTGCGTTTACTTGGATCGACAGAGATAATGGCAATGGTTTTATCTTTTAGATCGAATAAAAAACGTCTAACAAACTCATCAACCAAACTACTTTTACCAGCGCCACCGGTACCTGTAATTCCCAGAACTGGAGCAGTTTTATCCATCTTTGAAAGATGTTCTTGCAATTGATTTCTATAGGCAGCAAAATCTTCCGGGTAGTTTTCTGCACAAGAGATGGTTTGTGCAATTGTGGTAGGATTTTTAGCAATAATTTGTTCAAGATTAAAGGTGATATTGTGACCAGTAGCAAAATCCGATTTCTGCACCAGATCGTTAATCATCCCTTGCAAACCCAGAGCACGCCCGTCGTCAGGGTGATACAGCTTTGTAATACCATAATCTTCCAGGTCTTTAATTTCTTCAGGCAGGATAGTACCGCCACCGCCACCAAAAATGCGAATATGGCCAGCACCTTTTTGTTTGAGCAAATCGTACATGTATTTGAAATACTCGTTATGTCCACCTTGATAACTGGTCATGGCAATGGCATTGGCATCTTCTTGAATGGCGGTATCCACTACTTCTTCGGCACTGCGGTCGTGACCGAGGTGTATGACTTCGCAGCCGGTGGCCTGAATGATACGGCGCATCACGTTAATGGCAGCATCGTGACCGTCGAACAGAGACGCGGCGGTTACAATTCTAACTTTATGCTGAGGTTGGTATACAGAATCTTGCATGGATGTATCAGTTATATCCCGCAAAAGTACTAAAAAATGCGCAAGACAGTGATACCTTACTGTCCTTTTTTATGAGCAAATATTAGAAAGAAGCACTATAGCTTAAAGAAGGCAGAATCGGCAATTGATTCACTCTGGTGTAATTCACTCTGTCGAAATAGAAAATGTTTTGACGGTTGTAGATATTGGTTACAGACAATACGATCCAACTTTTGAAATTTTTCTTCGTTTTGAAGTTATAGCGAATTGATCCATCCAGGCGGTGGTAGCTAGGCAAGCGACCCTGATTAAAGCCAGCGTAGAGAATACCTAATTGACCGTTGTTTTGGGCATAATTGGTGCTTGGTCCTCCTTGAAAATCAAACTTCTCGTAGAAGCCTTGTGTTTGGGTAAATGGAAATCCAGATCCATAGTTCCATCGCATGTTTGCTGACCAACGGTTGTTTTTGTCCAGCACATAATCGAAGACAAAATTGGCATTATGTCTTCTGTCCCAGTGTGTGCTATAGGTATTGATACCATCAAAGCGGTTAACGTAAGTGAGCGAATATACCGCCCAAATATAGACACGTTTAACGTTGTCAAATTTGTATCGAATATCACCGCCATAGGCATTACCACGTTCTACTATAAAGTCTTTTTTAAGACGCTCAGAGTAGACTGAATAATCGCCATCATCGTCAAACAATTTCTCACGGTTGATATTGGTAATTTGGTCGAAGCTCTTGTAAAAACCTTCAATCCCAATCTCACTGAATTTATTGATATCGTAGTCGAAACCAGCCACAGCATGACGGGCTAACTGAAGGCGGGAAGTAACTTCCTGACCATCGAATTTCTTTTGCAGATTATCTGGTCCGGATAAGAAGCCGTAGAAAAGGTTAACCACATCTCTATCACTGAAAGCAGACAATAAGTTTTGAGAATATTTACCGACAGCCGCTTTGAAGATGAGGTTCTTTGTCAGGGCGTATTTACCGCTTACTCTTGGCTCTAATGAAGTGTTACCTAAAGAAGCATAGTATTGAACACGCGCACCAGCCTCTAGAGTAAAACGTTGGCGTACCCATTTGTAGAGACCGAAACCACAGAGTTCGGTAGTAAATTCTTGCTGAGAGATTTGGCGGTTATTGGTATTAAAAATAGAGAAATCGGTGCTGAAAGCATTCACTTCAAAACCATATTTGATTTCGTCTTTGTTGTTGTATGAATTGGCTACGATACCCATGTTCAAGCCACTGATTGCACTGGATCTGGGTTTTAAATCTATTTCTTTTTGTTCGATATTGTAATCTGAATAAGTTAAGAAACCATCAATCTTAGACGACTTACCTTCAGGAATCAAAGTAAATCTGGTACCCATCCCGGATTGTTTCCAGGCATAACTGGTAGACCCAGGAAAATTGACATTGTCTCTGAAATTGAAACCAAATAATTTAATGCTGCTACCATTGGTCGAGTTAAAAGTAAACTTGGTATACACATCATTAAAATTGTATGGCAGTTTGCTGGGATCAGCGTATTGGTAAAAGATTTTAGAACTTCTATCCAGGTAAGAGTTTTTAACAGAGAGAATAAAGCTGCTACTACCACGACCAGGGATAAATTTTCTTAGCGGACCTTCCAGAGATAGTTTGCCTAAAAACGGACTGGCAGAGAAATTACCAGCTAATTTGTTGCGATTACCATCTCGGGTTTTTACATCAACGATAGCAGAAACTCTACCGCCATATTCGACACCAAAGCCGGCAGAATACACATCGGCAGACTTCATGAGATCGACATCAAAAATGGAAAACAAACCAATAGAGTGAAAAGGGTTATAGATAGTCATACCATCCAGAGTGATCTTGTTCATCACCGGACTACCTCCGCGGATATAGAGCTGTCCACCTTGGTCGCCACTAAAAACCACACCTGGTAAAATCTGTAAATACTGCACCAAATCGGGCGTACCGCCAATGGTTGGAATTTTATATAGCTGAGCAGGTTTGATTCTGGTTGAACCAATATCCACATCTTCTTTTCTTCGTTTCTTAACATTGACAATTTTACCAGAGCCAATAGTGGTAATTTCTGGAGCTAGGAAAAACGTGTGAACAGCAGTAACCTCAGCTTTTATTAATAATGTAAAGGTATCAGACTTATAATTGGCTATCGAGGCTATGATGGTATGGTTACCAGGACTCAAGCCATTGATGATATAATAACCTTCAGAATTGGTATTGGCAATTTTGTCGGAACCTTTAACAGACACTAAAGCATTATCAATTTCAACACCAGTTTTAGAATCTTTGACATAACCTTTGACACCACCTGATTGAGCCTGCAAAGAAAAGAAAGATCCTGCGAGTAAAAACAAAAGGGAAAAACGAAAAAACATAAACGCAAACTTAAGAATTATGCGGCTTAATTCCATACATTAATTTACTGAGGATAAAATTTATCAAAACTGTCATGCTTAAAGCCAAACTAAGTGTTGTGCTAAAACCTTGAATGAATGACAAATCCTCAATATAACTCAATCGTTGAACCACCATAAAACTAACAGTAAAAACAACTAATGATACTGCAACTTTAAAATACAAAGTATGTTTTAAATAAAATTTTTGGTGGTGGTAGAGGTAAATTATTATATAAGCCAGCATTGCAACAAAGAGGCCAATGCTCCAGGCCAAAGCGGCCCCTACTACCTGATAAGTGGGCATAAACTCAATGGCTGTGTAAGTACCGAAAATCAATCCCAAAAGGTTACAAATCAGAATTTCCTTAAATCTGGAAGCGGCATGCAGAGCGTGGTTGATGATATTAGAGATACCAAAGGATAGCACCCCCAGAGCGGTAACAAAAAAGAGCATTCTGATGTGTTGAAAATCGGCGCTGAACAGGTATCCCCAGAAATTATCGGGCATTAAAATCAATGCCAACATCAATACAAAAGTGCCTAAATAATTGAGATTAATAAGACGGTTATTGAGTTTAAAATTGTCTTCGCGACTCTCGGTATTGAGAATTTTCATGTGCTGCATTTGGGCGATGCTATGCCCCAGAATCCAGACAGATTCTGAGAGAATAATGGCATTGTTATAAATACCGATGGCAAAATTGGACGATGTGGTATCAGCAATGTAATAAGCCAACAAGAAGAAATTAAGTCGGTAGTTGAAGAACTGAACTGCTTGAGCGCTTTGTGCCCAGAAGCCCTGTTTTAGTATATTTGATTCAAACTTGAATGCCGTTTGTTTGTGAATGAAAGGGCGCACCATTTTATACGATACCAATGCACTTATAAACAATGCAACAAACAAAGCTATAACATAGTGTTTGGTATCGGGACCAATAAAAAAAGTCAGAGCAACAAATCCCATCATCAACAAGAGTGGCATCACCAGTAAGCTGGTATTGCGCAGATGCACCTTCTGATTACCCATCAGAATGAGGTGGTTAAGATTGATGAAGGAATAGATAAACGCCGCCGGAGGTACCAGGTAAACAAAAGGAAGATGTCTGAAAAAGAACAGTACCGGGTATGAAAGTAGGCAAACGATAGTGATCCAAATGAGACTACTGATCCAAAGATTCGTATGATTGTGTTTGTACGATAGATTTATAATTGCTGTACTATTGCCAAAGTCGCATACCAATTGCGTGAGGGCTACGACAGACATAAACAAACCGATGGCACCCCTACCCTCTGCACCTAAAAAACGGGAGACGAAAATGACAGTCAGCAAACCTATGAACGCGACTGCTGTTTTAGAGAACAGGTTTGACAATATACCTTTAGCGAAAGCGCTCAAGTTTAAATATTATTGGTTTTATAGCCTTTGGCGACAAGGAATTCTTTCACTTTTTTAATTTGTTCGCCTTGAATGAGGATTTCGCCATCTACTACACTTCCGCCTGTACCACAGTGGTTTTTAAGTTGCTTGGCCAGAGTTTCAAGATCTTCAGTTCTACCAACGAAACCAGATACCAAGGTTGCTTTTTTGCCACCACGTTGTTTGGTTTCAAGGCGAATAATGAGTTTTTGGTATTTGGGTTCAAGGGTTTCGGTAATCTCTTCTTCTGAATGGTATTCAAAATCGGAATCTGTGCTGTACACCATCCCATCGAAGTTGCGTTTTATCTTTTTACTCATGGCACAAAATCTTTAAACTTAAGGGTTCAATATTAATATTTATTTCTTTACCCAGCCAAACAGGTTCGCCATCCACGTGAATTGGACCTTCGGATTCTCGGCGAATCATAAAATCGGTACCTGTTAAAACCACACTGTTTTTATTATGATGCAATTTGCCTTCTAGCAGATGTTTAAGAATACCACCAAAATGCAGCGGCGAAAACTTTTTAAGAACGACGATATTGAAGAGACCATCATCAGGTTGAGCACCAGGGTGCAGCACCACATTGTTGCCCCATTGGGTGGCATTGGCCACGCCAATCATAAATGCATTGCCTTCCCACACACGCTGACCGTTATTATAAATGCTATAAAACTGACTTTTATAATTGAGTTCGCGAACAATGGTTTTAACGTATCCTTGCAATCCACGTTTTTTGGTATTGGCGAAAGCCGAGGAGATATGGGCATCAAATCCTATACCACCTATATTTATCATACAATGACGATTAAACCAAACTGTATCGATTTCTTTAACCTTGTAGTCAGATATTTTAGAAATAGCTTTAACGGTATCCAGTGGTATTTTAAAATGTCTTGCGAAACCATTTCCAGAACCAAGAGGAATGACACCAAGAGCAATTCCGGTATTAACGAGACGAGAAGCTATTTGGTTAATGGTACCATCTCCACCTGCGCCTAGAATGATATCAGCTTTTTCGCGTATGGCTTTTTCGGTTAGTAGAATCACGTCGTCTGCTTTTTCAGTTGGCCATACTTGGATATCGAATTGCAGAGGGTCAATATGTCTATAAATAAGTTTAGGCAGATCACGCACCTTTCTCCTACCGGAAAATGGATTATAGATGACCACCAGTTTTTTCACAGTTTATTTATTAAAGGCGAGTTGAATGATGTTAGCTCCCATTTTAAGCGCTTCCTGGCGTTTTTCTTCAGGATCGTTGTAAACAGACTGATCTTCCCAACCATTGCCTAAATCACATTCGTAAGTAAAGAAGCAAACCAGTTTACCTTCGAGCAAGAGACCGAAGCCTTGCGGTGATTTACCATCGTGTTCGTGAATTTTAGGCAAGCCATTTTTGAAGCTGTATTTTTGATTATAGATGGGGTGAGTAAAAGGCAATTCAACGAAATCGAGTTCTGGAAATACCCTTTTCATTTGAGGGACGATAAACGGTTTGAGACCATAGTTATCATCGATGTGTAGGAATCCACCTGCCATGAGGTATTTTTTAAGATTGGCTACCTCGGCATCGGTAAATACGACGTTACCGTGACCGGTGAGGTAGATCCAAGGGTAATTAAAAATTTCGGGCGAGCCCACTTCAACAACAGCATCGCTTGGATTGATATTGGTTTTAAGGTTTTCGTTACAAAATTTCACCAGATTGGGTAATGCCGTTTTATTGGCATACCAGTCGCCGCCACCTTTATATTTTACCTTAGCCACTTTGTAGCCGTAGTCGGCGCTACCTGAGACACATATTAAAAACACCGCGATTAGAGAGAGACGAAACATAGACTTACAATTTTAACAAGAAACACTGAAATAATGAAATTTATTCGTTGCCCAGGAAATCAAAATCTTTGAGACCATCGTAGCGGATCCATTTGCCTTTCTTTTTGAGTATATAATAGTCGATGCGACCATCGGGAATATAGTATTGTTTCATCCCAATTTTTTCGGGGTTACTGGGCACGAGGTTAGAATAAGTAATCATTTTCTTTTCCTTCTCGAAGCGCAGCAGCATGGTCGATTGATCGGCATATTCAAAGAACACCCTGTATTGAGGCGTATAATCCTTTTCGAACGCGTAGAAAACAGGGGCACCAATATGCAATTCCTCCTCTTTATCCACCCAAAGTACATCGATGATTTTCTGGTTACAGAAACTATTTTTACCATTGAGACCGAGGACGCAGTAGTAGTTGCGCCCCTTCTTTTTGAACTGGTACATTTGGTAATAGAGCGCACCCGGCCAGAAATCGGCAGTGAAGTCCTCGTAAAGCGAATCCGACTTAGGTTCTATTTTATCGCGGAGCCAGAAGCTTTTATGAGGCTTATTCTCTTTGGCTTTGTAAAGCACTAAGCAATGATTAAAAAACTCTTCTTTTTCATTAATGACCAACCATGAAATCACTTTTAATTTCCCATCTTCCGATTGCAACACAGAGATGGTAGACATAATGGAATCCAGCGGTTCAGAGAAACCATTATCCTCATCGGCTAACTCGCGAATGAGACGCGTAAAGGAGTCGTTGTACACAAGGCGCACCTGAGCATCGCGGTGATAACGCAGACTATCGGCGTATTTTTTAAGTAAGGGATTATAGTCGGCCTTCAGCTGAGCTGCCGTAAAAGAGAGCAATAAAAAGGCGACAGATAGCAGAGCACGCATATTATAATTAATACAAAAAGGCTCTAAATATTGTGCGGAAACGATTAAACGAGTTCAATTACCATGGCACTGGCACCACCGCCACCATTACAGATAGCAGCACCACCGATGCGAGCATTGTTTTGTTTCAATACATTGATCAGGGTTACGATGATACGCGCACCACTGGCACCAAGCGGGTGACCCAGGGCAACAGCACCACCATTCACATTGATTTTGGAGGCATCCAGGTTCATCAGTTGTGTATTCACCATACCAACCACTGAGAACGCCTCATTGAATTCGAAATACTCGATATCAGACATGGCCACGCCAGCGTGAGCAGCAGCTTTAGGCATGGCTTTGCTAGGTGCAGTAGTAAACCATTCAGGTTCGTGTTCGGCATCGGCAAAGCCTTTCACTTTAGCGATAGGCTTTAAACCAAGTGCTTCCATTTTTTCTTTGCTCATCAAAACCAAGGCAGCAGCGCCATCGTTCATGGTAGAAGCATTAGCGGCTGTAACGGTACCCTCTTTGCTGAAAGCAGGCTTCAAAGTTGGAATTTTATCGAAGAACACATTTTTGTATTCCTCATCATGCACGAATTGGGTTACATTGCCTTTTCTGTCGGTCATTTCTACGGGTACAATTTCGTCATTGAATTTGCCATCCGCCCAAGCCTGAGCAGCTTTTTTGTATGAATTAATGGCGAATTCATCCTGAGCTTCTCTGCTGAAGTTGTATTCTTTGGCGCACATATCGGCACACCAGCCCATCATTTGATGGTTGTATGCATCCATCAAACCATCATTGGCCAAACCATCCACCATATTGACATTACCGTATTTGTAACCATTTCTGCTACCCATCATATAATGTGGCACATTGCTCATGCTTTCCATACCACCAACCACTACCACATCGGCCATCCCCAACATAATTTGTTGAGCACCTAAGCTGATAGATTTCATACCTGAGGCACATACTTTATTTACTGTAGTACATTGTACCGTGTTAGGCAAACCTGCAAATTTAGCGGCTTGTCTGGCAGGCGCCTGACCTAAGCCAGCTTGAAGCACACTACCGAAGTATACCTCCTGAACCTCTTCAGGATTTAAACTGATTTTTTCAATAGCACCTTTGATAGCGGCTGCACCAAGTTTAGTAGCAGGCACAGAAGATAGAGCACCCATAAAGCTGCCCATGGCTGTCCTAACGGCGGAAACGATAAATACTTCTTTCATTTCTTAATAAAATTTGCGCGAAATTAAGGCATTTTTCGCAACGAATTGTGTAATTTTTAAGTTTAATTTGCGGTGGCATGAAATACTATCTCATAGCAGGAGAAGCGAGTGGCGATTTACACGGCGCCAATCTGATGAAGCATATCCGTCAAAGCGACCCACAGGCTGAATTCAGATTTTGGGGTGGTGATTTGATGCAGGCAGAGGGCGGCGACATGGTCAAACATTACAGAGAGACTGCTATCATGGGATTGACCGATGTCTTATTGAACATTTTCAAAATCATGGGGTTTATGAAGTTGTGCAAGAAAGATATTTTGAATTTCAAGCCGGATGCACTGATTTTAATTGACTATCCGGGATTCAATTTGCGCATGGCAGCATTTGGGAAAGAAAACGGTATCAAAACCCATTATTATATTTCACCAAAAGTATGGGCCTGGAATGTGAGTCGTGCCAAAAAAATCAAACAGCACGTAGACTATCTCTACACCATCCTACCCTTCGAAACTGCATTTTATAAGCCATATGGTGTAAAGCCAGATTATATTGGCAATCCGCTTTGCGATGCCATTGCACAGTACCCATTTGATTCGAATTTCAAAGCCAGTCATGGGATTCAAAAACCCGTCATCGCCTTGTTGCCCGGCAGCAGGATGAGCGAATTGAAACATGTATTGCCAACCATGTTGGAGGTTTGCGACGATTACCCTGATTACGAATTTATTTTAGCCGGAGCCGCGCATATTGAGGATGCGGTATACCAGCAGTATATTCAGGGCAAAAATGTGCGATTGATAAAAGGCAAAACATACGACGTTGTCAGAAACGCTCATGTGGCTTTGGTTTGCAGCGGAACAGCTACCTTAGAGACTGCACTTTTAAATTGCCCTCAGGTAGTTTGTTACAGATTCAGTCAGATCAGTTACGAAATTGGTAAGCGAGTCATAAAAGTCAAATTCATTTCACTGGTCAATTTAATCATGGACAAAAAAATTGTCAGCGAATTGATACAAGGCGATTTCAACCGAAGCACTATAAAAAAGGAACTGAATCTGATATTAGAAGGTTCTGGCAGACAAAGCATGTTGCATTCGTATGCGGCATTAAAGATTGTGGTTGGCGAACCAGGCGCCAGTGAGCGGGCTGCCAAACTCATTACAGAAAGAACCCTTAAGCGACGCGCTTGAGTTCCTGAATCAGTTGGCGAATACAAATCAAGTGCGACAAGAAAACCAATGGCACTATGATGGAAGGCAATAAGGCATATGGAAAATAGAACACTCCTGTGTTGGGCACATCAAAAGAAAGTTGTTGAAAAGGCGTCGGTGCACTTAATATTGCGTGCAAGACAATATTCAGTAAGAGTCCCAGACAAATAAAATTCCATAGCAACAGCCATTTCGGTCCCACTTGTTTTTTAACATAAGCCCAATAAGCTAAGAACGGAGCAGATAGTCCGGAGATAATATCATAATTCCGTCCTTCGAATGTCATAAGTTCCGGCACCATTCCTTTTAGAAACAACCAATACAGTACCAATTCCACCGGAAAACGGATAATGTGTGAAAACGTGAGCCATGCCTGATCGATTTGATCCAGAAAACGTTTACCTGATGGCATAAAGTAGACGATTAAGATGATCAAAAACGAAGGCAAAACAAGCAGTGGAATGCGCGGCGGACTAACATTAAAATTGGTATAGAAACCTGAATATGCCAACATACCTTGCACAATCGTTATAACTGAAATCAGGCCAATCAGTTTGATATTATTCCCACTTGCACGGTAAAAAGAAAAAACCAGTAAAGCCATGGAGAGCAATAAAAGAAGCGGTACTATTGGTGGCATAGAAGTGTTCATGGTATAGCGTTAGTTCGGCAAATATAAAGACTAAAGTCAATTATGTTTGTTAAAACAAGAATGTAGATCCGCAATAAATTTGTGACACATTAAAAATCAGGCAATAAAAATAGCCCACTTTTGGGTGGGCTATAGTCTTTAGAGGTATTTTGTGTATTTGTGTGTGTCTTGAGCGGAAGATAGTCGGCCGACTATTGGTTTTCAGGATTGGTATCGCAAACCTTGTAGTGACTGTCTATCGTTTTTGATTCGTGGTTAGATGCCTGCATTTCATTTAGTAAAAAGAATGTCAAGATCAATAAAGCAATAATTGATTTGAGCATCAGGATTTCGGTAAAGTAAAAACCTTTTTTGCTTTTCGGTTTAAGGGTTGCAGAGTTGTTCATATCAGTATTTTTTATGTTTTAAATTTTAGGAATTTTTACTCAGTAGGTAATTACACTTACATTGTTTTAATGTCCTATACCCAAATATAAAAAACACCTATTACAAATTTCACTCATTTTAAAAATTCACATATTTTAATCACAATACACTGATTATCAATATAATTAAATTTAATAATAAATATTACACCCACTATTAAGCCCAATACAAACTATCAATTGACATATAAAATAGTCATAAAAACGCCAGAAATAAATTTTCAAAATATATTTATTTTAACATTCAATCATTATAGTTAATTAAGTATTATTTTTTATATTTAACACACTTGTTTAAATTATTAACATTTTAAAAAAACGCTTGAGAAGAATTTGGAGGAATTTTAGTGGAATCGAAGGCGGAAATTATGAGAAAAAAGGAGAAACAGATCTATGGAGGTAAATTTTTGTACCTAAATATCAACACATTACAATTCATATTCGTTTTTTCTTAAAAAAAATGGAACAGACAAAACTTGTTCTCTATATTTGGGTATAGGCCTATTAAAAAGTTTAAGTATTAATACATTTTAAGTATTTAAACCTAGTAAAAAAGTCGGTAAAAACCCCATTATAGAATGAAACATCAAAACAATTTCAGCGCTTACAACGGCATCGAGATCAATCAGGTCAGCAGATTCACAGGCTTACCATACGAATTGTACAATGATCGTGTAGAAATAGAGAAGCCTTATCTGATCAATGCAGTTTTGGCAGACAAGATTACAAAAGCCATTGCGATTGTTTCATTATTTACTGCCCTATTCTTTATAGGACTCAACGCATAAGCGTTCCAAACACGACACACACACAAATACAAATACACAAAATCTAGAGATGATAGCCCACTTAGGTGGGCTATCTTTATTTACAGACTTTCCTATGTTGTTTAAACTGTCTATTTACAGCATATTTGCAGAATGAGATGTATTATTTCAGCAATTGTATTATTTATGGTATCAGAATTACACGCAGAGCTTTTTTATAAGGTCCGCATCGACAATCCCAACAGCCATTATGCACAGGTGGATATTACCATCACCGGCATAAAAACCAAAACTTTAGAATTTAAAATGCCGGTTTGGACACCAGGCAGTTATATGGTGAGAGAATTCGAAAAGAACATTGATCGTGTGGTGGCCAAGGCCGGGCAAGTAAAAATCAACGACAGAGTGATAGCCTTTTCAGACAAAGTCAGCATTAGCAAGAAAGACAAAAACACCTGGATAGTGGATTTAAAAGGCGAGACAGCGGTTTGCATCTCCTACCCTGTTTATTGCTTCGAGCCATCTGTTCGCACTTCATATATCGACAACGACCATGCTTTTTTGTTACTAACAAGTTGCTTGATGTATCCGGAAGGCATTAAAGGTGCTGGGACATTAAATTTAGAATTCCCAAATACATGGACTAAAGTATCAACAACATTGGAGACTGATGAACAAAACCAATACCGTTTTAACAGTTACGATGAGCTGGTAGATTCGCCTATAGAAATCGGCAATCACAGTGAGTTGAGTTTTGAAGTGGCTGGCGTTCCGCACAAAGTTGCAATGGTTGGCAGAAACAATAGCAATGTCGAAACCTTCAAAAAAGACATCACCAAAGTGTGCGAAACCATGTACAATATCATTGGCGCGCATCCCTGCAAATCATACCTGTTCATTGTTCACCATGTGGAAGAAGGCGGTGGCGGTTTGGAGCATGCCAACAGTTGTGTGGTACAGATGCCAAGATTTAATTACAGCAACCCCGACCGCTATAAAGCATTTTTGGGTTTATTGGCGCATGAGTATTTCCATTTGTGGAATGTCAAGCGTATTCGTCCAGCAGCACTCGGACCCTTTGATTACAGCAAAGAAAACTACACCAACCTCTTGTGGGTTGCCGAAGGCATTACCAGTTACTACGATGAGTTGGCGATGTACAGAGCAGGTTTTATCAGTGAAAGCGATTATTTGAAAGCATTGGCCTCTACTTTTACCGCTACACTCAATCGCAAGGGCGGCGAAGTTCAGAGCATGCACGAAGCCTCTTTTGACGCCTGGATCAAAGAATACCGACCTACCGAAAACAGCACCAACAATAATATTTCGTATTATTTGAAAGGTTCGGCACTTGCCGCGCTGTTAGACATCGAATTACTTTCGGCCACCAATGGCGAGAAAGGTTTAGACCAATTGATGCAGTATTTGTACAAAGAATATTACACAGGCAAGCAAAGAGGATTTAGCGATGACGAATTTTATGCCGCTATTGATAAGATTGCAGGCAAGACACTGAATTTTAGATCATGGGCAACAGGCTTAAATGATGCCAGCACTTTGGAAAAACTTACAACAGTGATGAAGAAGGCGGCTTGTACTTTAAAGAACCGCGAGTCCAACAACCAATATTTCACAGGCATCACCACTGAGCAGAAAGGCGACAAAATGATGGTACGCTGGGTAGAAACAGGCTCACCGGCATGGAAATCGGGTCTACAAGCCGGAGACGAAATATTAGCCGTTAATGACATAAGAGTAAAGACCAATTTAGACGAAGTTTTGAAAAACAGTACTTCTCCTTATCAGTTTTTAATCAGTCGTGCCGGCCTTATCAGAACCATTGCACTCAACACCGAGAAAAGTCAGAAATACGACTTGCAACTCAGCATAGACAAGGGCGATGATGTGATATTGAAAGCCTGGTTAAAGAAATAACAAAAAAGGCGCCTTTATAAGGCGCCTTTTTTGTTTAAAAAAAATGGACAATCTATAAGCCGGGTTCTGTATTCGCCGAAGCGAACGCTTGTCATTTATCTTATGCAGCCTACCCTCCGGGGCAGAGACGAATCTCAATAGGACGGGTAGCCCTCAATCCCCGGTATATTTGGCCTTACAACCCAAAAGGTTTATCCCCTCTATACATTACTGCACAGAGATGTGAGCTCTTACCTCACATTTTCACCCTTACCGATCATTGCTGAGCGGCGGTTATTTTCTGCGACCCTTTCTGTCGGTGCTCATTACTTCACACCGCCCACCCTTTCAAGTGGTTTGGCACCCTGTGTTGCCCGGACTTTCCTCATCTTTTGACAGACGCGACAAGCCGATTGTCCGTTGCAAAGATAGGACATTCGCCACACCTTTTGAGTGGCAGTTTATTTGAGACACCTCCTACATTTGAGCTGTTCGGCGATAAAAACCAAGGATTTAAACGAATCAGGTTTGTTATTACAGTATAAATATCGGTAATTCGCGACACAAAAAAATAACTCTATTCTGATATGAAAAGAATCTACGCATTACTTACGCTGGCCTTGATGCTGACAAGCAACCTGGCTAAAGCAGACGAAGGTATGTGGCTCTTGTCTTTGTTAGACAAAATGAACTACAAAGACATGGAAGCTAAAGGCCTCAGACTTACTCCCGAGCAACTTTACAGTGTTAACCACTCTTCCCTAAAAGACGCATGTATCTGGTTTAACGGTGGCTGTACAGGTGAATTAATTTCATCTGAAGGTTTGATCCTCACCAACCACCACTGTGGTTATGATGCCATCGCCGACTTAAGTACACCGGCTGATAATATCCTTGACAATGGTTTCTGGGCTAAAGATAAAGCTTCTGAGCGCATCCCTAAAAACCCAATGTCTATTACCCGTGTGGTAAGAGTGGATGACATCACCGATAAAATGTTAGAAAAATTGAAAGGTGTGGCCGAGAAAGACAGAGCTGCCAAAATTCAGGAACTCTACAAAGAATTAATTAAAACCGCTACTGAAGGTACACACTACGAAGCTACTTGCAGAGAGATGTTTAAAGGCAATGCCTACTACCTGTTTGTTATGGAGAAATTCACCGACATCCGTTTGGTAGGAACTCCTCCTCAAAACGTTGGTAAATTTGGTGGTGAAACTGATAACTGGATGTGGCCAAGACATACCGGCGATTTCAGTATGTTCAGAGTTTATGCTAACGCAGAAAACAAACCAGCTAAATACGATGCTCAGAACAAACCATACAAACCGTTGCACTACCTGCCAGTATCTACAAAAGGTATCAAAGAAGGCGACTTCGCTATGATCATCGGTTTTCCGGGCAGAACCAACCGTTACGAATTCTCTCAGGGTGTTGCTTTAGCGACAGACATTGTTGATCCAAATATTGTTAATTTAAGAGACATCCGCTTAAAAGCCTGGAAAGAACAAATGGTTCAAGACGAAGCAACCAGACTGATGTTGTCAAGCGATTATGCTTCTATTGCCAACTACTGGAAATTCTTTGACGGTGAAGCGGAGCAATTAAAGCACAACAAAGTATTTGAAAAGAAATCTGCTGAAGAAAAAGCATTCGGTCAGTGGGCCAGCAGCAGAGAAGAATACAAAACTTTGCTGTACGATATCGATCAGGTATACACCCTGTACAAGCCTTATGCTCTACAAAGTACATATATGAGAGAGTGCGTCACTGCTCCAACCATCATTCAGTTAAGCATGATCGGTATGAGCTTAGAAGCTTTGTACAACAAGAAAGCAACTATTGCAGCAGATAAAACCAAATCAAAAGAAGACAAGACAAAAGAAATCGAAAAAATCGACGCCAGCATCAGCGAATTGTCTAAAGCATTTATTGAAGACTTAAAGAACGTAGCATACAACGACAGAATCATCTCTGCTGATAAAAAGATTTTTACCGGCATGTTAAAGATGTACTATAAAAATATTCCAGCTGATCAATGGCCAGCATTTTTCAAAACCTTGGCTGCTAAAATCAAAAATGGTAATGCTGATGAAGTATTTGCAAAATACACCGAAACAGTATTTGCAAAAAGCGTATTTGCTTCTAAAGAGAAAGCCGCTAAATTCTTTGAAAAACCTAACCTGAAAAAATTGTTAAGCGATCCGGCATATGCCTACTTAAAAGCACATATGGATAACTACAATGCCAATTTCAAATCTAAGGTTATCGAATTCCAGGCGCAGTCTTCTGCTCTTGGCAGACTGTACATCAAAGGTTTGATGGAGATGCAACCAAACAGAATGTTCTATCCGGACGCTAACTCAAGTCAACGTCTTACTTATGGTACTGTTAAATCATACAATCCAAAAGATGCAGTGCATTACGATTACATCACCACGATTGACGGTGTGATGGAAAAATATATTGCCGGCGACTACGAATTTGATTTACCTGCCAAGATGATTGAATTGTACAAAAACAAAGATTTTGGCAAATACGCTTTACCAAATGGTAAATTACCTGTAGCCTTCTTAACAGACAATGACATCACAGGTGGTAACAGTGGCAGTCCGGTAATGGACGGCAATGGCAACCTGATTGGTTTGGCATTTGACGGCAACTGGGAAGCCATGAGTGGTAACATCCACTTTGACGAGAAGTACAAAAGAACCATCAATGTTGATATCCGCTATGTATTATGGCTGATTGAAAAACTAGGAGGTGCTTCACACATCGTTAAAGAAATGACCCTGGTGGAGTAATCCAATTAACTTTTTGAAAAAAGCGTCACCTTAAAAAGTGGCGCTTTTTTTATGCCTTAATTTAAACGATTAATGATATTGAAATAAGAAACTTATGAGTAACTTCGCAGAAACGAATGAATCAATTTTTTGAGATAGGCATTTGGTTTCTTTTATCGGGCGTCAAATATCTTTTTGCTGTACTTCCCCTCTTGGCCAATTCTCAAAGAGAATGGTACTGGGATATGTTAATCGTATCTTCTGGTGGCACCCTGGGTGTTTTTGTCTTTACATTTTTGGGCGCTGTTTTATCACGCTATTTATCCAAATTCCATTTGTTCCGTTTCAAGTATAAGAAGTTGCGCAGTTTTGTGAAAATGAAGAACAGCTATGGTTTGATAGGCATTGCCATCCTCAGTCCGGTGATTATTAGCATTCCAGTTGGCTGCATCATCAGCGCTTCATTTGAACATGATAAAAGCAAGATTATCCGTTATCAGTTATTATCTGTGATTGCCTGGAGTGTATTACTTTTTGGCATAAAAGGATTGTTTCATATTAATATTGCCAAAACGATTTAGATGCAAGGAAAATTATATTTAGTTCCTACCCCTGTCGGCAACTTAAAAGACATCACTTTAAGAGCCCTGGAATTGTTGGGTTCTTGTGATATTATTTTAGCTGAAGACACCCGCAATACGGGTATTTTGCTCAAGCACTACGAGATCGACAAGCCACTACAGAGCTATCATGCGCACAACGAACACGACAAGTACAAAGATGTCATTCACCAGTTAGAAGCAGGCAAAACCATGTGCTTAGTGACCGATGCTGGCACACCAGGTATTAGCGATCCAGGTTTCTTAATTGTTCGCGAATGCAACAAAGCGGGTATCTCCATAGAATGTCTTCCAGGCGCTACGGCCTTTGTACCGGCATTAGTTAAAAGCGGTTTACCCTGCGATAAATTTGTCTTCGAAGGTTTTCTACCGGTTAAAAAAGGTCGCAAAACCCGCTTAGAATTCCTCAAGAACGAATCGCGCACCATGATCCTTTACGAGAGTCCCTATAAACTCCTGACCACGCTTTCCGATTTAATGGAAACGATGGGACAGTCGCGACAGGTTTCTGTCTCCAGAGAAATCAGTAAACTTTTTGAAGAAACCATCAACGGCACATTAGAAGAAGTATTAAGTCATTTCAAACACAAAGCTCCGAAAGGCGAATTTGTCATAATTTTGGAAGGTAAAAACGATGAATAGATTACCCATAATTGTATTAAGTATCCTATCAGGTTTATTGATGATGCTGGCATGGCCACCATTACCAACAGCGATATTACTCTTTGTTGGGCTGGTGCCCTTGATCTTTATTCGCGAGCGCTTAGAGGGCAGAAAAAAGCAGCACCTCAAATTCTTGGCATACACCTATCTGGCCATGTTTATTTTCAATACGGGCACTACCTGGTGGGTGTGGAATGCCAGTGCCAGTGGTAGCATCATGATGCTATTTCTCAATAGTCTCATCATGAGTTTGCCATTTTTGATGTATTCACACACCAAGCAAGTATTGCCTAGACTGGCCTACCCTGCTTTGGTTGTCTACTTTTTAGCGACAGAATACTGGCATTTTAACTGGAGTGCTGCTTGGCCTTGGTTAACCTTGGGCAAAGGTTTATCCAGCATGTCTTGGTACATACAGTGGTACGAATTTACCGGCGAACTGGGTGGAACAGCATTAATCGTTAGCATTAACATTCTTGTTGCAAAGGCATTGATAGCCAAACAAAGAAAAGGATTAGTTTTACCAACGGCTTTATTTGTGGGATTTGGTATGGCATCGCTGGGACTCATGTTCATGGATCAGCAAAAATTCAGTTCAGCCAAAAGGGATAAGATCAATTGTGTGGTATCGCAACCGAATATTGATCCATATGAGGAGAAATTTGGAGACGGCATCAATTATTTATATCCAGAAATTCAGCTCGACTATGCTTTAGAGCCTGCAGAGCCATTATTGGATGATAATACCGATTTGTTATTATTCCCTGAAACAGCAGTGACAGGTTATAATGACGAGTCGGATTTAAACAACAATTTCCTGTTCGAGCCATTGCGTAAACTGAGCGATAGCACAAAGCTTTGTATCATTACTGGCGCTGAATCCTTTGCTGTACATAAAGAAAAAGAGCGCCCAACACTAACGGCGCGTTATGATTCGGCCATAAATAAGTGGTTCGACTTTTACAATACCGCAGTCAATGTCAAGAAAGGCAAGGTAGCGGAACTGTACCATAAGTCGAAGTTAGTACCCGGTGTCGAAAAAATGCCCTTTGCCTTTTTGGAACAACTTAGCATCAATCTGGGCGGCACATCCGGCAGTTTGGGCACCAGCGACAGAGCTATCAATTTTACTTTAAACAATGGCTATAAAGTAGCACCCTTGATCTGTTACGAATCGGTGTTTGGCGATTACGCCTGCGAATATGTCAGAGATGGCGCCAATTTACTGGCCGTGGTGACCAATGATGGCTGGTGGGGCAATACACCAGGATACAAACAGCATTTGATGTTTGGTGCTGTGCGTTGTATTGAAACCAGACGCGACATGGTGCGCAGTGCCAATACGGGTGTTTCTGCTTACATCGACCGTTATGGCAAGATCCACAGTCCTACCAAATACAAAGAGAGAACAGCCTTTAAGTGCATAGCCAATCCATATTCTGACACTACTTTCTATGTGCGATTTGGCAACTTATTGGGCAAATTCTCTTTAATTTCCATTGCATTAGTTATCTTAGTAGTATACAAACGCTTTACTCAAAAAACAGAACATGGAAACGAAGTTGAAACCATTCAGTAATATTGATGAATACATCGTGCAATGGCCGAAAGCCATTCAGGATAAGCTTCAATTAATTCGCACGACTGTCAAATCGGTGGCACCGAATGCAGAAGAAGTCATTTCTTACCAATTACCTACCTTTAAAGAAGGTGGCATATTGATCCATTTTGCCGCATTCAGCAAACATTACAGTTTGTTTCCGGGTGCCGAACCTATTGAGTTTTTCGCCGAAGACCTGAAAGGGTACGAAACATCCAAAGGCACCATTAAGATTCCTTTAGATACTGAAGTGCCGACAGAACTGGTAAAGCAACTGGTAAGACACCGACAAATGCGGATCGCCGAAAAGGCGGCTTTAAAAACCAAGAAATAGAATTCATTGAATGCGACTAAACAAATTCATCAGCGAGAGTGGCTTATGCTCCAGAAGAGAAGCCGATAAATTTATTGCCAATGGCAATGTCTTTATCAATGGGAGAAAGGCCAGTATTGGCGACCAGGTGAATGTTGGAGACATCGTCAAGGTAAACGGCAATGAACTGGAGCCCAGAGCAGGCGATGATACCATTTTCATTGCCTTGAACAAGCCGGTTGGAATTGTTTCCACTACCGAAAAAATTAAAGACAATATAGTTGACTATGTCAAGCACAGCAAGCGCATCTTTCCGATTGGTCGCTTGGACAAAGATTCTCAGGGTTTGATATTCCTGACCAACGACGGCGACATGGTCAATAAAATATTGAGAGCCGGTAATCAGCATGAGAAAGAATATGTGGTGACAGTGAACAAGCCTCTGACGGAAGCTGTGATCAATGGCATGGCCAATGGCGTTCCGATGTTGGGGGTAATGACCAAGAAATGTAAGATTGTACAGGAATCGCCGACTGTATTCAGGATTACATTGATTCAGGGATTAAACCGACAGATTAGACGTATGTGTGAGCATTTTGGTTACGATGTGATCAAATTGGAGCGCGTACGGATTATGAACATCACATTAAAGGGATTGCCTCCTGGCGACTGGCGCGACTTAACGGATAAGGAAATGGCGGAAATCTATAAAATGGTAGAGCATTCGTACAAAGAATCGTTTAAGAAACCAACAGAAAAAAAACCAGAGAACAGAAAACCCGAGTATAAAAAACTCGATGGATCAGGCGCAAAATCCAAAGGTAAATCGGCGCATCATGGCAAGTCCGATTCGGGTAAGGGATTCAAAGGCGGACATAGTGGCGGTCATTCTGGAAGCAGTCACCGCAAGCCTGGCGGCGCGGGTAAACCTGGCGGCCCGAAAAGAACTGGCGGCAGTGGCAGGCCGAAGTCGGGCGGAAGGCGCGGTAGGTGAATAAGCGTCTGATCGACGCTTGGTTTAATATTCAATTATAAATTTTTTCTTTCGCCTCATGCCGGCGAGGGGCACTTACTTTTCTATGACCGTGAACCGCGGGTTCGACGGTTATACGTGGACCGCCCGAAAGACATAGGCCGGGCGGGGCTAACAGCCTCTCTCGTTATCATTCCCTGTATGGCCGATGCATTAAGATTTTATTTTTATGTGAGAATTCTATATGTTAAAAAAGGAATTTTCATCAACACCTCAATTATCTCGCAGAGCGAGACAAACGCAAGAATGAAAGGAGAAAGATCTTAATGTGAACTATGTCTACTAGACAATGTGGCCTATGTGTCAAAAAAAATACAGCTCCGATAAGGTAATTAATCAACCAAAACCTTTTCAATTTTAATGACATTGCCTTTGGCAACTCTTAAGATAACGGTGTAGAGTCCGGTCGACCAGGAAATGGTATTTAATGACAATTCTGGTTGTATGAAATCTTTAGTAATCAGGCACTGACCAAGGGCATTGTAGACCTGCACATTGAACAGATTGGATGAGGTATCCTGATATTCAATGATGATAGCGTGGGTGGCTGATGAGGTATAAATCTTTGCAGGTACAATAGTTTTTGCTGTAGGTGTTTTGGTGATAGTCATACTGGAAAGACCTTTTCTCAGTGTTGAAAGACAATAGCGCATGAGGCGAATTTGTCCTATAGTGAATGTATTTCGACAGCTGGTATAATCCATATAATTCTCCAGCATGTCTGGCAAATCGCCTTGCCCTTCATCACAGGTATTGACCGATTTATCGCAGTTGAAATTTGCCGTTGAAATTTTAGGCGTATCAAATATAAAATCATCCAGTTTGCATTCGCCAATACTAATTGGGGGTGCATCTCCAGACACATGTCGGAGTCCGAGATAGTGACCAATTTCGTGTGTTAAGGTTGAGCCTCTTGACCAATTCTCGAAACTGGCCCAACCCATCACGACACCATCTATCATGCTATCGGCCCAATATGTAGAATTCCAGTTTGGAGCATATTTTGGCGGCGTTGCGAAAGCACCGTAATAGTATTTTCCATCCGGCGCCATGTTGTTACAGACCCAGATATTTAAATACCTTCTGGTATCCCATGCATTTTTACCACCCAGAGAATCGAACTTCATGTTGTGCCACGACTTAAAATTGGCCCCTGGTAAAACGCCAAACAGATTAGGTGATTTTGTAAAAGTATAACCTTGTGAAGGTTTACCATCTGGAGTTGAATCAGCCAAAACAAAGTTAATACGGGCATCGCCTACCCTATCTCTAAAGATTGATCGAAGACTGGCAGTATCGGCATTAAGGTGCCTGAAATCCAATTGAACTTGTTGGATATGATTGGAAATAAACTGAGCCTTGCTTAATATCGTATAAGAAGGATAAATCAAGTGAAATATGACCTTTATAGTAAAAACAGTATCAGAAGATTCGCGTTTAGAATTAGGATAATTGGCATATTGAGTAGCTGAATTATACCAGGCATTCTGGTTAGAGTCGAGCATTTGCCAACCGAAGCCACAAGCATCCGACTGAGCGAAGGTGTTTAGGGTAAAAAACAATAGACTGCTGAGGACTATGGCGCGCATGTTTTACAAATTTAGGGGAAATTGTGATTCTTTGTTCCCCGGTAGAGCAAAGCTCTTAACGGGGCAGGCTGTGGACTGCAGGTCCTTTGTTCCGTGGACCGCAGGTCCGACGGCTATACGTAGTTGTATCCCAGTTGTTCCAGCGCTGTTCTCATAGTCGGCGTCGCGGTCACCGACTTACTAAAATAGATTCTTCATCTAGAATTGATCGTTCAGCGCCGCTGACGCATCTATGATATTATTCAGAAGATGCAAAGTGTGTTCTATCCCGGCCGGCGCCAGCCCCCTAATTCCTATATCCTAGTCCCTAGCTCCTTTATCCTCGCCCCTAAAGATCAATCTCTACCTGATTGCGGAGCAAGTCATCAAGGGTTTCGCGTTTGCGAATCAGTTTGGCTTCGCCGTTGTGGATGAAGACTTCGGCAGGGCGGAAACGCGAGTTGTAATTGCTGGCCATGCTGAATCCGTAGGCGCCTGCGTTGTGGAATGCAAGGATATCGCCTTCGCGCACTTCATTCAATTTTCTGTCCCAACCAAAAGTATCGGTTTCGCAGATATATCCCACCACAGCATAAATCCTTTCGGTGCCTGTTGGATTGCTCACATTCGTAATTTTATGATAGGCATCGTAGAGCATAGGACGAATTAAATGATTTAGTCCGCTATCGACACCGGCAAACATAGTACTGGTGGTTTGTTTTACCACATTGGTCTTTACCAGGAAATAGCCAGATTCGCTGACCAGGAATTTTCCAGGCTCGAACCACAGCTCGAGTTCGCGACCGTATTGTTGGCAAAACTCTTTGAATCTGCGGGCGATTTTCCCGCCGATATCATTGATATCTGTGGTGATATCTGCTTCTTTGTAGGCCACTTTGAAGCCCGAACCGAAGTCCATGTACTTTAAATCTTCAAAATCCTGAGCCGCATCAAACAATAATTCAGCGCCTCTGATAAACACTTCGGCATCTAGGATATCGCTACCGGTGTGCATGTGCAAACCTTCAACGTTAATGCGGTAGAGTTTCACCACTCTGGCCACGTGGCGCAGTTGGTAATACGAGATACCGAATTTAGAGTCGATGTGACCGGTAGAAATTTTATGGTTACCACCTGCCAGGATATGCGGATTCACGCGAATACAAACGGGCACGCTATTGCCGTATTTGGCCCCAAATTGTTCGAGGATGGAAATATTATCGATATTGATTTTTACACCAAATTTTACAGCCATATCAATTTCTTCCATACTGACACCATTTGGAGTGTATAGAATTTGATCCGGAGCATACCCGGCTTTGAGTCCCAGTTGAACCTCCTGAATCGACACAGCATCTAAGCCAGTGCCCAATTGCTTCATGTATTTAAGAATGGTGATATTAGAAAGCGCCTTACATGCATAATGCAATCCCAGTTTCACACCAGGAAAAGCATTGTTCAATTTTTCGAACTGTTGCTTCATCGTTTCAGCGCTGTACACATAAACCGGTGAATCAAATTCGTCTACAATTTTCAAAACATCCACACCATCAATCTGGTATCTGCCATTTATTAATTCCATGATTGCGCGAAATTACTTTTTTTTAGTGATTAAAAATACTGAAATTGCGGAATAATATATGGGCAGAATTTTAGCGATAGATTATGGGAGCAGAAGGGTTGGAATTGCAGTGACAGATCCATTGAAGATGTTTGCTCAACCATTAGACACGATAGACAATCATAAGATCTTTGATTATTTAAAGGCTTATGTTGCGCGAGAGACGGTAGAGGTTTTTGTTTTGGGTGAACCTAAAACACTCGCTGGAGGTGATACTGATTCGAGTGAATCGGTGCGTGAATTTCAGAAAAAACTACATGAGTTATTTCCCAATATTCCGGTTGTGAACATCGACGAGCGTCTTACCAGCAGGATGGCCAAGCAGACGTTAATCGACGCTGGTTATAAGAAATCAGACAGACGCAATAAAAAACTTGTAGATACAGTGGCTGCTGCCTTAATTTTGCAATCGTATTTAGAAACACAATGATTTTACCAATATACGCCTACGGCAGTCCTGTTCTCAGAAAGAAAGCAGTTGATATCACTCCTGATTATCCAGATTTAAAAAACCTCATTGCCAACATGTACACCACCATGTACGAGAGTGATGGCATAGGCTTGGCCGCACCGCAGGTAGGATTATCGATTCGTTTGTTTGTCATAGACGGCAGTCATATTGATGGCATTCAACCAGAAGGCTTTAAGCAAACCTTTATCAATGCGCAGATTTTAGAAGAGAGTGGCGAAGAGTGGAAATACGAAGAAGGCTGTTTGAGCATTCCTCGTATTCACGAGAATGTTTCCAGAAAACCGGTGGTGAAGGTACGATACATGGACGAGGATTTTGTTGAACACACCAAAACCTTTGACGGTATGGCCGCGCGAATTATTCAGCATGAGTACGACCATATTGAAGGCATTTTGTTCATCGACCATATTAGTCCCCTTAAAAGAAACTTGCTTAAGAGCAAGCTCAACAATATCACCATAGGCAAGGTGGAACACCATTATAAAATGCGTTTCCCAAAAAGATGAGTAACGACCACTACAACGAAGTCGACCGCAAACAGAAGTGGCAAGAAATCCTTGCCTTCTTAAAGGAGCGTTTTGGCAAGCAACCCAATATGGATGCATTATTGTTCATTATTGGCATGCGTGAACTGGGTATGCTAAAAGAAAAGCCCTTTAAAAAAGATGAGAAAGTAGGTTTAATGCATATTGCCACTTGTAAGGTATTGAGTTATTCTGGGCATTACGAATTAAAGGGTATGGATGAGGATGGCTGGCCACATTGGGAGTTAAAAAAAGCCTTGCCGGATATGTCACTTTTGGAGCAGGAAACTTATATTCGCGAACACATCATAGAATATTTTATTAACGAACAGATCATATGAAACTTTTTTTGAATCAAATCGGCATTTCATCGATTGCCATTTTATTAGCGACTGCAACTTGTAACAACACCATCAGCGAATCTGACGGCACAGAAGAACAGACCACTGTTACCACTGAAGAGGTTCAGGCCATTGCTGCTTCTACAACAGACAGCACTGGTGTTACCAAGGATGACACAGTGACTATGGTAACCACTATGGGTACCATCAAATTAAGATTGTACAAAGAGACGCCTAAACATCAGGCCAATTTTGTGAAACTTTGCAAAACTGGTTTCTACGACAATGTATTGTTTCACCGCGTAATCAATCAATTTATGATTCAGGCTGGTGATCCAGACACAAAGGCTGCAGTACCAGGTAAAATGTACGGTGCTGGCGGTCCGGGTTATACCATTCCTGCCGAATTCAATTCAAATTTCAGGCATAAGCGTGGCGCATTAGCTGCAGCCCGTCAAGGCGATCAGGTGAATCCAATGAAAGAAAGCAGTGGTTCTCAGTTCTACATCTGTCATGGCTCACCATTCCAGTTAGACAATGAGTACACCATTTTTGGAGAGACCATCGAAGGTTTAGACGTCATAGACAAAATTGCCACTGTGCAATGCGACTACAACGATCGTCCAATTTCTGACATCAAAATCATTAGCACTTCTGTTGCAAGCGATAAATCGGCAAAGAGCACTGAGGTAAAAAAAGACGATAAGAAGACTGATAAAAAAGACACTTCTAAAACCGCTAAAGGCAAAACCAGCAAAACCACTAAAACCTCTAAATAATGAAAAAACTGTCGTTGTTAGCTCTATTTGCTCTCGCATTGGTATACTCTTGCAAGAAGCAAGAAGATCAGATTCTTCCTCCTCCAGCTACTGAAGATATCATAGAGATGCAGACGCAATATGGCAATATGTATATCTATTTATACAAAGCAACGCCATTGCACAGAGCCAATTTCTTACAGCTGGCATCGACGGGTTATTTCGATTCTACTACCTTTCACAGGGTCATCCCAGGATTTATGATTCAGGGTGGCGATCCAAACAGTAAGGATAGTGACAGCACTAACGACGGCACTGGCGGTCCGAATTACACCATCCCTGCCGAAATCAGAGATACGATCAAGCACAGCAGAGGAGTTTTAGCGGCGGCCCGCACCAACAATCCCGCCAAGGCATCCAGTGGTTCTCAGTTTTACATCAGTGTCAGCACACCTGGCACTGCTGGATTAGACGGCAACTACACTGTTTTTGGCTATGTCATGAAAGGCATTGAATTCGCCGATAGCATCGTAAAACAACCACGAAACATCAATAACCGTCCGTATAAGAATCAATACATGAAGGTAAAGGTCATCCAGAAAAGTCTGGATCAGATTAAGTCGGAATACGGGTATGTACCGAGGTACTAGCCTTGGCCCAAAGGGCCTGACGGCTAATAGGAACTAGGAATCAGGAGCTAGGATTTAGGGGGCTATCGCTTTATGAGAGTGAGAATGAGAATGAAAGCGGGATGGATGAGAGTGATAATGAAAGTGGATGAATGGGACTGAGGATGTGATGATTAGGATTGTGTAGTATCGATTATGCATCGAGGTTTATTGTCTGGCGTAAGTCACCCCTATATCCTATATCCTATATCCTAGCTCCTTTATCCTATTTAAGTACTTCCACCACCCCCTCTATCTCATGCAATACATTGTACACGTCTCTGATAGTCGCTTTGTAGATGTAGACGCTTTGTTGCGCTTTGTCGCCACTCCAGTGTTCTTCCATGTGGTCGCTATCGAAGACTTTCTCGCCCCAGCGGTTGTAGATTTTGAGGTTGTAGTCTTTGACTTTGTTCCACTGATTGGCACTTAAGCCGAAGCTTTCGTTGATGCCATTACCATTGGGGGAGAACACGTTGGGATAGAAGAATTCGATTTTGTCCATGACAGGTAGTAGCAAACTCGCGCT
>JACCDH011260209.1_pt1 | contig 61073 bp, 48 predicted proteins | sample 7442481 | NCBI WGS metagenome assembly JACCDH01 (sample SAMN15323433, study PRJNA562643) | freshwater metagenome | isolation source: river surface water | place: USA:Blue River Watershed | collected 2017-08-15
GCGCCTATTCTGTGCTTCGTCGGCCCGCCGGGCGTCGGCAAGACCTCGCTCGGTCAGTCGATCGCGCGTGCGACGAACCGCAAGTTCGTGCGCATGGCACTGGGTGGCGTGCGTGACGAGGCCGAGATCCGTGGCCATCGCCGTACCTATATCGGTTCGATGCCGGGCAAGATCCTGCAGAGCATGACCAAGACCGGCGTGCGCAACCCGCTGTTCCTGCTCGACGAGATCGACAAGCTGGGCCAGGACTTCCGTGGCGACCCGGCGTCGGCACTGCTCGAAGTGCTGGATCCGGAGCAGAACCACACCTTCGCGGACCACTATGTCGAGGTCGACTTCGACCTGTCGGACGTGATGTTCGTCGCGACCTCGAACAGCTTCAACATCCCGCCGGCACTGCTGGACCGGATGGAAGTGATCCGCCTGTCGGGTTACACCGAAGATGAAAAGACCAGCATCGCGCAGCGCTACCTGCTGCCGAAGCAGATCAAGAACAATGGCCTGAAGGAAGCCGAGATCAGCGTCGCCGAATCGGCGATCCGCGACATCATCCGCTACTACACCCGTGAGGCGGGCGTGCGTTCGCTCGACCGCGAGATCTCGAAGATCTGCCGCAAGGTCGTGAAGATGCTGCTGCTGAAAAAGCAGGACAAGAAAGTCACCGTCACCACGCGCAACCTGGACAAGTTCCTCGGCGTGCGTCGTTACGACTTTGGCGTCGCAGAGAAGGAAAACCAGATCGGCCAGGTGGTCGGCCTCGCATGGACCGAAGTCGGCGGCGATCTGCTGACCATCGAATCGATGACCATGCCGGGCAAGGGCAACACCATCCGTACCGGCACGCTGGGCGATGTGATGAAGGAATCGATCGAAGCGGCCCGTACGGTGGTTCGCAGCCGTGCATCGGTGCTGGGCATCAAGAACGATGTGTTCGAGAAGACCGACATCCACATCCACGTGCCGGAGGGTGCAACGCCGAAAGATGGTCCGTCGGCGGGTATTGCGATGACGACGGCCATGGTGTCGGTATTCACCGGTATACCGGTGCGTGCCGATGTCGCGATGACGGGTGAGATCACGCTGCGCGGCGAGGTACTGCCTATCGGCGGCCTGAAGGAAAAGCTGCTGGCGGCGATGCGCGGTGGTATCAAGACCGTGCTGATCCCCGAGCAGAACGTGAAAGATCTGGCCGAGATTCCGGACAATGTGAAGACCAGTCTCGAGATCGTGCCGGTACGCTGGATCGACAAGGTGCTCGACATCGCCCTTGAGCGCAAGCCGGTGCCGCTGCCGGAGGAAGAGGCAACGCCCGAGGCCGCAGTGGCCAGCGGCGATGGCAAGACCGACACGGCCGTGATCAAGCACTGATCGTTGCCGGCCTCATGTGGCAGCGTCATCGCTGCATGAGCCGATTCAATGACGAAAGAGAAAACGCCCTGCGGGGCGTTTTTTTGATGCAGAATTTTCGCGCGCTGATGTGCCTGCCTTGCGCACGCGTCAGCAGCCACAGGCGCAGCTGCGGCACGAGCTTGTTGCGTGCATCGTTGGCGGCTTGGCGTCGACTGTAGCCTTGCATGACAGCTTTGATAGACTGGCAAACTGATTCATTCTCGGCAATTTCGATTGTCGCTTATCAGAATCGGTAAATTTCTTGACACTAATCTTTTCGACTAGTCTAATACCTGCTGCAGAAAATCTTGAACAACATGTCCTGAGGGGATGTCAGTGAACAAAACTGAACTGATTGATGAAATCGCCAAGGCAGCGGATATTTCGAAAGCTTCCGCCAGCCGTGCACTGGAAGCCGTGATCGACACCGTGACGGCTACCCTGAAGCAGGATGGCTCGGTGACGCTGGCAGGCTTCGGCACGTTCTCGGTCAGCGCACGCGCTGAACGTATCGGTCGCAACCCGCGCACGCGCGAAGAAATCAAGATCGAAGCTTCGAAGGTGCCGAAATTTAAGCCTGGCAAAGCTTTGAAAGATGCGCTAAACTAGCGGTTTTTCCGGCGTGGTGACAAACGCCGGAGACAAGCTGGCCATGCAAGGCAAGCTTCGGCAGCAGTGAGCAGTCAACGCAGCAGTCGTGGCAAACCGGAGCGGGTGCTTAGCTCAGTTGGTAGAGCGGCGCCCTTACAAGGCGTAGGTCGGGAGTTCGAGCCTCTCAGCACCCACCAACAGCCAGCGCGTCAACGCAGTTTCAGGAGTGGTAGTTCAGTCGGTTAGAATACCGGCCTGTCACGCCGGGGGTCGCGGGTTCGAGTCCCGTCCACTCCGCCAAACCGAAAAAGGCGAACCTGGTGTTCGCCTTTTTTTTTATTCTTCATTCAAAACATAGCGCGCCCCACAAAAGCGCTGGAGACCGAGTGCATCATGCTTGAATTCATCCGCACCCATCGTCGCCTGATGCAGTTCCTGCTTCTGCTGATCATTTTCCCTTCTTTCGCGTTCTTCGGTCTCGAGTCGTATACGCGCATGAGCAGCAAGGAGGCGCCCGTCGCCAAGGTCGGCGGCAAGGAAATCAGCCAGCGTGAATGGGATGCCGCGCATGCGCGCCAGCTCGACCGCTTCAAACAGATGTTTGGCGAGCAGTTCAATCCCGCGATGTTCGATACGCCTGACGCGCGCCAGGGCACGCTGGAAAACCTCGTCGCGCAGCGAGCGCTGTCGGGCTATGTGATGGACAACCACCTGACCGTGTCCGATGACACACTGCGCAAGACCATTGCAGAGATTGGCGGCCTGAAGAATGCCGACGGCAGTTTCGACAAGGAGCGCTACAAGCAGCTGCTGGCCGCACAAGGCCTGACGCCCGAAAAATTCGAGGCCAGCCTGCGCCATGACCTCGCGATCCAGCAGGTCAATGCCGTCATCCAGGGCACCGCTTTCGCACCGAAGTCCGTCGCGCAGCGCATTTCGTCGCTGAACCTGCAGAAGCGCGAAGTGCAGGAACTGGTGCTGAGCGTCGCCGACTTCAAGTCGCAGGTGAAGGTCACCGATGAGATGCTGCAGGCCTTCTACGACAGCCATGCCGCGCAATTCGAAGTGCCGGAAATGGTCAAGGCCGAGTACATCGTGCTGGCCGCGCCGGTGGTGGAGCAACAGGTGTCGGTCACCGAGGCCGACATCAAGCAGTATTACGAGCAGAACCTCGCGCGCTACAAGACCGATGAGCAGCGCCGCGCCAGCCACATCCTGATCAAGGCAGCGAAGGATGCGCCTGCCGCCGAGAAGGCTGCTGCAAAGGCCAAGGCCGACAAGCTGCTCGAGCAGCTGAAGAAATCGCCGAATGATTTCGCGAAGCTGGCCAAAGAGAATTCGCAAGACCCGGGCTCGGCCGAGCGCGGCGGCGACCTTGATTTCTTCGGCAAGGGCATGATGGTCAAGCCTTTCGAAGATGCCGCGTATGCGATGAAAGAAGGTCAGATCAGCGATGTCGTCGAATCCGATTTCGGCTTCCACATCATCAAGCTGACCGCGATCAAGCCGGCCGCCACGCGTCCGCTGGCCGAAGTGAAGGCCAATATCGATGACGAGATCCGGCGCAACGAAGCCGGCAAGAAATTCGCCTCGCTGGCCGAGACCTTCACCAACATGGTCTATGAGCAGCCCGATAGCCTCAAGCCGGTGGCCGACAAGCTGGGCCTGAAGATCGAAGTCGCCGAGCGCCTGATGCGCAAGCCGAATCCGGCGCTGCCCAAGCAGGCGTCGTTCAACCAGCCCAAGTTCCTGTCCGCGATCTTCAGCGACGACGCAATCAAGAACAAGCGCAACACCGAAGCCGTCGAAGTCGGCCCCGGCATCCTGATCGCCGGCCGTGTCGTCGAGTACAAGCCGGTCAGCAAGATCCCGCTGTCCGAGGTGAAGCCCATCATCGAAGCTCAGGTCATCGCGACCGAAGCCGAGAAGCTCGCGAAAGCAGCCGGCGAGAAAAAGCTGGCTGAGCTCAAGGCCGGTGGCAGCGCAGAATTCGGCGCCGCGAAGTCGGTGTCGCGCGTGAACTTCAATGGCGTCGCCGGCCCGGCCGTCGCGGCGCTGATGAAGGCGGATGCGAACAAGCTGCCTGCGTATGTCGGCGTCGCCGCGCCGGGCAAAGGCTACAGCATCTACCGGATCAACGCGATCGACAATGTCGAGGCTGATGAGGAGACCGTGAAGGGCGAGAAGCAGCAGATCGAGGAATTCCTCGCGTCGCAAGAGATGTCGGCTTACCTCGCGGTGGTCAAGAAGCGCGCGAAGGCCGAGATCCTGAAGACAGCCGCGGCAGCCAAGCCGGCAGCGCCGGAGTCCGCGCCCAAACAGTAAGCGGCACATGCCTGCGCCGCCTGGCGCCATCGCGAAGCCCGTTCATCTGAACGGGCTTCTTTTTTTGTGCATCCGCCGCCAGCGTCTCGCGATATTTGCGCTCCGGATTTTCAGAAATTCTCAAAATTCCGCGCAACGCCAGCGGGTCTTTTTTCATCAAGCGATCAAATTGTTTGCTGTTGTGAAAACTGTGCGACTGCGGGGTAATTCCTTGTAACCCTCAGACTTATCGATAAAACGTTGAGAAAACCGCGATTTTGCGGCGCAAGATATTCAAATTATCGATTCCATGGCATAAGCCTTGCGTTATCCCCTGTCATCTGCGCCACCGCAGATAGGACATGCATCCGAGACAAACCGACATGAACGGGGGGAGACAACATGGCTTTACTCGAAAGAAGCGAGTGGTATGACCTCGCACGCACCACCAACTGGACACCCAGCTTCGTCACCGACGCCGAGCTGTTCCCGGACGTGATGACCGGCGCGCGCGGCGTGCCCGCCGCGCAGTGGGAAGGCTATGACGAGCCCTACAAGGTGTCGTACGCCGAGTACGTGCGCGTGCAGCGCGAGAAGGATGCGGGTGCGTATTCGGTGAAGGCCGCGCTCGAGCGCAGCCAGATGTTCGAAGACGCGGATCCGGGCTGGCTGTCGATCCTGAAGGCGCACTACGGCGCGATTGCGCTCGGCGAATATGCGGCGATGAGCGCCGAGGCACGCATGGTGCGCTTCGGCCGCGCGCCCGGCATGCGCAACATGGCGACCTTCGGCATGATGGACGAGAATCGCCACGGCCAGATCCAGCTGTACTTCCCGCACGAGCATTGCAAGAAAGACCGCCAGTTCGACTGGGCGCACAAGGCGTATCACACCAATGAATGGGGCGCGATCGCGGCGCGCCATACCTTCGATGACCTGTTCATGGCGCGCAGCGCGACCGAGATCGCGGTGATGCTGACCTTCGCGTTCGAGACCGGCTTTACCAACATGCAGTTCCTCGGTCTGGCGGCCGATGCGGCCGAGGCCGGCGACTATACCTTCGCCAGCCTGATCTCCAGCATCCAGACCGATGAATCTCGCCACGCACAGATCGGCGCACCGGCGCTGCAGATCCTGATCGAGCAGGGCAAGAAGGCCGATGCGCAGAAACTGGTCGATATCGCGATTGCGCGCGCATGGCGCATCTTCGCGGTGCTCACCGGCCCGTCGATGGATTACTACACGCCGCTCGGGCATCGCAAGCAGTCGTTCAAGGAATTCATGCAGGAGTGGATCGTCGGCCAGTTCGAGCGCTCGCTGCTCGACATGGGCTTGTCCTTGCCGTGGTACTGGAACCAGATGGTGGATGAATTCGATTACCAGCATCATGCGTACCACCTCGGCATCTGGTTCTGGCGCCCGACCGTGTGGTGGAACCCGGCTGCCGGCATGACACCGGAATGCCGCGACTGGCTCGAAGAGAAGTACCCGGGCTGGAACGATACCTTCGGCAAGTGCTGGGACGTCATCATCGACAACCTGCTCGCAGGTCGTCCCGAACTGACGGTGCCGGAGACCCTGCCCATTGTCTGCAACATGAGCCAGATCCCGATCTGCGCGATTCCGGGCAACCGCTGGAAGGTACAGGACTTCCCGCTCGATTTCGAGGGCCGCACCTACCACTTCAACTCCGAGATCGACCGCTGGGTGTTCCAGCAGGATCCGGTGCGCTACCGCGATCACATGACCCTGGTCGATCGTTTCCTTGCCGGCCACATCCAGCCAATGAACCTGATGGGCGCGCTGCAGTACATGAACCTCGCGCCCGGCGAGATCGGCGACGACGCGCACAACTATGCGTGGGTCGAGCGCTACCGTAACCAGCCCTATCAGCGCAAGGCTGCCTGATCAGCACGAGGAGAACATCACATGGCACTGTATCCACTCATTTCCAACTTTCAGCATGACTTCGTGCTGCAGCTGCTCGCGGTCGATACCGAAAACACGATGGACGAAGTGGCCGCGGCCGCCGCGCATCATTCGGTCGGCCGCCGCGTCGCGCCGCAGCCGGGCAAGGTGATCCGCGTTCGCAAGCAAGGTGACAGCGACTTCATCCCGCGTGACACCAAGCTGATCGATGCCGGCATCAAGCCGATGGAGTGCGTCGAGTTCATTTTCACCGAGCCGAGCTGAGGCAAGCGATGGCCTACGTCAAAGCCTGCGAGGCCGACGAGCTGTGGGAAGGCGACATGGTCGAGGTTGAGGTCAATGACCATGTCGTCGTGATCGTCTGGCCGAAGGATGGCGACATCCATGCGTACCAGGGCATCTGCCCGCACCAGGACATTCCGCTGGCCGAGGGAAAGTTCGATGGGCGCGTGCTGATGTGCCGTGCGCACCAGTGGACTTTCGACGCCAACACCGGGTCGGGCATCAACCCCGGCAATTGCCGGCTGGCCCGTTACCCGGTGAAGGTCGAGGATGACGCGATCTACGTCGATACCGACGGCGTGGAAGCGCTGTTCGCGCAATAAATCAAGGAGACAGCATGACTACCGAAGCCAGAACTGCGGCGACTGAAGCCTACAAGAACAACCGGGTCGGACCGGTCCTGCGCACCAGCGACATCACCGAAGCCGTGATCGAAGCTGCGCATGATGACAACCCGGGCAAGACGATACGGGTAGACGACAAGATCGCCTATGTGCGCATCGATACCGAGGGCGAGCTGATCCTGCGTCGCGAGACGCTGGAGCGCACGCTGGGCCGTCCGTTCCGGATGGCTGAACTTGAAGTGAACCTTGGTTCTTTCGCTGGCCGTATCGAGACCAGCAATGACTATGTTCGCTTCTACTACGAAACATCCCTCTGAGGAGGCCCGACCATGACACAGCCTGAGATCCTGAAGCCGCTGAAGACCTGGAGCCATCTGGCCGGCCAGCGTCGCAAGCCGAGCGAATACGAAATCGTCACCACCAATCTGCACTACACGACCAACAATCCGGATGCTCCTTTCGAGCTGGATCCGAACTTCCCGATGGCGCAGTGGTTCAAGCAGCATCGCAACGCCAGCCCGCTGAAGCACGACGACTGGAATGCATTCCGCGATCCGGATGAAATCGTCTACCGTACCTACAACATGATGCAGGATGGCCAGGAGACCTATGTGAATGGTCTGCTGGACCAGATGTCCGAGCGTGGCCATGACAGCATGCTCGAGCGCACCTGGGCCGGTTCGCTGGCGCGGCTGTACACGCCGTCGCGCTACCTGTTCCACACGCTGCAGATGGCGTCCGCCTATCTGAGCCAGATGGCACCGGCCTCCACCATCTCCAATTGCGCGACCTATCAGACGGCAGATTCCTTGCGCTGGCTGACACACACGGCCTACCGCACGAAAGAGCTGTCGCTGACCTTCGGCGATATCGGCCTCGGTCACGACGAGCGTCGCTACTGGGAACAGGACCCGGCCTGGCAGGGCTTCCGTGAGCTGGTCGAAAAAGGGCTGGTCGCGTGGGACTGGGCCGAATGCTTCGTCGCGTTCAGCCTGGTGATCCGACCGGCGGTCGAAGAGGCGGTGATGCGCGCGCTTGGCGCAGCCGGCCGTCACAACGGCGACACGCTGCTTGGCATGCTGACCGATGCCCAACTGGTCGATGCCGATCGCCATCGTCGCTGGTCTGGTGCACTGGTGCGCTTCTGCATCGACAGCGGCAACAACCGTGAGGTGCTGAAGGCCTGGGTCGCGAAGTGGGAGCCGCTGGCCGATGCGGCGACCGATGCGTACTGCGGCGCATTGCCGGATACCCCCGGTGCTGCCGACAAGGCAAAGGCTGCCACGCGCAAGTTCCGCGCGTCGCTGGGCCTGTAAAGCGGCGCAGGGCGGCACCAGGTGCAATGGTGCCGCCCGACCTCATCCATGGACTATCAGGTCGAGATCGAAGGTGGTGCGACATTTGCTGCCGATGCCAGCGAAGACAGTCTGCTGCGCGCTGCACTGCGTGCCGGCACCGGCTTTCCGCATGAATGCAGCGTCGGCGGTTGTGGCGCCTGTCGCTATGAACTGCTGGAAGGCGACGTCGAAGAGCTGTGGCCGGACGCGCCCGGACTGAGCGAGCGCGATCGCAAGCGTGGCAAAAGGCTCGCTTGCCAGACCCGCTTGCTTGGCGATGCGCGTCTCAAGGTGCGATGTGACGCCGCCTATGTGCCGCCCGTGCCACCCATGCGCACCGATTGCGCGCTGGTTGGCCGGAAGATGCTCACGCATGACATGGCCGAGCTGCGTTTCGCCGCATCGCAGCCGCTTAATTTCCTGCCCGGGCAGTACGCGCTGCTGCAATTGCCCGGTGTGCGCGGGCTGCGCGCGTACTCGATGAGCAATGTCGCTGACGGTTCGGGCCAGCTGCAATTCATTGTCAGGCGCACGCTGGACGGTGCCGGCAGCCGCCTGCTGGTCGATCAGCTGCCGCTCGGCAGCAACGTGATGATCGACGGACCGTACGGCCATGCTTTCCTGCGTGAACATGTGACGCGGCCCCTGATCTGCATCGCCGGCGGCTCCGGACTCGCACCGATGCTGTCGGTCGCCACGCGCGCATCGGCACTGGGCATGAGCGCCGATTTTTTCTTCGGTGGCCGCAGTGTCGCCGACCTGTGCGCGCGCCCCGCGCTGGCAGCACTGCCGGGCTTCGGCTCGACGCTGCGCTTGCACGAGGTGGTATCCGGGCCGGACTTCGACGGCTGGCATGGTGCGACCGGTTGGGTGCATGACGCGGTTGCCAGCCTGGTGAGCGAGAACGCTCACGACCATGAATATTATTTTGCCGGACCGCCCGCGATGATCGAGGCGCTGCAGGAGATGTTGATGGTCAAACTGCAGGTGCCTTACGAGCAGATTCACTTCGATCGCTTCGTCTGATCTGCAGTATGCTGCGCCAAACTGCAGTCAGAGCCGTTGCACCTGATTTGGCTTGTTGTGCTGCAGCATAAAAACAAGACAGGGAGGAGACAATGCGCAAGCAAGACCCTGTAACGGGGAAAGGCAGCGAGCACGGGACAACACGTGCCGGCAAGGACAAGCAATGGAGCGGCGCCGACATCAAGGTGCCCGACATCCAGGATCTGGCCAAGCGCTTGCGGTTCGCGCCGCAACAGGGGCGCATCTGGCTCGACGATCAGCGCATGATGCTGATGCACATCAGTAACCTGGGTTCATTACGGCAGGAGCTGATCGAAGGCATGGGCAAGGAACGCGCACGCGGCCTGATCACCCGCATCGGCTATCAGGCGGGTGCACGTGATGCGCAGATGTCGCGCAAGGTACGCGCGAACCGCAGTACCTTCGACGACTTCCTCGCCGGGCCGCAGCTGGTATCGCTGGAGGGCATCGTGTTCTGCGAGCCACTGGCGCTGCATATCGATGTCGAGAAGGGCGAGTACTTCGGCGACTTCCATCTGGTCGATTGCGCGGAAGCCGAAGCGCATGTCGCCACCTATGGCATCGGCAACGAAGGCGTGTGCTGGATGCTGGTCGGTTATGCCTGCGGCTATACCAGCGCATTCATGGGCCGCCCTATCCTGTGGCGCGAATGCGAGTGCCGCAGCATGGGCCACGAAAAATGCCGCGTGATCGGCAAGCCGGTCGAGGAGTGGGAAGACGCGGAAGACGATTTGCGCTTCCTGCAGATCGGCGACTTCGTCAAATGGTCGACCAGCGAGCCGGTCGCGGGCAAGTCCGGTGCGGCCGGCATCCGGCGCACCGACGATGCGGATACCCGCACCGAATTCGGCATGGTCGGCATCTCCAGCGGCTTCAACACGGCCGTGCACATGGTGAAGAAGGTCGCGCCGACCGAAGCCACTGTGCTGTTCCTCGGCGAGAGCGGGGTCGGCAAGGAAATCTTTGCGCACAACCTGCACCGGCTGAGTGAACGCAGCGACAAGCCCTTCATCGCGGTCAATTGCGCGGCGATTCCGGAGCACCTGATGGAGTCGGAACTGTTCGGCGTCGAAAAAGGCGCGTACACCGGCGCCACGATGTCGCGTCCGGGCCGCTTCGAGCGCGCCGACGGCGGCACCCTGTTCCTCGACGAGATCGGCACGCTGAGCTTCACCGCGCAGGGCAAGCTGCTGCGCGCGATACAGCAGAGCGAGATCGAGCGTGTTGGTGATTCGAAGATGCGCAAGGTCGATGTACGGCTGATCGCAGCCACCAACGTGAACCTGCGCGAGGCGGTCAAGGCCGGCACCTTCCGCGAAGACCTGTTCTTCCGGTTGAATGTCTTCCCGATCAAGGTGCCACCGTTGCGCCAGCGGCGTGATGACATTCCGCTGATGATGAACTGGTTCCTGCAGCGCTTCTCGAAGAAGCACCGCAAAGCCATCACCGGCTTCCGCGAGCGCGCCGTCGATGCGCTGGTCGCGTATGACTGGCCGGGCAATGTGCGCGAGCTCGAGAACATGATCGAACGTGCAGTGATCCTGGCCGAAGATGGCGGTGCGCTCGACATCGGCCACCTGTTCACGTCCGGAGAGGAAATCGACTTCCCGTCATTCACGATCAACAAGACAGGGCGTATCGCGATCGAGCCTGATGAAGAGCCGACCGATGTGTCGATCCTGTCGGCGTCGAAGATCATCGCCAGCCTCGAAGAGGCCGAACTCGCGATGGTAAAGGCCGCGCTGAAGGAAAGTCACGGCAACCTGTCGAAGGCGGCACGCCAGCTCGGCATCAGCCGCGCGAAGCTTGCATACCGGATGCAGAAATACGGCCTAGGAACCGTATGAAGGGGGCGCCGGTCAGCAGATGCCGGCTGTGTTCGGTATCGCGTCGTCAGCGATCAGTGCAGCGGCCGCGGCGGTGACATCGGCGTCGGTAATGCCGGTCAGCGCCAGCGGCCTCGCATCGCCATAGCGAATGAAATTCCGATGGATGGAACGCAGGTAGGATGGATCGTAATGCTCGATCAGCAGTGCCTCAACCATCTCGGCGGTGTGCCCGTCCTGCGCCAGCTGCGTCCAGCGGTTGATCTTGTCATGCCCATGAAGCTGGACCAGATGACCCAGCTGCGTCGCCAGCAGGCGGGTGTCGTTGACCAGGTGCGGATAGTCTTCGATCAGCAGCGCGACCCGGTCGGCCATGCGCGTATCGACGCGCACGCAGTCGGACGCGCGGATGCGTTCCATCAGCTTGTCCGGCACCCGCACGTCGCCGATTTTCTTGCTCTCCGATTCGACATAGACCACGCGCTCGGGTGACATCTTTCGCAGACCATCCCAAAGCCGGCTCTCGAACATTTTCTGCGTCGGCTGTGGCGCAGTCGGCAGGCCACCGAGCACCGAGCCGCGATGACAGGCCAGCTGCTCGAGGTCGAGCACTTGCGCACCCTCGCGCGCCAGTACCTGCAACAAGCGGCTCTTGCCGCTGCCGGTGGTGCCACAGACAGCGCGGAAAGTGAAACGGTCCGCCAGCTCATCAAGGCTGGCAATCACGCTGCGCCGGTAGGCCTGATAGCCGCCTTCCAGTTGCGACACCGGCCAGCCTATGCGCGCGAAAATATGCGCGACCGCGCCGCTGCGGTTGCCGCCGCGCCAGCAATAGACCAGCGGCTTCCAGTCCTTCGGCATCTGCAGGAAGCGCTGCTGCAGAAACATGCCGATGTTCTGCGACACCAGCGCGGCGCCGATCTTGCGCGCCTCGAAAGGATTGACCTGCCTGTCGAGCGTGCCGACCTGCGCGCGCTGCTCATCATCGAGCACCGGGCAATTGATCGAACCCGGTATATGGTCATGCGCATACTCTGATGGCGAGCGTACGTCGATGATGCAGTCGAAGTCTTCAAGCGCAGGCAGCACCTGATCGGCGCCCAGCAGGGCCGGATATTTCAGCGTCGGCTTCATCAGCGCCCGGCCTTCAGCATCGGCTTGAGCACAGGCCAGACGTTGCGCAGCATGACGGGCTGTGCGTCGCGGTTGGGGTGAATGCGATCGGGCTGGAACCAGCGCTCGGTATCTTCCAGCCCGGCGAGCAGGAAGGGCACCAGCGTCACTCTGTGGTCCTTCGACAGACCCTGATACATTGCCGTGAAGCGCTTGCTGTAATCGGGGCCATAGTTCGGCGGCACCTGCATGCCGACCAGCAGCGTGCGCGCGCCGGAACGCGAGGCCATCGCGATCATGTCGCGCAGGTTGTCACGGGTAGCGGCCAGTGACAGTCCGCGCAAACCATCATTGCCGCCCAGTTCGAGGATCAGTATCGCCGGCTTGTGCTGCGTGAGCAGCGACTGCAGCCGGGCCTTGCCGCCCGACGTGGTCTCACCGCTGATGCTCGCATTGACCAGCGTCGCATCGATCTTCTCGTCCTGCAGCTGCTTTGCCAGCAGACTGGCCCAGCCGCTGCCTCGTGGCAGGCCGTACTCGGCCGACAGGCTGTCACCGAGCAGCAGCAGGGTTTTTGATGCAGAATGGGCGGGCAGCGCCGCGGCCCACAGGCAGCAGGCCAGCAGGCAACAGCGCAACATGGCGGTCTGGCGGCGAGCAGCATGCCATGCGGACGCCAACGAAGCCGCTCGTTCCGCCGCCCGTACCGAACCCCGACGCCACCTCGAACCGAGCAAGCCCCTCAAGCTATCCTGCATGCAATCACACTCCACGACGAAACCTGCAGCGGCCACGCCCGCCATCGACGTCAGCGGGCTCGGCAAGACCGTGACCGATGCCAGCGGCGAGCTGACCATTCTTCACGACGTGCATTTTACCGTGCCGACCGGGGCCACGATGGCGCTGGTCGGTGCCTCGGGCTCGGGCAAATCCACGTTGCTGGGCTTGCTCGCCGGTCTCGATACGCCGACCGCGGGTACCGTGCGCATCGATGGCATCGATCTGTATGCACTCGATGAAGATGGACGTGCCGGCCTGCGCAAGGACAAGCTGGGCTTCGTGTTCCAGTCCTTCCAGCTGCTTGGCCACCTGACCGCGCTGGAGAACGTGATGCTGCCGCTGGAGTTGCGTGGCGATCCGCAGGCACGTGTGAAGGCCGAAGCGATGTTGCATCGGGTAGGTCTGGGCCAGCGCCTGAAGCATTATCCGAAATACCTGTCCGGTGGCGAGCAGCAGCGCGTGGCCCTCGCGCGCGCATTCGTTACCGAGCCGCCTCTGTTGCTGGCCGATGAACCCACCGGCAGCCTGGACGCCGCCACCGGTGAGGCGGTGATACAGCTGATGTTCAGCCTCAACCGTGAACAGGGATCGACGCTGGTACTGGTCACGCATGACCCGGCGATGGCAGCAATGTGCGAGCGTCGGCTTACACTCCATGCAGGGCGGCTGGTGGAAGATATCGCAAGCTGATCTCTGCCTGTGATCAGCGCCTTTGATCACGGTCCTTGATCGCGGTCTTTGATCAGCTGGTTCAATGCGGTCCGTATCCATGGCAGCAATTCGCCGGCCGTCACGCCGACCGGGCCGAGACCGGCGGCGACCAGGTTATCGGCAGCTTTTCCGTGCAGCCATACCGCAGCCAGCGCCGCCTCCCATGCCGGCCAATGCTGCGCCAGCAGCGCGCCGCACAGTCCCGACAACACATCACCGCTGCCTGCGGTGGCGAGTGCCGGATTGCCGGTGCCGTTGATGATGACTTCGCCATCAGCGCGGGCGATCAGGGATCCCGAGCCTTTGAGCACCACCACCGCGTTGTAGCGCTGCGCGAGTTGCCGCGCCGCCCCGATACGGTCCGCTTGTATATGGGCGGTCTCCACGCGCAGCAGCCGTGACGCTTCGAGCGGATGCGGCGTCAGTATCGAGGGTGCGGCGCGCGCGGCGAGCTTGTGCTGAAGCGGCGCTTCTTCGGCCAGCAGGTTCAATGCATCCGCATCGATGACCAGCGGCTGTCGGCAGGCCAGCGCGCGTGACAGCAGGTCATGCGCATCGCGCGACACGCCGAGCCCGGGACCGATGACGACCGCGCCCTGCGCCAGGGACATAGCGTGCGCATCGCGGCACATCAGTTCCGGATGCACCGGATCGAAAGCCGGTACACCACTGGCGAAGGCAGCGAATACGCGGCCGGCGCCGGCCATTGCGCCCATGCGCGCGGCCAGCAGCACCGCCCCGCCCATGCCGCTGGCGCCACCGATGACGGTCAGATTACCGAAGCTGCCTTTGTGAGATGACGGCGGACGTGCCCGCGCATGTTCGCCGAACAAGTCCGGATGATTCAGCGTAACGTGCGGATCATCGCGCGCATCAGCGCAGTCGGTCGCCATAGCGGGTGAGGGTCAGTCCATCCATGTCGATTTCGGGACGCCGCTCGGTCATCAGGTCGGCCAGCAGCTTGCCACTGCCGGCGGCCAGCGCCCAGGATCCCGAACCATGACCGGCATTGATGAACACATTGCCGTACTTTGTGGTGCCGATCAAGGGCACGCCCTCGGGCAGCATCGCGGTCGGGCCGCACCAGAAGCTGGCGGTACGGTAATTGGCAGCATTCGGGAACCAATCGTCGCCGACGCGGACCAGGGTATTGATCGCCTTCTGGTGCAGGTCGAAGCTCGACGAGCCGAGCTCCGCGCAGCCGGCAATGCGGATGCGCTTGCCCAGCCGGGTCAGCGCGACGCGGTAGGTATCGTCATACAGCGACACCTGCGGCGCGAGTTCATATTCCTGGATGGCGGTCGACGCCGAATACACTTTCACCGGGTACATCGGCAGGCTGATGCCGAGTGAACGCAACAGCCGCGGACTGTCGGCGCCGGCCGCGATGACGACCGCGTCGGCATCGATGTGGTTGCCGTCGATCGCGAAGCTGACGCCACCCAGTTCCGGACGGATGGACTGGACTTCGCTGTTGAAATGGAATTCAACGCCCATGTCCTGCGCGCGGGTCTTCAGCTGGCGCACGAACAGCGGGCAGTTGCCGGCCCAGTCGTCGGGCATGAACAGCGCGGAGTGGAAGGGCGTGTCGGCCGACAGCGCCGGCTCCAGCTGGCGCGCGGCTTCTGCATCGAGCAATTCATTGCGCGCGCCGAACTCACCCAGCGCTTCCATCAGTGGCAGCGCCTGGTCGAGTTCTTTCTGATGACGGAACATCATCATCGCGCCGCTGCGCTGCTGGAAGTCCAGTTCATGCAATTGCACCAGATGCTGCATCAGTTCCTGGCTGTACGCGGCCAGACGGTGCAGACGCTTCTGGTTCTGCTTGAAGCGCTCGATGGCGCTCTCGCTCATCATGCGCTTGAGCCAGCCCCACATTGCCGGCTCGAGCTTCGAGCTGAAGGCCATCGGCGATTCAGGACGGAACAGCATGGAGAGTACGCGGCCCGGGGTGCCGGGCGTGGACCATGGTCGGATCGCCGCCGGCCCCATCAGGTCCAGGTTGCCGAAGCTCGCTTCCTGCGCGACATTGCCGTAGCGCTCGATGACGGCCACCTCATGGCCGGACTCTGCGAGGAAATAGGCAGTGCAAACTCCGACGACACCGCCGCCGATCACAGCTACGCGCATTGGGCTCCAGAACTTGATTGACCTCGCGACCGCAGTGGCGGCAGCGGGGCAGGTCTATGCCTGCTGGGTTCAGCGCCTTTGCAGGACAGGGTCCGCAAGGCAAAAACCGCTATAGGGTAGCCGCAAACCCCTCGCAAAACAATCGCCGTGTTCGGCCAGTGCAATGTTTTGATGATCAGTGCGACTGTTCGGTGCATGCACATGCGTGGGGATGCTGTGATCGGTTCATGCACGAAAGTAGGTCGGTGACTGTTCAAGACGTACAACATATTTCTGATTGAATCACTCCGGATAACAATCATCTTGTCGATTGCTGGCGGGCACGGGATTTGCAAAAAAGGTAACAGGGACCAGACCTGTACCCGTACCTGAAAGGAATGACCGATGTTCTCGCTTGCCCGTCACCCTGCCATCCGTCGAACGATTCCCGGCAGTGGCTTGCAAAGCCGACCCATGCCGCCGTGTGCCACGTCGATCGCGCGGCCTCGCATGATCCAGCGCGCGGGCAGACCGCGTGACCTGGTACGACCGACGCCCGAGGAATGCATGCAGCTCAGGCTCGTGCTGAATATAGCGGCGAAGAACGACCCTCTGCATGAGCACCGGGTGGCATGGGCGCGGGCCCGTCAAACCCGCATACGCATCGATCCTGTGCTGTGGAAAGAACCGCCGAAGACTTCGGACTCCACCCTCGCGCCGCCCTGGAGAACGGTAAAGGTGTCGCGTCAGACCTTGCGCGAGCTGATCGGACCGACTTATCCGTACGCACGCGGTCCGGCCTCGCCCTGCCTGTCGAGCCTGATCGGGTGCTGGGGCATCGGTGCCGGCCGGGCGGCGGCAAACTGCAACCCGCTCGATGTCAGAAGGGCGCTGGATGAACAGACCCGGTCACGCGTTCCCGGACAGGGGCCATTCAATGAGGTGGTACGCGGCCCTTACGGCGAGCGCTACTGCAAGTATCTGTACGTGATTGACCACGAGGGCATGCACATCGTCAGGGAGATGACGCCATGCGACCTCAGTTCACGCGGCATCGCGCTGCATTCGCTGATGCGGGATGAGGCGATCGTCGGTGGCGAGATTTTTTTCGACGCGGAGGATACCGGCAAGGTCATCATCAACTTCGGATCTGCCCGCTTCCCGGTGACGTCCAATCCTCAAGCCGAACGAATTGCCGAATTTGTGCTCTCCATCGGTTATCAGACGGTCGTGGCGGCCATTCCGCAGCGTGAGTTTCGGCAGGGGGAATACGGTCTCGGCGACCGCTACGGCAAAGACGTCGCGAATGTGGTGTTCGTTGCGGAGCCCGACGTCATCGCAAAGCGTTGAATGCCCGGATCGCGCCGGACTCCCGGACCGGTGACGATGTTCTGCAGCAAGTCAGCTCGGCCAGCCTGCTCAGCGAGCAATCTCAGCGAGCAATCTCAGCGATTTATCGCCGCTTCGATCCCTTGTCCGATCGCGATCAGTTTCGCATCCTGCATCGCGGGCGCAGCGAGCATCAGACCGACCGGCAGGTCGCCGCTGCGATGGCAGGGCAGCGACAGCGCGCAGCCATCGAGCAGGTTGATCAGCGCCGGATTGCGCAACAGCAGACGGTTGGCCTCGAAGAAGGCCTCATCGGATGCCAGCAGCGACTCGGTACGCGGCGCGACGATCGGCGTGGTCGGCATCAGCATCGCATCGAAGCCCACGATCGTGGCCTCGACCGCCGCGATCCAGCCCTTGCGCTCTTCACGCAAGCGCTGCAGGTCTTGCGCGCCATAGCTCGAACCGATGCGGATGCGCTGCGATACGCGATGGTCATACAGTGCCTCGCGCTCGGCAAGCAGCTGACCGTGCCAGGCCCAGGCCTCGATCGGCGAGAACAGGTTGATCTGCCTGGCATCCGCCAGCAGCTTCATGGGCAGCTCGATGATCTCGGCACCGGCAGCAGACAGCTTCGACAGTGCAGACGTAAACGCGCGCGCGACCTGATCGTCGATGTCATCCATCACCACGTCTTCCGGCACGGCGAAGCGCAGCCCGCGCAGCGACAGCGCGGGTAACTGCAGCGGCGCATCAGCGATGATCGAGTCGACCAGCAGGCAATCGCCGACGGTACGCGCGATCGGCCCCAGCGTATCCAGCGTGGGCGATAACGGCAGGGTGCCGGTGATCGGCACGCGGCGCTGGGTGGGCTTGAAGCCGACCAGGCCGCACAACGCGGCAGGGATGCGGATCGAGCCGCCGGTGTCGGAGCCGATCGCGGCGACACAGATGCCGGCGGCCACCGACACGGCGGCGCCGGACGATGACCCGCCGGGGATGCGTGCCGGGTCGGCCGGGTTGCCGGGCGTGCCGTAGTGCGGATTGATGCCCACGCCCGAGAACGCGAACTCGGTCATGTTGGTCTTGCCGATGATGGCGGCGCCGGCCGCCCGCAGGCGCGCGACAACGGGTGCGTCGGTATCGACCGGCGGCCTGTCCTTCAGCACCACCGAACCCGCCAGCGTGGTCTCACCGGCCACATCGAGCAAGTCCTTGATCGACACCGGCAAGCCGGCCAGCGGGCTGGGTGCCTGGCCGGCCATGCGCAGTACGTCCGCATGCGCGGCCGCCTTCAGCGCCTCCTGCTGGTAGAGGGTCGTGAAGACGGCGGTGCTCTCCTGCGCCAGCGCCAGGCTGGCATGTACCAGCTCGCGCCGGTTCTGGTCTTGTAGCGTGGGGATAGTCATGTGGCAACGATAACACGGGCTGCCGGATGCGCAGCCGGCCCGGTCGTCGGGTATCGAAAGGGGCCTGCAAGGTATAATGCCGGCTGACCATCACCCCCGGTCGGGCCGTGTCTTTCCAGCCTGCGCCCGCCACGCAACAAGCCTAATCGTCATGCTCATCCTTCCGGGCTCCAGCGCCCTGTCCGCATTCCGTATCCAACGCCTGTTATCGCAACTGAAAGCCGTCGAGCCCTCGATCACCGGAGTCTCAGGCCGCTACTGCCATTTCATCGCCAGCCATGCCGAGCTGAGCGCGGAAGACCGCGACCGGCTGGCCGCGATGCTGACCTATGGCGAGCCTTTCGAGGGGCATGCGGACGGCGAGCCATTCGTCGTGATCCCGCGCTTCGGCACGATCTCGCCGTGGGCATCGAAGGCCACCGACATCGCGCACAACTGCGGCATGGCGCATATCCACCGCATCGAGCGCGGCGTGATCTATTCGGTGCAGATCAAGTCCGGCCTGCTGGGCAAGAAGACGCTTGGCGACGCGCAGTGGCAGGCAGTCGCGGCATTGCTGCATGACCGGATGACCGAGGCGGTGATCCGTTCGCCCGAGGACGCCGCTGGCCTGTTCACTGAGCTCGACGCGCAGCCGCTGCAGTACATCGATGTGAAAGCCGGAGGCCGTGCCGCGCTGGCGCAGGCCAATACCGAGCTGGGCCTCGCGCTGTCGGATGACGAGATCGATTACCTGAACGACGCGTTCACGAAGGCTGGCCGCAATCCGACCGATGTCGAGCTGATGATGTTCGCGCAGGCCAACAGCGAACATTGCCGTCACAAGATCTTCAATGCCGACTGGACCATCGATGGCCAGAAGCAGGATCGCTCGCTGTTCGCGATGATCCGCAACACGCATCAGCTGCAGCCGAAAGGCACCGTCGTCGCGTACTCGGACAACTCATCGGTGATCGAGGGCGCGACCGTCACGCGCTTCTATCCGCGCGCTACCGAGGGCCTCAGCTACCGTCCGTCTGACGAGCTGACCCACATCCTGATGAAGGTGGAGACGCATAACCACCCGACCGCGATTTCGCCTTATCCGGGCGCATCCACCGGTGCCGGCGGCGAGATCCGCGATGAAGGCGCGACCGGTCGCGGCGCGAAGCCCAAGGCCGGCCTGACCGGCTTCTCGGTGTCGAACCTGATGCTCACGCACGCGGTGCAGCCCTGGGAAAACGCGCGCGACGTGAACCAGGCCGCCGCCGAACGCAGCGACAAGGGCGCCTCGAAGATCACCGGCAAGCCCGAGCGCATTGCATCGCCACTGCAGATCATGATCGACGGCCCGCTCGGCGGCGCTGCGTTCAACAATGAATTCGGCCGTCCCAATCTGGCGGGTTACTTCCGCACCTACGAGCAGAACGTTGGCGGCACCGTGTACGGCTATCACAAGCCCATCATGATCGCCGGTGGCATGGGCAATATCTCGGCGCTGCACACGAAGAAGGAAGAACTGCCGGTCGGCAGCCTGCTGATCCAGCTCGGTGGTCCGGGCATGCGCATCGGCATGGGCGGTGGTGCGGCATCGTCGATGGCGACCGGCGCCAATACGGCCGACCTCGATTTCGATTCGGTCCAGCGCGGCAACCCGGAGATGGAGCGCCGTGCGCAGGAAGTGATCAATGCGTGCTGGGCGATGGGGTCGGACAATCCGGTGCTGTCCATCCATGACGTCGGCGCCGGCGGGCTGTCGAATGCCTTCCCGGAACTGACGAATGACGCCGGCCGCGGCGCCGTGTTCGACCTGCGCAAGATCCAGCTCGAGGAGAGCGGGCTCGCGCCGAAAGAAATCTGGAGCAATGAGTCGCAGGAGCGCTATGTGCTCGGCATCGCGCCGTCCAGCCTGCCGCTGTTCCGTCAGCTGTGCGAGCGCGAACGTTGCCCATTTGCGGTCGTCGGCATCGCGACCGAAGAGCGTCAGCTGCGCGTGGTCGATCCCGAGCATGACAACTACCCGGTCGATATGCCAATGGATGTCCTCCTTGGCAAGCCGCCGAAGATGCATCGCGACGTCAAGCGTATCGAGACCGCAACGACAGCGATCGACCTGACCGGCATCACGCTGGACGATGCCGCCGAGCGCGTGCTGAAGCTGCCGACTGTCGCAGACAAATCTTTCCTGATCACGATTGGCGACCGCAGCGTCGGCGCGCACACGGTGCGCGACCAGATGGTCGGTCCGTGGCAGGTGCCGGTTGCCGATTGCGCGGTGACCACGATGAGCCATGTCGGCTATCTCGGCGAGGCAATGTCCATGGGCGAGCGTACGCCGCTGGCCGTGATCGATGCGCCGGCTTCGGGCCGCATGGCGGTCGGCGAGGCGCTGACCAATATCGCGGCGGCGTCGATCGCCGACATCACCGACATCAAACTGTCCGCGAACTGGATGGCCGCTTGCGGCCAGCCGGGGCAGGATGCGGCGCTGTTCGATACCGTGAAGGCGGTCGGCATGGAGCTGTGCCCGGCGCTTGGGCTGTCGATCCCGGTCGGCAAGGATTCGCTGTCGATGCGCACTACCTGGCAGGATGACGAAGGCGCGAAGGCCGTGATGTCGCCGGTGTCGCTGATCGTCTCCGCGTTTGCGCCCGTCGACGATGTGCGCCGCACACTGACGCCGCAATTGCGCAAGGATCTGGGCGATACCTCGCTGATCTTCATCGACCTCGGCCGTGGCAAGAACCGCATGGGCGCATCAGCGCTCGCGCAGGTGTTCCAGCAGATTGGCGACAGCGTGCCGGATGTCGACAGCGCGGACGACCTGAAAGCCTTCTTCAACGCGATGCAGCGCCTGAACCGTGAGCAGAAGGTGCTGGCCTACCACGACCGATCCGATGGCGGCCTGTATGCGACGCTGGCCGAGATGGCCTTTGCCGGCCACACCGGCGTGACCGTGAATCTCGACATCCTCGTCACCGAAGGCGAGCATGCGACCGACTGGGGCGATTCGAAGAACTGGGCCGGCCAGGTCGAAGCGCGACGCAATGACCTGACGCTGCGTGCACTGTTCGCCGAGGAGCTGGGCGCAGTGCTTCAGGTTCGCGCCGAGCAGAAGTCCGAGGTGATGAACGTGCTGCGTGAGCATGGCCTTGGCGCGTGCAGCCACATCATCGGCAAGCTCAATGAGCGCGACGTGGTCGAGTTCACGCGTGACGCGAAGGTGATCTACCAGCAGCCGCGCCCCGCATTGCAGCGGCTGTGGAGCGAGACCAGCTGGCGCATCGCGCGCCTGCGCGACAATCCGGCCTGCGTGGACCAGGAACATGACCGCCTGCTGGATGCGAATGACCCGGGCATGACGCCGAAGCTCACGTTCGATCCTTCGGATGATGTCGCTGCGCCTTTCCTGAACCTGTCGGCGAAGCCGAAGGTCGCGATCCTGCGCGAACAGGGCGTGAACTCGCATGTCGAGACCGCGTACGTGATGCACAAGGCCGGCTTCGATGCGGTGGATGTGCACATGAGCGACCTGATCGCGGGCCGTAAATCGCTCGATGAATTCCGTGGCCTGATCGCGGTTGGTGGCTTCTCCTATGGCGACGTGCTCGGAGCAGGCGAGGGCTGGTCGAAGACCATCCTGTTCAATCCGAAGCTGTCCGATCAGTTCTCCGGCTTCTTCCAGCGCGGCGATACCTTCGCGCTTGGTATCTGCAATGGTTGCCAGATGATGTCTAGCCTCAAGCCCATCATTCCGGGCGCCGAGCACTGGCCGAAGTTCACGCGCAACAAGTCGGAGCAATTCGAAGCGCGCTTCGTGATGGCCGAGGTACTGGATTCGCCATCGATCTTCTTTGCCGGCATGGCAGGTACGCAGACCCCGATCGTGGTGTCGCACGGCGAAGGCTATGCGAACTTTGCGCACACCGGCAACGAGGACCAGGTACTGGCCGCGGTACGCTTTGTCGACAACTACGGCAAGCCGACCGAGACCTATCCATTCAACCCGAATGGCTCGCCGAACGGGCTGACGTCGGTTACCACCGCCGACGGCCGCTTCACCGTGATGATGCCGCACCCGGAGCGCGTGTTCCGAACCGTCACGCACTCGTGGCATCCGGACGGCTGGGGCGAGGACTCGCCGTGGATGCGCATGTTCCGTAATGCGCGCAAGTGGGTTGGCTGAGCGCCTGTAAGTTGAACGCTGGAAGAACAAAGGCACCGTGAGGTGCCTTTGTTGTTTGTAGTGCGGGTAATCGAAACAACACACCCACAAAAACAAAAGGCACCCGCAGGTGCCTTCAGTTCGAGCGATCCGGCTTACTGGACCTTGGCCTTTTTCCTGAGGCCCTGCTGGAATTCCTGCAGCTTGCGCTGCTGCAGCGATTCCGCGATCTGGCCCTTCACTTCGTCGAAGGCCGGCAGTTGCGCGTCACGCACTTCTTCGAGCTTGATCACGTGGTAGCCGAACTGGGTCTGAACCGGCGCCTGGGTGATCTCGCCAGCCTTCAGCGCGACCATCGCATCCGAGAACGGCTTCACGAACGCATCTTGCGGTGCCCAGCCGAGGTCGCCGCCCTGGTTGCCCGATCCCGGATCCTTCGAGGCCTTGGCCAGTTCCTCGAACTTCGCGCCGTCCTTGAGCTTGGCGATGATGGCCTTCGCCTCGTCTTCCTTCTCGACCAGGATGTGGCGCGCGTGGTATTCCTTGCCCGACTGCGTGGCCTTGAACTTGTCGTACTCGGCCTTCAGGTCTTCGTCCTTGACCGGGTTCTTCGCGATGAATTCCTGCGCGAGTGCGCGGATCACGATGGACTGGCGCGCGAGTTCGATCTGGTTCTTGACTTCCGGACGGTTGGCAATGCCCTGACGGTCTGCTTCCTGCGCGAGCACCTCGCGATTGATCAGTTCATCCCTGATCATCGAGCGCATCTCGGGCGAATCTTTCTGGCCTTGCTGGGCCATCTGCTTGACCATCGCGTCGACACGTGCGGACGGGATAGACTTGCCGTTCACGATGGCGGCATTCTGGGCGACGGCGGGGAGCGTAACGGCAGCGGCGAGCGCCAGCACGAGGCGCGCGGAATTCAGGTTCATCATGTCAGGGCTTGTTTTCGGGTTAGGGGTTACGACGGGGTTGCGTTGTCAGGCGGCCTGGGCCTCGGAAGGGGTCAGCAGCGTCATCGCGAGCGCGTGTATGTCATTCTGCATCATCTCGCGCAGGCAATCATACACCAGCCGATGACGGCCGACTTTGTTAACACCTTCGAAACGCGTGGAAACGACACGAATTCGATAGTGACCGCCACCCGAGGCCGCGCCGGCATGGCCGGCATGCAGGTGGGATTCGTCGATGATCTCGATGCTGTCGGTCACCAGCCCGGTGGCCAACAGTTCATGGATGCGTTGCGGGCGGTTCATTCGGCCTCCTTCATGTAACGCGACAGGTAAACGCTTTGCGCGATCACGAATGCGATCATCAGTCCAAGGAAACCGAACAGCTTGAAGTTGACCCAGACATCGAGCGGGAAGCTGAATGCCACATACAGGTTGATCACGCCCATCGCCGTGAAAAACACGCCCCAGGCCAGGTTGAGCCGCGACCAGACCTCATCCGGTAATTGCAATTGCTGACCCATCAGCGACCGCATCAAATTCTTGCCGAACAAGATCGGCGCCAGCAGCAATGCAGCGGCAAAGCACCAGTAGAGCACGGTGGGCTTCCATTTGATGAATTGTTCGTCGTGGAAGTAGATCGTGGCGCCGCCGAACACGACAATGATGGCCAGCGAGACCCACAGCATCTTGTCGACCGGATGCCGGCGTAGCAGCAGCCACAGCACTTGCGCGAACGTTGCGATGATGGCCACCGCGGTCGCCAGCAGAATCGGCGCCTGTTTCAGCGTCACTTCGCCGCCAGACACCAGCACCGACAGATACTGGCTGCCGAAAGCCTGTGCGGCCTCGGGATGCGCGCCGGCGAACTTGAACACAACGAAAAACAGGATGACCGGGAACAGGTCGAACAGCAGCTTCTTCAAACGTTTTCCTTCAACGAAGTTGGGTGTCGGCAGGCTCAGCCGCGCGGCGTGAATTTCAGCGCCGCCGAGTTGATGCAATAGCGCAATCCAGTCGGTGGCGGGCCATCGGGAAACACATGGCCCAGATGCGCGTCGCAGATGTTACACAGGATTTCGGTGCGCACCATGCCATGGCTGCGGTCGATGCGTTCTGCGACATGCGCCGGATCGAGCGCCTTGAAGTAACTGGGCCAGCCGCAGCCGGAGTCGAATTTGGTGTCTGATTCGAACAGCGGCGTGTCGCAGCAGACGCAGCTGTAGATGCCTGCGTCGTGGTGGTCCCAGTACTGGCCGGTGAATGCACGCTCGGTTGCCGCATGCCGCGTCACTTCATAGGCCATGGGATCCAGCATCGCGCGCCATTCGGCGTCGGTGCGCACGACTTTCTTTCCATCCATCTGATTCTCCTGCGGTGCTTATGATGAGCAGCTGACTTCGATACCGGCGGCCCAGTCCGGCGGCAGTGCGGCGTAGGCGTCGTTGCCGGGCTGCTCGTCGAACGGGTGTCGCAAGATCTGCAGCAGCTTGCCGACTTCTGAAAAATCCTTTTGCTGCGCGCTGGCGATCGCCGCTTGCGCGAGGTAGTTGCGCAGCACGTATTTCGGGTTCACGCGATCCATCGCTACTCGCCGTTCCGTATCGACGCTGCCTTCGGCCTGCAACCTGAGCCGGTATTTTACTGACCAGGCATCGAACGCATCGCGGTCGATGAACAGGTCGCGCAAGGCTTCGGAGCCGGGAACCTGCGCCGCCGGGTCGCCGGGGCCGACGTCGGTCGTCAGCCGGGACAACTGTCGGAAGAACACCGGGAAATCCACGCGACCTGCGGCCAGCAGGCTCAGCAACTCGTCGCGCAGCGCCGCATCATCGTCGCGCGCGCTGGACAGGCCCAGCTTCGCGCGCCACAGCGCATCCATCTTGTCGGCGAACGCGGGCTTGAACACGGCCAGCGCCTCGTACACGTCATCGACCTCACCGATCAGCGGCAGCAGGGCCTGGCCGAGTGCATAGCAGTTCCATTCGACGATGCGCGGTTGCATCCGATACGAATAACGGCCCTGCGCATCGGTATGGTTGCAGATGTGGGCGGGGTCATAGGCTTCCATGAAGCCATACGGGCCGTAATCCAGCGTCTGCCCGAGGATGGACATATTGTCGGTATTGAGCACGCCGTGCATGAAGCCCACCGCCTGCCACTGCGCCACCAGTTCCGCGCTACGGCGGGTGACTTCGCGCAGCAGCGCTTGGTACTTGTTGGCCTCATCCAGTAGCCAAGGATAATGGCGCGCGATCACGAAATCAGCCAGTGTGGCGAGCTCGGTCTTGCGGTCGTTGTAGAACCAGTGCTCGAACGAGCCGAAGCGCACGAAGGAGGGCGCCATGCGGGTGACCACGGCCGTGGTCTCGGGCAGCTCGCGCATCACGCGCAGGTCCGAGCCGATCACGCTCAACGCGCGCGTGGTCGGAATGCCGAGGCCGGCCATCGCTTCCGAGCACAGAAATTCGCGGATGGATGAACGCAGCACCGCACGGCCGTCGCCCATCCGCGAATAGGGTGTCATGCCCGCGCCCTTGAGCTGCAGCTCGACCACGCCGGACGGGTCATCGGGCGCACCGACGGCTTCCGCCGCTGCGGCGGCCGGCAACTCGCCGAGCAGGATCGCGCGGCCATCGCCAAGCTGGCCGGCCCAGACGCCGAACTGGTGCCCCGAATAGACGGCCGACAACGGCGTCGATGACGGCAGTGTCGCATTGCCGCTGAAGAGCTCGACGAACTGCGGGTCGGCGAAGACGACCGGGTCGAGTCCGATCAGCCGCGCCGCTTCATCGCTGGCGCACACGAGGTAAGGCGCGGGCAGCGGCGTCGGCTGCAGCCGTGTGTAGAACGCCGGCGGCAGGCCGGCAAAGCTGTTGGCCAACCGCAGCTCGCTCAGTCGGGAAAGGGCAGGTGGAAAATCTTGCGGAGAATTCATCAGGGCGTTCTGCTAGGATGGCTGCGTCAGCAGTTCGACAAACTTGCCGGGGCTGCGCCGCCCGGATACTTGAGGTTGCGCCAAGAGCGCAGCTGCCTGCCGGAGCCATGGAGACGGCTCCATTTTGACAGAGAAGAGGTGACTTCACATGAACGCCCCGGAACGCCTGAACGTACCGTCACTGCAACAGCGCGTGTCGCCCGAGGAATGGCAAATGCGCGTCGATCTGGCGGCAGCCTACCGGCTGGTGGCCGATTTTGGCTGGAGCGACCTGGTCTTCACCCACCTGACCGCGCGGGTGCCGGATGCGACCGGCAACGGCGGCCATGCGTTCCTGATCAATCCGTACGGAATGATGTTCGATGAGATTACCGCGTCCTCCCTGGTGAAGATCGATGCGCACGGCAACAAGCTCGATGACTCGCCGTTCCCGATCAACCCGGCAGGCTTCACCATCCACTCGGCCATCCATGAGGCGCGCGACGATGCGATCTGCGTGCTGCACACGCACAGCTTCCATGGCGCCGCGGTGGCTGCGCAGCAGGCCGGTGTGCTGCCGATCTCGCAGCCGTCGATCTTCGTGCTCAACAGCCTCGCGTATCACGACTATGAAGGGCTGGCGCTGAACGACGAGGAAAAGCCAAGGCTGGTGTCCGACTTCGGCGACAAGACCTTCCTGATGCTGCGCAACCATGGCCTGCTGACCGTCGGCAAGACCGTCGCCGATGCCTTCCTGAACCTGTACATCTTCGAGGCCGCCTGCAGCATACAGATCAAGGCAATGGCCGGTGGCACGCCGCTGACGACCATAGGCTCGGCCATCATCGGCAATGCGATGAAGCAGGCACAGCAAGTGACGAATTCGAAGTACGGCGCGCTGGCCTGGCCGGCCCTGCTGCGCCGTCTGGAGAGGCTGGACCCCAGCTATCGGAGCTGAGTCTGGCGATCACGCCCATCGGCGGCGACAGACCGGTTCGCCAGGCCCGGGTCGGTAGCCGCCACTATCTGTCAATGATCGCCGGCGCAGTGCGCGCCGACCAATGATTGTTGCGTCGCAAGATAGAAAGCTGTTGACCGAAAGATAATTGCCGCACAAAAATCCTCAAAATCCGCCACATTACCGGTCGGTCACAAAATTACCGCTTCAGGAGACGCCATGTCGCAGTACCCGCAGAGCCCATTGATGGGCCGCATGATGAGCCAGCCGCTGCTCATCTCGACACTGATCCAGCACGCCGACCGTTATTACCCGCAAGTCGAGATCGTGTCGCGCCGGGTCGAGGGGGACATTCACCGCTATACCTACCGGGACTGCCATCGCCGTTCGAAGCAGCTGGCCAATGCGCTCAAGCGCCTGGGCGCGTCGATGGGCGACCGCATCGCCACGCTGGCCTGGAATGGTTACCGTCACCTGGAGGCGTATTACGCCGTGTCCGGCATCGGCTCGGTGCTGCACACGATCAACCCGCGCCTGCATCCTGAGCAGATCGCGTACATCGCGAACCATGCGGAAGACCAGTATCTGTTCTTTGACCTGACCTTCACACCGATCATCGAGGCCGTCGCGCCGCTGGCCAAGACCATCAAGGGCTATGTCGCGTTGTGCGACCGCGAGCATCTGCCGAAGGACGCGAAGATACCGAACCTGCTGTGCTACGAAGATCTGGTCAGCGCAGAATCCGACCAGCTTGAATGGCCGCTGTTCGATGAGAACTCGGCCTCCAGCCTTTGCTATACCTCGGGTACGACCGGTAACCCGAAGGGCGCGTTGTATTCGCATCGCTCGACCATCCTGCACTCATTTGCCTCGGCGTTGCCTGATTCGCTGAACGTGTCCGCGCGCGATGTCGTGCTGCCGGTGGTGCCAATGTTCCATGTGAATGCGTGGGGCCTGCCGTACTCGGTGATGCTGAGCGGCGCGAAGATGGTGTTCCCCGGACCTGCGCTCGATGGCAAGTCGATCTACGAATTGTTCGAGAATGAAAAAGTCACCTTCTCGGCCGGCGTGCCGACCGTGTGGCTGGGGCTGCTGAATTATGTGGGCCAGAACAAGCTGAAATTCTCGACCTTCCGCCGCACCGTGATCGGCGGCTCGGCCTGCCCGCCGGCGATGATGAAAACGCTGCGCCACGAGTACGGCGTCGAAGTCGTCCATGCGTGGGGCATGACCGAAATGTCGCCGCTCGGCACCGCATGCACGCTGCTGGCCAGCCACATGGACCTGCCGGAGGAGCGGCAGCAAGCGATCCTGGAAAAGCAGGGCCGCGCGATCTATGGCGTCGACATGAAGATCGTCGACGATGAAGGCAAGGAATTGCCCTGGGACGGCAAGACCTACGGCAACTTGCTGGTCAAGGGGCCGTGGGTGGTATCGGGTTATTTCAAGAGCGAGGGCGGTGACGTGCTGCAGGATGGCTGGTTCCCGACCGGCGACGTGGCCGTGATCGATCCCGATGGTTATCTGCAGATCACTGACCGCAGCAAAGATGTGATCAAGTCCGGTGGCGAATGGATAGGCTCGATCGACCTCGAGAACATCGCAGTTGCGCATCCGGCCGTCGCGATGGCTGCCTGTATCGGGGTCTATCACCCGAAATGGGATGAGCGCCCGTTGCTGGTGGTGGTGAAAAAACCTGGCATGGACGTCAGCAAGGAAGAGCTGATCCGCTTCTACGAAGGCAAGATCGCGAAATGGTGGACGCCGGATGACGTGGTCTTTGCCGATGCGCTGCCGCTGGGCGCAACCGGCAAGATCCTGAAGAACAAGATCCGCGACACCTATCGCGACTACAAGCTGCCGACGGCCTGAGCCGCCAGCTTGCCCCTAAGTGTCGACTTTTGCCGACGTTTGCCGACGTTTGCCGAATGAATGGCGAATCTATGCCCATACTACGCCGTGACCTGAACCGGGACTGCCTGTGGAATTCACGCTGATCTCGCTGCTCAACGGTCTGTCCTACGGACTGCTGTTGTTCATGCTGTCCTCGGGACTGACGCTGATCTTCAGCATGATGGGCGTGCTGAACTTCGCGCACGCGAGCTTCTACATGCTGGGCGCCTATGTCGGCTATGCGACCAGCCAGACGCTCGGTTTCTGGGCGGCGCTGATCGTCGCACCCGTCGTGGTCGGCCTGGTCGGTGCCGCGATCGAGCGCTTCGGACTGCGTGTCGTGCACAAGCACGGCCATGTGTCTGAGCTGCTGTTCACGTTCGGCCTCTCCTACGTAATTGTCGAAGTGGTGCAGATGATCTGGGGCCGCGCGGCCGTGCCGTACAAGATACCGGCCGAGCTCGACGGCCCGTTGTTCACGCTGTATTCGATGTCCTTCCCGATGTACCGCGGCTTCATGATGGCGGTGGCCTTGCTGATGCTCGGTGCGATCTGGCTGCTGCTGACCCGTACCCGCATCGGTCTGGTGATCCAGGCGGCGCTCACCCATCCGGAAGCGGTCGAAGCGCTAGGCCACAACGTGCCGCGCGTGTTCATGGGCGTGTTTGGCGGCGGCTGCGCATTGGCGGCGCTGGCCGGCGTCATCGGCGGCAATGCCTTCGTCACCGAACCGGCGATGGCGGCGACAGTGGGCAGCATCATCTTCGTGGTGGTCGTGGTCGGCGGCATGGGCTCACTGGCCGGTGCATTGCTGGCGTCGATCCTGATCGGCATGCTGCAGACCTTCGCGGTCGCGCTCGACTGGTCGCTGCTGGGTCCGCTGAGCCGGCTCGGCATCATCGTCGCGCCGGATTTCTTTGCATACCGGCTGCTGTCGCTCACGCTGTCGGAAGTCGCGCCCATCCTGCCTTACCTGCTGCTGGTGCTGGTGCTGATCCTGCGCCCGCGCGGCTTGCTTGGCCAGCGTGCGGACTGACGGGGCCGCGATGGATACGACGATGATTCACGAAAAATTCCGCCGCGCTCGCCCGATGCGCTATGAACCTGTCAATCTCGGGCGCTGGCTGGTCTGGAGCGGCTTTGCGTTGGTGCTGTTGCTCGCGCCGCGCGTTTTCAGTTCCGGTGCCAGCGTGTCGATGCTGTCGCTGATGGGCACCGTGATGATCTATTCGCTGTCGTACAACATGCTGCTCGGTCAGTCGGGCATGCTGTCGTTCGGTCATGCGGTCTACTCGGGCCTGGGCGCCTTCATCGCGATCCATGCGATGAACCTGGCCGGGCAGGGCGTGCTGCCTGTACCTCTCGTGCTGATACCGCTGGTCGGCGGCATCGCCGGCTTGCTGTTTGGCGCGCTGTTTGGCTATGTAACGACCAAGCGTTCGGGCACCACGTTTGCGATGATCTCGCTCGGCATCGGCGAACTGGTGTTTGCGTGCTCGTTGATGTTCCCCGGCTTCTTCGGCGGAGAGGCCGGCATCTCGGGCAACCGCGTGTATGGCACCCCGCTATTCGGCGTCAGCTTCGGACCGCAGATCCAGGTCTATTACCTGATCGCGTTCTGGCTGTTCATCAGCGCTGCTGCGATGTTCGCGCTGACGCAGACGCCGCTGGGACGGATCGCGAACGCCGTGCGTGACAATCCCGAGCGCGCAGAGTTCGTCGGTTATGACACGCAGCGCGTGCGTTACCTGATGATGATGCTGGCCGGCTTCTTCGCCGGTATCGGTGGCGGCCTGTCCGCGATCAATTTCGAGATTGTCACCGCCGAAAACGTCAGCACCGCGCGCTCCGGAGCAGTGCTGCTGTTTGTCTTCATCGGCGGCATCGGCGTGTTCTTCGGCCCCATGATCGGCGCCGTGGTGGGCATCTTCTTCACGGTGATGCTGTCGGAGTACACCAAGGCCTGGCAGCTTTACCTCGGTATCTTCTTCATCCTGATGGTGATGTATGCGCCGGGTGGTATCGCCAGTCTGGTGATGATGAACCTGCGCATCGTCGCGCATCGCAAGCTCGGACGCGTGCTGCCCGCCGGCCTCGCCGTGGCGGTATCGGCGCTGCTAGCGACGGCTGGCGCGGTTGTATTGGTCGAGATGGGTTACCACTGGTCGCTGGAACTCGCGAATGGCAGCCAGATGAGCATCATGGGCATGACCATCGACACACTGAAGCCGGCTGGCTGGCTGACCGGCATGGCCTTGCTGGTCGCCGGTAGTTTGTCCTTCCTGATCACGCGCAAGCCTTTCGCGCACGCGTGGCATACCGTGAACGCCGAGATCGAGCAGCTGGCTGCGAGGACGCCGACATGAGCGAGCCGATGACACCGATGAACCTGGCTCATGATTCGAGCGCGCCTTCGCTGGAGCTGCGCCAGTTGCGCAAGCAATTCGGCCAGACGGAAATCATCCGCGGCATCGACCTGGCGATCGGCAAGGGCGAACGGCTGGCAGTGATCGGCCCGAACGGCGCCGGCAAGTCCACGCTGTTCAATCTGATCTCGGGTCGCTTTGCGCCGACCAGCGGGCAGGTGCTGCTGAACGGGCAGGACATCACCGGGCTGCCGCCGTTCCAGATCAACCGCCGCGGACTGTCACGCAGCTTCCAGATCACGAACATCTTCCACCGTCTGTCGGTCTACGAGAACCTGCGCTGTGCGGTGCTGTGGTCGCTCGGGTATCGCTACTCGTTCTGGCACAAGCTCAATGCGCTGCGCGATGCGCGTGACCGCGCCGAAGAGGTAATGGAAGCGATCGGCCTGGGGTGGCGCCGTCATGTGCCGGCCGGCATGCTGACCTATGCGGAGCAGCGCGCGCTGGAGATCGGCATCACGGTCGCCGGCGGCGCGGATGTGATCCTGCTCGACGAGCCGACTGCCGGCATGAGCCGTTCCGAATCCGATGCGGCGGTCGAGCTGATCGCGCGCGTCACCGAAGGCCGCACCCTGCTGATGGTCGAGCATGACATGAGCGTGGTGTTCGGGCTGGCCGACCGCATCGCGGTCGTGGTCTATGGCCAGGTGCTGGCCTGCGATACACCGTCTGCGATCCGCGGCAATGAAGCGGTACGCGAAGCCTATCTCGGCAGTCACGCACCGGCGGAGGGCGCATGAGCAAGCTGCTCGAGATCCGCGACCTGCATGCCTACTACGGCAAGAGCCATGTGCTGCACGGCGTGAACCTTGACGTTGGCGAGGGTGAAATCGTCAGCCTGCTGGGCCGCAATGGCGTCGGCCGCTCGACCACCGTGAAGGCGGTGATGGGGCTGGTGCAGGCGACCGGCAGCATACGCTTCAAGGGCGAGCCCATCCTCGGGCTGCCGGCATTTCGCGTCGCACACCTCGGTCTGGGCTATGTGCCGGAGAATCGCGATATCTTCCCGACGCTGTCCGTCGAACAGAACCTGCTGCTGGGCGAAAAGTCCGGCCAGCGCGGCAAGGCAGCGCGCTGGAGCCTGGCCGACATGTACGCGATGTTCCCGCGCCTGCAAGAGCGCCGCGATGTCGCCGCCGGCGTGCTGTCGGGGGGCGAGCAGCAGATGCTGACGCTGTGCCGCACGCTGATGGGCGACCCGGACCTGATCATGATCGATGAACCGACCGAAGGCCTGGCGCCGAAGATCGTCGAGCTGGTGGCCGAGTACCTGCAGGCGCTGAAGGCGCGCGGCATCTCGGTGCTGCTGGTCGAGCAGAAGCTCGCGATTGCGCTCGACATTTCGCAGCGTGTGCTGGTGATGGGCCACGGCAGTATCGTGTTCGAAGGATCGCCGGCAGAATTGCGCGAGAATACAGCGATCCGCAAGGAATGGCTGGAGGTGTGATCCAGTATCGACGCCGGGTTCGGTATGCGTCGCACCGTCATTGTTCACGCCTTTGGTAGTTCACGGCTTCATCGTTTGCGGTTCACTGAAAAACAAGGAGACACCATGACTTTCCGTACCCGTCCGTTGCTGCTGGCCGCAGCGCTCGCGGCAGCCTTCGCTGCCCCGATCGCACAGGCCGAGAATGTACGCATCGCCTTCATCGATCCGCTGTCGGGGCCGTTCGCGCCGGTCGGCCAGAGCCTGCTGAAAAGCTTCCAGCTGGTGACCGAGATTGCGAACCGCGACAAGTGGTCGCCGGGGAATACCTTCGAGATGGTCGGCTTTGACAACAAGGCCAGCCCGCAGGAATCGCTGACGGTGCTCAAGGCGGCAATTGACCAGGGCATACGCTACATCGTGCAGGGCAATGGCTCGGGCGCGGCCGGTGCATTGATCGATGCGATCAACAAGCACAACGAGCGCAATCCCGGCAAGGAAATCGTGTTCCTGAACTATGCGGCGGTCGACCCGGACCTGACCAACAGCAAGTGCAGCTTCTGGCACTTCCGTCTCGATGCGAACTCCGACATGAAGATGGAGGCGCTGACGACGTATCTGGCGAAGGACAAGTCGATCAAGAAGGTCTACATCATCGGCCAGAACTATGCGCATGGCCATCAGGTGACGCGCGCTGCGAAGGAATACCTGAAGCGCAAGCGCCCGGATATCGAGATCGTCGGCGATGACCTGCATCCGATCGGCAGCGTGAAGGACTTCGCGCCGTATGTGGCCAAGATCAGCGCCAGCGGCGCCGATGTGGTCATTACCGGCAACTGGGGCACCGACCTGTCGTTGCTGGTCAAGGCTGCACGCGAGTCGGGCCTGAAGTCGCGTTTCTACACCTACTATGCGTACACCAATGGCGTGCCGACGGCGATGGGCGCCTCCGGCGCCGATTACGTGAAATACATCGGCACCTGGAGCGTGAACGAAGAAACGAAGGCCGGCAAGGAACTGGTCGAAAGCTTCAAGAAAAAATACAACGACGACTACTACGCGATCACGACCTATTCGGCAGTGCAGGTGCTGGCCGCCGGCATCAATCAGGCAAAGAGCGCGGATCCGGTCAAAGTCGCATTTGCGATGGAAGGCCTGAAGATGAAGTCAGTGAACGGCGAGATCGAGATGCGAAAGACCGATCATCAGCTGCAACAGCCGCTATACATCGCTAACTGGGCCAAACAGAATGGCAAGGACGTGAAGTACGACCAGGAGAACACCGGTTATGGCTGGAAGATCGAGCAGAAGATCGACAGCTACGTCGCCGCGCAGCCGACCTCGTGCAGCATGAAGCGACCGTCCTGATCTGTTGCGTGCGCCGCAGTGCGGCGCGCAATCCGATGGACAGCGCGCAGCGCTGACCACACCATCGCCGCTATGGCTTTTTCAGGAGGCGGCGATGGTTCTGGCGGCAGCAGTGTGGTTGTTCGCGATGATGACGTCACCGTCCGCGGCGGCGATCGAGCCGGTGCGGATCGGGCTCAGCGGTCCTTTCAGCGGTGGCTCGTCGGCCATGGGCGAGAGCCTGCGCAACGGCGTCCGGCTGGCGGTCGATGAGATCAATGCCACTGGCGGCATTCATGGCCGCGCGATCGAACTGATCGAGCGCGATGACCGTGCCGACATCGATATCGGCGCCCGCATCGCGCAGGAGCTGGTCGGGCTGAAGGTCACGGCGACGATAGGGATCGTGAACACCGGCGTCGGCATGGCGTCGATCGACCACTACCAGCAAGCGAAGATCCCGCTGATGGTGGCCGTGTCCACCGGCCCCGCGCTGACCCGCAAGTTTGCGCCGCCCGCCGCTGCCAGCAACTACATTTTCCGCGTGTCGCCGACGCTGGACCTGGAGGCGGCCATCATCGCGGCCGACCTGCGCCGCCACCAGCTGCGGCGCGTCGTACTGCTGGCAGACCTGACCCCGTATGGCGACAGCGGCGTGGCCGCGTTCAGCGAGGCTGCGAGACAGGCGGGCATCGAACTGCTGTCGGTACAGCGCTTTCGCATCGGCGACACCGACATGGGGCCGGCGTTGAAGCGGTCACAGATCGCCGGCGCACAGGCGCTGGTTGCGTGGGGCATAGGGCCGGAACTGGCGGCGATTGCACGCGGCATGCAGGCTGCGCGATGGAAGGTGCCGCTGTATGGCAGCTGGACGCTGTCGATGCGCAGCTTCATCGACGCCGCCGGTCCTGCGGCCGAGGGCGCGCTGATGCCGCAGACCTTCATCCAGGAGGCGGGTTCGACCGCGAAGAACAGCTTCCTGCTCGCTTATGCGCGCGTATTCCGCAGCGCGCAGATGCCGTCACCCATGAGCGCCGCGCAAGGCTACGATGGCATGCACCTGCTGGCACTGGCGATGCGGCAGGCGAAGGCACTGGACGGCGACAGCCTGCGGCGGGCACTGGAAGATCTGCAGGTGCGCCACCAGGGTGCGGTCACCAGCTACGACAAGCCTTTCTCGGCGCAGGACCATGACGCGATCACGGCCAACATGATGCTGGTCGGGCGCGTGAGCGACGGCCGCGTCGACTATGCGTACCGCGAGGACCGGCAGCGCAGCGCGCTGCTGCGTTACAAGCAGCGCTAGCAACGGTAATGCATCGGAATGCATGGGAATGCAAGGGCACGGTCGTGCTTTTCTGGGGTATAGTTGCTCGTTGACCGGAAGCCGTGAACATCAGGCTGCCGACCCACAAGAACAATACCGGACCGATCCGAACCTGTCCGAACCTCGGGAGACCCTCGCATGACCGCCACCTATCAGGCGCACGGTGATATCGCCGTCATTACCCTCGACAACCCGCCCGTGAATGGCCTCGGGCACGCAACCCGCAGCGGCATCGTCGACGGTGTGCAGCGTGCACTCGATGATGCGGCGATCCGGGCCATCGTGCTGATCGGATCAGGCAAAGGCTTCTCGGGGGGCGCGGACATTCGCGAATTCAATACGCCGAAGGCCTTGCAGGAGCCGTCGCTGCATACCGTGATCCGCGTGGTCGAGGACGCGGACAAGCCGGTCGTGGCCGCGATACAGGGACTGGCGATGGGTGGCGGGCTGGAGCTCGCGCTCGGCTGTCACTACCGCGTGGCCACCGCCGGTGCGCAGATTGCGTTGCCCGAGGTGAAGCTGGGCATCCTGCCCGGTGCCGGTGGCACGCAGCGGCTGCCACGCGTGATCCCGCTGGAGCAGGCGCTGAACATGATCGTATCCGGCACGCCGGTGATGTCGGAAAAACTCGCCGGCACGAAACTGTTCGACCAGATGATCGATGGCGAACTGCTGGCAGGCGCCATCGCTTTTGCAAAGGGCGTCGCAGACAAGCGCCCGCTGCCGAAAGTGCGTGACATCCGCATCGACTACAAGAACGCCGACGGCTACCTGCAGTTTGCGCGCAATACGGTGCGCGCAGTGGCGGCGAACTACCCGGCACCGCAGAAATGCGTGGAGGCTGTTGCCGCGGCCGTCAGCAAGAAATTCGACGATGGCCTGAAGTTCGAGCGTGATCTGTTCCTCGAGCTGGTGCAGACGCCGGAATCGAAGGCCTTGCGGCATGCGTTCTTCGGCGAGCGCGCGGCATCGAAGATCCCGGATGTGCCGGCCGATACGCCGCTGCGCGAGATCAAGTCGGCGGCCGTGATCGGCGCCGGCACCATGGGCGGCGGCATCGCGATGAACTTCGCGAATGCCGGCATCCCGGTGCAGATTCTCGAGGTCAAGCAGGAAGCGCTCGACAAGGGCCTCGCGACGATCCGCAAGAACTACGAGAACTCGATGAAGAAGGGCAAGCTCACCCAGGAGCAGCTCGACAAGCGCATGTCGCTGATCACCGGGACAATGAAGTATGAAGACCTGGGCCCGGCGGATATCGTGATCGAGGCCGTGTTTGAAGACATGGCGGTCAAGGAGGCGGTATTCAAGAAACTTGACGATGTGATGAAACCGGGTGCGATCCTCGCATCGAACACGTCGACGCTGGATGTGGACAAGATCGCCGCGTTCACGAAGCGTCCGCAGGATGTGATCGGCACGCATTTCTTCAGCCCGGCGAATGTGATGAAGCTACTGGAGATCGTGCGCGGCAAAGAGACGGCGAAGGATGTGCTGGCCACCGTGATGGCACTGGCGAAGAAGATCAAGAAGACCGGTGTCGTATCCGGTGTCTGCGATGGCTTCATCGGCAACCGCATGGTCGAGCAGTACATCCGTCAGGCCGGCTTCCTGCTGGAAGAGGGCTGTCTGCCGGCGCAGGTCGACAAGGCGATCGAGAAGTTCGGCTTTGCGATGGGCCCGTTCCGGATGAGCGACCTGGCCGGCAATGACATTGGCTGGTATATCCGCAAGCGCCGCTATGTGGAAAAGCCGGACGTCACCTATTCGAAGATTGCCGACCTGCTGTGCGAGAAGGGCCGCTTCGGCCAGAAGACCTCGGCCGGCTGGTATGACTACAAGGCAGGTGACCGCAAGGCTTATCCGTCGGCTGACGTTGACCAGATGATCGTGCAGCACTCGGCCAACATCGGCGTGCAGCGTCGCAAGGTCAGCGACCAGGAGATCGTCGAGCGCCTGGTCTATGCGCTGGTGAATGAGGCGGCGCTGATCCTCGAGGAAGGCATCGCGATGCGCGCCTCCGATATCGACATGGTCTACCTGACCGGCTATGGCTTCCCGCTGTTCCGTGGCGGCCCGATGTGCTATGCCGACAGCGTCGGCCTGCCAAATGTGCTGCGCGCGATTCGCAAATACGGCAAGGGGCATCATCCGGAAGCCTGGAAGCCGGCCCCCTTGTTGGAGAAGCTGGCCAACGAAGGCAAGACCTTCAACTGACGCGCTTTACCAGTAGTTCTCCGTCAGGAACTGGCCCGGAACCAGCTTCCTGCACGGTACCAGCCCGCGTTGGTGCAGGCGACCGCGCATGTCCTCGATCATCTGCGGATTCCCGCACAGCATGACCCTGGAGCGTTCTGGTGTGATCGCCAGTGACGTCATCGCTTCCAGCTTGCCGTCGTCCCATGCGCCGGTGATGCGGCTGCCGATCTGCATCTGTTCCGGACCATCCTGCGCTTGCTGGCTGATGCAGCTGACCAGCAGCAGCCGTGCGCGCCGATGTTCAGCCAGTGCCTGTTCGCGCAGGCGCACGAGTTCAGCGCGATAAGTGAGCTCGCTTTCCTGTCGCACACCATGCACGAGCACCAGATGCGCGAAGCGCGTCCAGAGCGCATCGTCACGCAGCATCGAGATGTACGGGCCGATACCGGTACCGGTGGCCAGCATCCAGCAATCCTCGCCATCGCTGAAACGATCGGCGGTCATGAAGCCATAGTTCTCGTGCTCGACATGGAGGCTGTCGCCGACCTGTAATTCCTTCAGCCGCGCAGTAAACAGTCCCTCCGGCACCAACACCGCAAGGAATTCCAGCTGCGCCTCATGCGGCGCAGACACAAAGGAGAATGCGCGCCAGATCACCTGCTCGTTCACGTCCACACCCAGCCGTGCGTATTGGCCCGGCAGATACGACAAGGCCAGCGGACGCGTGACCGTGAAGCTCAGCAGTGTCGGCGTCCAGTAGCGGATATCGACGATGTGCTCGATCGAGCCGGGCTTCGGATGAAACGAACGTTCGTTCATAAACAACGACAGCCAAGTGATGAATACGAGAACGGAAAACCATGCAGCGAGGCGATGACTGATGAAAATCTGCAGCATCCGTGCCGCTGGTTCTCTTCATTCGACAGCAGCGACGAGCAAAAATCGTTGTCCGGCCACCACGGAAATGCACTTGCGTTGCGTAGCTGACGAGGACTGCAACATCTCGACAGCGGTGCGATACGGAATTGGCGTTGACGCTTCTTATGATGACCGTCCCTTCAACCTTCATCAAAAGGAAGTCAAGATGAAAAAAATTCCCGTCAGCCGTCTCGCTATGGCCGCAGCTGCAGCCATTGCCGTAACCAGCGCCGGTGCGGCATTCGCAGGTACTGCGACAGCCACGCTCAACGTGACTGCCAACATCGACGCATCCTGCACGATCTCGGCAACGCCGGTGGCCTTCGGTGCATACAACCCGGCCTCGGCTACCGCGCACTACGCGTCAGGTGCGGTGACCGTTGGTTGCGTGAAGGGCTCGGTCCCAACCGTTGCGCTCGACGGCGGTCAGAATCAAGGTGCGACTGTCGTTGAACGTTCGATGAAGCACGCCACCGCTGCTGATCTGCTGAGCTACAGCCTGTTCAAGCCGACGGCGGCAGCACCGAACACCGCATGCACCAACGCAGAGACCGATGCCTGGGGTACCGACCCGGCACAGCGTTTCAGCCCGACGGGTGTGGCGCTCACTGGCTCTGTCTACAACGTCTGCGGCAAGATCTCCGCCGGTCAGGATGTGTCTGCCGGAGCCTACAGCGATGTCGTGACCGCTACTGTCGAGTTCTGATGCAGCATGCCGGTCTGCCCTCGCGGGCAGATCGGCAGTGCATTGTCTGCGAAGCGCGTCGTATCGACTGATTGCCAGCGCCGGTATTTTTCTCGCCCTTTTTTCTTCTCCATCCTGCTGATTGCCGTGTTCCGCATCGCATTTCTCACGCTGTTTGCACACTGGTTGTGCGCATCCTTGCCTGCCTCTGCCGGCAGCTTTTCCATCGACCCGATACGCGTCACGCTTTCCGAGACCAAGCCTTCTGCGGTGATGCGCGTGGAGAACCGAGGCGATGCCAGCATCACCGTGCAATTGCAGGCGATGCGCTGGTGGCAGGCCGAGAATCACGACCAGCTTGAGCCCAGTCGGGAACTGCTGGCCACACCGCAAGTATTCCGCCTGAGACCCGGACAGGTGCAGTTGGTGCGGGTTGCATTACTGAGACCTGTGGACGACCAGCGTGAGTTGACTTATCGATTGTTGCTGGATGAGGTGCCATCACCGCCGGCTGCGGACTTCCGCGGCTTGCAGATGGCGCTGCGCATCAGCATGCCGGTCTTTGTACAGCCACGTCAAGCGGGTCACGCCGCGCTGGCCGCGAGGCTTATCGAGCAGGACGGACAGCGGCAGTTGCAGCTGTCCAATCGCGGGCAGGCGCACCTGCAATTGACAGACCTGAGCCTCGAATCACCCTTGCCAGCCCTCGGTGCCAGCGACGGCCCGGGCACAGCCGCATCGTCCGCTGTTACCCGCACCCTGTATGCGCATGACAAGACACTCTACGTGCTGGCCGGCCAGCAGCGCGTCATCATGTTGCCAGCCGGTGCGATCTTGCCTGCCGGTGCCAGCCTGAGCCTGCGCGCGCAAACAGCGGGCGGGACGCAACAATGGCCCGTGCCAGCGCCTGGTCACTGAGCGCTGTCCCGCCATGCGCCTGATCCTGTGGCTGTGGCTGGCCATCACCGTCGCTATCGCAAGCCCGGCGCAGAGTGCAGGCTTGCTGGCAGCGGTGCAGAGCGAATTCATGCCGGTGGTCGTGCAGCTGGAGATCAATCGGCAGCGGGTCGGTGATGCAGTGGTGGCGCTGCGGGACGGGCAAGGGCAGTGGTGGCTGCCTGCGTCGTCATTGACAGCGGCACGTGTCAGCCTGGACGGCAGCCAGCGCCGGCAACTGGATGAGGCTGACTATGTATCCGTCAACAGCCTCGGGCCCGACGAGCTGGTCTTCGATGATGCCGAACAGTCCCTGGTGATCAAACTGCCCGCTTCGCGTTTCGCGGCATCATCGTTCCGATCCACGGCGATGCGCGCAACCGCTTCCAGCGGCCAGCCAGCCGGCGCGTTCATCAATTACGATTTGTTCGTTGATCACAGCGACATCGGCAATGGCCGTTCCGCATTCACCGAGACGGGCGCAGCGCTCGGGCCCGGCGTCGCGCTCGCAAGCTTTGCGCTGATCCGCCAACCCGCATTCGATGCCAACCTGCGGCTGGACACCAGCTTCACGATGGATCAGCCGGCGAACATGACCACGCTGCGCATCGGCGATGCGATCTCGCGCCCGCCAACGTCACTCGGGCGTCCAGTCCGTTTTGCCGGTCTCCAGTTCGGCACCAATTTTCTGACCCAGCCCGGGCTGGTGACCGTGCCGCTACCGACACTCCATGGTCAGGCCGCATTGCCATCGACAGTGGACCTGTACGTGAATAATGTGCTGCAGTCACGCAATGCGACTGCGCCCGGACCTTTTTCGTTGACGACCGCGCCGCTGATGACCGGCGATGGCGAACTGCTGCTGAAGGTGACCGACCTCAGCGGCCGTGAGCAGGTGATCAGCCAGCGCTATTACGCCAGCACCGCGCTGCTGGCACCGGGACTGTCGGACTGGTCGGTCGAGGCAGGCGCGCTGCGGTTGAATTACGGATGGCGCAGCAACGACTACAGTGACCTGTTTGTGTCCGGCGGCTGGCGCCATGGTGTCAGTGACAGGCTGACGGTGGAAGGCGGGGCCAGCGTGCAGCAAGGTGGCCGTACCGGCTTGCTCGCCAGCGCGTCGACCGCCATTGCCGGCGTCGGTGCGGCCACGCTGGCGCTGGCTGCCAGCCATGATGACCGGGGAAACGGAATGCAGGCCGCACTGGGGATCGAGCGCCGTACCCGCGAGCACTCGGTGGCATGGCGCACGCAAGTCGCCAGCGCGGACTACCGGCAGACCGGTATACCCGATACCTTGCAGCTGCGCAGGCTGGATACCTTCTTCTTTGGTTACCGGCTGCCGGAACTGGGCAGCATCAGCCTTTCATGGACCCGGCAGGAGAGAGCCTCACAGGAGCCCCTGCGCATCGCCCAACTCGGCTTCAGCACACGACAGTCACGCTGGGGCAGCCTGATGATCACGCTGACAGCGATCGATGGCGCGGCACATGACAGGGCTGTGGGGCTGTCATGGATCTTGCCGCTTGATGGCGGCCGAAGTGCCAGCGTGATGCATCACCAGCGTCGTACAGGCCCCGACCAGACCGTGATGCATGTCCAGCAGATGCCGCCGCCCGGCGAAGGTGTCGGCTACCGCTTGCAGGCCGGCGTCAACGCGCCGCAGCAAGCGGCGCTGACCGCGCAGAACCTGCATGGCCTGCTGCGGGCCGAAGTCGCCGAGTACCGGGGCAACACCGCGTATCGTGCGGGCCTCAGTGGCTCGCTGGTGCTGATGGATGGCAGTCTGTTTGCCGTGCGTCGTGTGGACAGCAGCTTCGGGTTGGTGCGGCTGCCCGGACTGGCCGGTGTGCGCGTGTATGTCGACAACCAGCTGGCCGGGCGCACGGATGACAAGGGGGTGGCCTTGTTGCCGCGCCTTGCGCCTTACATGAAGAACCCGGTCTCGGTCGAGCCGCTGGATTTGCCGCTGGATGTGCAGATCGATGCACTGAAAACCGAGCCGGTGCCCGCATGGCGCAGCGGCGTGATGATCGATTTCCCGGTGCGCAGCGTGTCGGCCGCGACCCTGAACCTGATGCTGCCTGACGGGCAGCCAGTGCCGGCCGGCGCGGAGCTGATGCTGGAAGGCAGCGACCCGGCCGACAGCCTGCCGGTCGGCCATCAGGGACTCGCGTATGTGAGCGGACTGAAGGCCCATAACCGGCTGATTGTCAGCTGGCCCAAGGGGCGCTGCGTCATCGAAATACCTTATGCGCCCGAGAAGGGCAGTATTCCGTATCTCGGCGAATTCATCTGCCAAACCAGGCTGGAGGATGCCCGGTGAAAGCGGCGTGCAGGCCTTGCGCATCGGTGATGGCACTGATGCAACGCGGTGCGCTTTCGATCGTGCCTTCGCTCTCGCTTTCGATGGTGTTGCTGTGCGCGCTGATCACGCCGGCGCGCGCGATGTACTGCACACCGCTGGGCTCGGGCGGGCTGGTCATCGGCTCCTACCAGCCACTGCAGGCGACTGCCATCGATGCGCAGACCTCGTTTGCGATCGAATGCTTTCCGGCGTCGCCAGGCGAGCCACTGCGGTTGACGGTCAGGCTGCTGAACGTGGGCAGCGGCGTGCTTCAACTGCCGAATCTGCAAGCGGGGTCACCAGGTGCCGGACCATTGCGGGTGCAGTTGTACCGGGACGCGGCGCGCACGCTGCCGCTGGACGAGCAGGCAACGATCAGCTTCAGCGACAGTCCGGTGATACCCACGCGCTACTCGGTTTCGCTCTATGCCCGGGTGCCGCCGAGACAGGATGTCGGGGTGGGACAATACCAGTTGCCACTGACCGTCATCATCGAATATTGAATCGGAACTGCCGGTTTGAACCGTTGACCATCGCAGCGTGTCATCGGCCGGCCGGCGAACTGCTGACCACGCGCGGATTGCCGCTGGCGCCAATGGTCTGCAGGCTGACAGGCCGCCGCCAGACCCGCGCGATATAGTCCAGCACACGCTCGGCGCGGGTCAGGTCAAGGCCGCGGCCATCACCTTCATGGTCATGCACCAGCTCCAGGCTGCCGTCCACATGCATTGCCTTTACTGATATGCGTGGTGCGCCGTAGTTGAAGCGCGGCGCGAGTATCGCTTCGCGGATCGCGTGGATGTCACGCTCGGCGATGCGTATGCCACCTTCATGGTCGGCTTCATACACGAACAGGTCCAGCTTCTCTGCGAGCGGCACTGACAGGTAGTTGCGCACGAAACTGAAATCATCTTCTTCACGCATCACTTGGCGCGCGAAGGCCAGGCCGTGCCGCTCGATCAGGTCTTCCCAGATTGAAAAGCCGAGGTGGTAGGGGTTGATCGCCAGCGCCAGCTGGTTGTCAGCCGCGAACGGACGCACCACATCCGAGTGCGCGCGTACCGCCTCGACGTACAGGTCCGAGGGCAGAAAGTCTGCCTCGCGCAGCAGCCGCGCATGCCAGTACGAAGCCCAGCCCTCGTTCATGATCTGGCAGGCAAACACCGGATAGAAATAGAACGATTCCTCGCGCACCGCAAGAAAAATGTCGCGCTCCCAGCCCTCAAGCTCGGGTGCGTAGTTCGCAATGAACCACAGCAGGTCGCGCTCCGGCCGCGGCGGTATCGCCGGCAGCGGCTTGCGCCCGCTGCGCGGTGCAGGGCTGGCTTCGCCGGGCAGCTGATGAAAGCGCTGCACGAAGTCGCCATCAGGATCGGCAGATTTCGGCTCGGTCACGGGCTGCGCAGGGAAGGGCGGCCGATGCAGCGGCTGGTTGATGTCCACATGCGGCTCCAGCGCCAGTGCCGCATCGAGGATGGATTCGACCCGCTCTTGCCCGTGCTCGGACAGCGCCAGATCGATCACATGTGCGCGCTCGGCTGCCTGCTCGAGGATATGGCCGCCGGCCATCGCCATGAAACGTGCAAACAGCTGGTTGTTCTTTGCAAAGTCCGCATGGCCGATCACATGCGCGACGACCAGCGTGTTCTCGGCGACCGAGTTGTCGCGCACCAGATACGCATGGCAGGGATCGCCGGGGAACATCACCTCGAAGATCCGCGAATGTCCCATGCCTTGCCGTATCAGTTGGTGGATGTAGCGCACGCCGAACGACCAGTGGGGCATGCGCACCGGCAGGCCATAGACCGAGATCTCGGTCATGAAATTATTCGGTACGACTTCGAAATCGATCGGGTAATAGTCAAGACCGAATTGCTGCGCCAGCGCCTCGATGCGCTCGGCATAGCTGCGCAGTGACTGCTGCTCTTGCTGCGGGTCGCTCATGCGGCCTCGCCTTGCAGCGCTTCCTGCATGAAGAACTGGCGTATCGCCTTCCAGACATCGTCGGGCTGATGCAGCACGCAACTGCCAAGGCGCGCACCAGCCTGTTCCAGCTGTCGGCAGATGGCCTTCATTTCGGTGTCGGTCACGCGCGATGAGCCGGGTACGGTCTCGACATAGCCGACATAGTTCAACAGGCTGGTCAGTTGCTGCAGGCCGCGCGTGGCGGCGCCGCGGTCCTCGGTAAAGTTCTCGCCGTCGGACGCGTAGAACAGGTAGCCGTTGTACTGGGACGGGTCGTAATCGCCGGCAATGATCTCCAGCGCAAGATCGAAAGCGCTGGAGGCGCCGGTGCCGCCGGTGCCGGTGACCTGGAAGAATTCCGGCTCCGAGAATTCCCAGGCCTGCGTGGTGTGCGCGATGAAGCGGGTCTCGACCTTGCCATATTTGCGGCGTATGCCCTGCAACACGAAGAAGAAAAAGGTCTTGGCCAGCTTGCGCTCGGCATCCGTCATGCTGGCCGACACATCCAACGCGAACAGCACGACCGCACTGGTCGCCGGTCGGCGCCGCTGCACCAGTTGCCGGAAGCGCAGGTCTTCATTCGAGAAGGGTACCGGGTCGACCTGCATCGCGCGCCGCTTGACGGCTTCCTTGACCGTGCGGCGCCGGTCCAGCCTTGCACGCGCGCCGCGCTTGTCCCAGCCCTCACGCACGAATTCATCGTCCTGTACCGTGGTCTTGCGGCGCGGCTGCAGGTCGGGCAGTTTCAGTTCCTCCCATAGCCAGTCAACGATGTCATCGACTTTCAGTTCCAGCAGCAGCCGCACGCCACCGTCGTCATTGCCGCCACCGCTGTCGTCGCCATCGTCATCGCCCGGCCGCGGCTGGGCCGGACGCAGCACATCCCCCGGCTGGCCCTGGCCTTGCCCGGCGTGGCGCTCACTGTCGATCGTATGGTCGGACAGCCGGAAACGGGCATGCTCGAGCATCTTGACAGGCACATGCACGGTGCGCTCCTGGGAGCCGGTAATCAGGTCGCCGCCCGCCACCAGATCGGGCAGTTGCTGCTGCACGCCCTCGCGGATCTTTTCGTTATGCCTCAGCCAGTCGCGCGCGCCGCGCGAGAACAAGGCGTACCAGGGGGATCCCGAGGAAATCGTGCTGTGGACTGTCATGGGGTTTCGGCTTGCTCCCGTATGTCGGTTGTTGGAGTCACTCCTGCGCCAGCAGGGTCGTCACATAGTTCAGCGCCTCACGCGCGCTGTGGCTGTCATAGCCGTATTCATCCACCAGCCGCTGCTCGACAATGGAAATCTTCTGCCGCGCTTCCTCATCCGGACGCGCGCTCGAACTGACCAGCCGCAGCACGTCGCGCCGCTGCTCGAACAGGTATTGCTGTACCGCTTCATGCAACTGCGCATGGCTGTCGAGCGTGAATTTTTCGCCGCGCTTGAACGCGCCCATCGCCTTTCTGACGACTTCCTGCCGGAACGACTGTTTGCCGGAATCGGAGATGTGGATCTTTTCCTCCACCGAGCGCAGGAAGCGCTCGTCCGGTCGCCTTTCTTCATTCGTGATCGGATCGTTGATCTGCCGGTTGTCGAGTGTCGCCTCGACCTCGTCGAGGTATTTGTCCAGCAAGTCCTGCGCTTCCTGCTCGAAGGACACAAACAGCGCCTTGTGCACGTCTTCCTTCACCCAGCGGTTGTAGAAATGCTTGCGCGCCAGCACCAGATAATCGATCCACTTGCGCTTTTTTTTCGGCTCGATGCGCGCATCGCTGTCGATCGCATCCTTCAGCGCCAGCAGCACATCCATCGTGGTCAGGCTGTGGGTGTCGGACTGGATGATCGCGTTGGACAGTGCATTGATCACGAAACGCGGCGACACGCCGCCCAGGCCCTCGTCGGGCATCTTCTGACGCGCACGCTCGGCCTCGGCGCGGTTCACGCCTTCCACATCTTCATTCGCATGCAGCCGCACCTTCTTGGCCAGTTCCTGGTCTTTCTCTTCGGCTTCATGCAACCGGGTCAGGATCGCGAATACCGCCGCCGCATGCAGCACATGCGGATCCAGATGCACCGACCGGAACGCAGGTGCGGCCGACGAGATCAGCTTCTTGTAGATACGCGCCTCGTCGAGGTAGTTCAGCGTATACGGCACCTGGATGATGACCATGCGGTCGAGCAGGGCCTCGTTCTCGCTCTCCTGCAGGAACTTGCGGAATTCGGCGAGGTTGGTGTGCGCGAGGATGGTTTCGTCGAGATAGATCAGCGGGAAGCGTGACACTTTCACGTTCTTTTCCTGGGTCAGCGTCAGCAGCAGGTACAGGAATTCGCGCTTGACCTTCAGTATCTCGATCATCTCCAGCATGCCGCGGCTGGCCGCATAGACGGCGCCGGACCAGGACCACGCACGCGGGTCGCCTTCATCGCCGAACTCGGCCACCTTGGACAGATCGACCGAGCCAACCAGGTCGGCCAGGTCGGCCGTGGTCGGGTCATGCGGCGCATAGGTACCGATGCCGCTGCGACCGGCTTCGGAGATGAAGAAACGCTCGACCGGCATCTGCAGGAAATCGCCTGCGTAATGCTGCTCCAGCCGTGAACGGCAGAACGGGCAGATCTCGCCACGGATATCGACGCCATAGGTTTCGCGAAAACCGGGCCGCAGGGTATGCGGCACCAGGTGCAGCGGCGATTCGCGCACCGGGCAGCCCTGTATGCCGTACATCGCGCCGGCGTCGGTGTAGCTGTATTCCTCCAGCCCGCGCTTGAGCAGGATCACCAGCGTCGATTTGCCACCCGACGGCGGACCGAGCAGCAACAGCAAGCGGCGTCCGACCTCGGATCCGGCCGCTGCCGCCTTGAAATAATCGACCACGCGATCGATCGCCTCGTCCATGCCGAACAGTTCGTCAGAGAACAGCGCGGTACGCACATGGCCGTCGGCATCTTCGCGCCGGGTCCAGCGGATCATGTCCCAGATGTACTGATGCGAGCTGCGTGCGATGCCGTGCGGATCATTCGGCAAAATCTTTTCAAGGAACTGTGCCAGCGAGCCTGACCAGTAGGTCGCCTTGTGCTCGCGCGTGAAGGCCAGCAGGGACTGCATGAAATCTTCCTGCCGTCCGGTGCTCCATGCCTTGTCGATACTTGTCATGTTTCGTGCTCCCTGATGCGTTCGCGGACAACTGACAAGTGGACAATGCAGGACGGGGCGCGGTTCGCAGCGCAGCGTCAACATGCAGGAATTTCATCCACCGCGAATTTGCCTGCGGATAAAATTTCACATCCCGTACACAAGACGCCGGAACCCGCACGGCATCCGGCAATCAAGAGGCAGCATGGAAACCACGATCGATACCGCACCGCATCCAACGAAACAACAGGGTGCCCGGCCGCATCGGATTGTCGTGGTCGGCGGCGGTGCGGGCGGCCTCGAACTGGTCACGCGGCTTGGCGACCAGCTCGGCAAGACCGGCAGTGCGCATGTGACCCTGGTCGATCGCGAGGCGACACACCTGTGGAAGCCGCTGCTGCATGAAGTGGCGGCCGGCAGCATGGACCCGAATGCGCACCAGCTGGAGTACATCGCGCAGGCGCGCTGGCATCACTTCGAATTCCAGCAGGGTGAGATGCTTGACCTTGATCGCGTGAACAAGACCCTGACCGTGGCTGCTGTCGTCGATCAGGATCAGGAACAGGTGCTGCCCGAGCGGCTGCTTGCGTATGACACGCTGGTGCTGGCCATCGGCAGCGTGACCAACTTCTTCGGCATCCCCGGTGCAGCCGAGCATGCGATGGCGATCGACACGGTCGGTCAGGCCGAGCATGTGCGGCGCAAGATCCTGGCGGCCTGCATGCGCTCGCAGACACGGCTGGCCGAATCCGGCGGACAGGAGCGGCAGCGCGTGAACCTGGTGGTGATCGGCGGCGGCGCAACCGGTGTCGAGCTGGCCGCCGAATTGCGCAATACCGCGCGCGTGTTTGCCGCTTACGGCCTGCACCGCTTGAATCCCATCGAGGACATCACGATCACCCTGGTCGAGGCCGGGCCGCGCATCCTGCCGCCGCTGCCCGAGCGCATTGCCGACGCCACGGCGAAACTGCTGGGCGATCTGGGCGTGAAAATCCTGACCGGCGACAAGGTGACCGAGGTGACGCCCGATGCGGTACTGACCAGCAGCGGCCGCTCTTTGCCGAGCGATCTTACGGTCTGGGCCGGCGGCATCAAGGTGCCGGCCGTGCTGGGCCGTGTCGGGCTACCGACCAATCACATCGGACAAGTGATCGTGTCGCCGACGCTGCAATCCATCACCGACCCCGACATTTTCGCGCTCGGCGATTGCGCCAGCTGCCCATGGCCCGCGACGGGCAAGTCGGTGCCGCCGCGTGCGCAGGCTGCCCACCAGCAAGCGTCGCTGCTGGTGAACAGCCTCAAGCGCCGGTTGGCCGGCCGCAGCCTGCCGACCTTTACTTATCGTGACCATGGCTCGCTGATCTCGCTTGGCCATTACGAAACGGTCGGCAACCTGATGGGACGGCTGGTCGGCAGCTCGGTCAAGATCCAGGGCTTCCTCGCGCGACTGCTGTACCTGTCGCTGTATCGCCATCATCAGCTGGCATTGCATGGTTTCCTGCGCATGGCGCTCGATGCGCTCGCGCAGTGGCTGCGCCAGCGCACCACGCCCCGGGTCAAGTTGCATTGATATAAGTTCTTGCACCCAAGCAAAGCGCCTGTCCGGGCAACCGGCAGGCGCTTTTTTTGTCATCGACGCGAAGGTTTTTTGGACATTAGTGTCGGTGATGGAACCTTGTGTTGTTTTCCTTTACTGACTGGAAGTAATTGACCGGTGACCGGATTTTCTTGAGGAAAAACTATGGCCAGCAACCTGGAACGCATGCAGATCATGATGGAAGAGATCGGGCCCAGCATCCCCGAGATCGAGGCCGTCATCCAGAGCGAGGACAAGAACTGGGCCATCCAGTTCGAGGACCAGTCCATCGTGATGCTCGAATGGGCGGAGCAGCCGGACCGGGTGGTGCTGACCACCTTGCTCGGCACACCGTCAGAATCCATGCAGCTATCGGTCTACGAGACCCTGCTCTGCTACAACCTGCTGTGGAAGGATACCGGCGGCGTGAAGATGGCACTGTCCGGGCCGGGCGGCGAACTGGTGCTGCTGTACGAAATGTTCGCATCGAACCTGAGCCTGGCTGACATGCAGGTGGTGCTGACGAATTTCCTCAGTATCGCGCAGGTCTGGGGCGTGTATGTGACCGGCGAGAGCGAGAACCCGGTGACCGGTACACCGGGGCCGATGGACATGCTGCACCTGGGCGCCTGACGCGGCGAGCCATCCTTCGCGCCGGTTCATGCCAGGTGTGCGCGGGCCGGCATTCGATTCATCCAGTACAGAGAGCAGGGGACATTCACGATGGGACCGAACAGCATCAATGCTTCCAGAAGCGCCGCCACCATGGGCCCTATGCCGGCATCGACGCCGGCCGCACAGGCCGCATCGACAACGGGCGGACTGAAGATCAACTACGGCGATCCGGTCAAGGCTGAGCGCCTGCAGGCCGGGCTGCGCTCGCTGCAAGCGGCACAGGCCAGGACCGAAGGCTTCATTCGCACCATCAACCCTGAACTTGGCATGCTGTAACGCCACCTGAGGAGCGCGCTATGGCCACCTCCATTGAACAGATACAGCAACTGATGCAGGAACTCGGTCCGGTCACGCCCGACATCGACGCCGTTGTGCAGACCGAAGAGCCGAGCTGGGCGATACAGTTTGCCGACGAGAGCATCCTCGTCATCGAGCCCGCCGACGAACCGCCGCGACTGGTGATATCGGCCGAGCTCGGCACGGCGCCCGAGTCCGGCGAGCGCAAGCTGTATGAAGCCTTGCTCAGCTATAACCTGCTGTGGCGTGACAACGGCGGCGTAAAGATCGGGCTGGCCGGTCCCAAGGGCTCGCTGATCCTCAGCTGGGAGTTGTGCCTGGAGGGACTGACGCTGATGGACTTGCAAGCAGCGATAACCCGCTTCCGGAAAGTCGCTGCCAGCTGGCAGCAGTATGTGGCGAAGGCCGATGCCGAGCCGGTGCCCTTGCCGGGGATAGAGGGCGACAGCTTCCAGCTGCATGCGTAAGGCGTCGGCATCGAGAATTCAAGCATTACTTCACACAAGTTTTGCAAGTCATTGAAAATCCATGCAAAAGCATGGATTTTTCTTTTCTGCCATCGGCGCTGAAACCGGCACGCCCGCATGCCAGGTTTACTGGCCGAGCCCATGATCGACGGTAGTGCGTCTGTCGAACTTTTGTTTTTTTGCCGTTGCAGACGCTTGCTTATACTGTATATTTGTACAGTATAAATCTTGATCGAACGTATCCCCGTAAAACCAATATGAACACCTTGCCTGTCACCGCCCATGCGGTACCGGCAGCCTTGTCGTCGCTGCCATCCGGCCTGTCTGCCACTGTCTGGCGCGCAGGACAGATGGCCTCGGCCAGTGTCGCCGTGACCGCCAGCGGTCATGCCGCGCTCGACGCCGAATTGCCGAACCGAGGCTGGCCGCGCCGCGGACTGATCGAATTGTTGCTGCAGCAGAGCGGCATCGGCGAGATGCGCTTGCTGCGTCCCGCACTGCAAGCGCTGGCCGGCCAGCGCATCGCGCTGCTGCAACCGCCTTACCTGCCGCAGATTGCGGCCTGGCGCGAATGGGGACTGCCGCCCGAACAGCTGCTGTGGATACGCACGCAGCGGCATGCGGACTTGCTGTGGACTGCCGAACAAGTGCTGCGCAATGGCAGTTGCGGCGCGCTGCTGTTCTGGCAGGGCACGCTGCGCAACGAGGCGCTGCGCCGGCTGCAACTGGCCGCGCAGGCCTCCGACATGCTGTGCTGGCTGCTGCGGCCGCTGGCATTTGCCGACGAGCCTTCGCCGGCGCCACTGCGACTGGCCGTGCGCCCGCTGCCGGGCGGCGTGCAGGTCGATGTGCTGAAGCGGCGCGGCCCGCAATGCGCAGCGCCGATACGGCTGCGCTGGCCACAGCGGCGCGGCGATCCCTTCGCGAACCTGTTCACGTCTGTCCCTTCATCCGATGCCGAGGCAAGCGATGCGCTGCTGGATCGCCGTCTACCTGCCGCTGCTGCCGCTGCAGTCCCTGCGCCCGCGCTGGTGTGAGCCGCTGCCGCTGGCCATCATCGATGGTGGCGAGGTGGTGGCGCTGAGCCGGCTGGCGGCAGCGCAGGGCGTGCGGCACGGCATGCGCGCCAACGGCGTGCAGGCGATCGCGCCCGACGTGATCCTGCAGCCGCGCGACGTGCAGCGCGAACGCGATGCAATGGATGCGGTCGCGCTGGCGCTGCTGCAGTACACGCCGGAACTGGCGCGCGCGCGCTGCGCCACGGCGGCGCGCTCATCCGGTGCGGAAGATGATGCGACGCTGCTGATGGACGTCACCGCCAGCCTGACGGCCTTTCGCGGCCGGCGTGCGCTGTGCACGCGCGTGCGCGACAGCGTGCATGCGCTCGGCTTTTCATTGCGGCTGGCGATGGCGCCGACAGCGCAGGGCGCCTGGCTGCTGGCGCATCGGCGAGCGTCCACGCCTGTCCGGCTGCGGCGGCGCGTGGTGACACTGGCCAGCCTGCAGCGCGAGCTCGACCGCACAGCTTTCCAGTGGCTGCCGGCAGCGCACGCGCATGCCGACTGGCTGGAGGGCATTGGGTGCCGCAGCCTTGGCGATGTGCGCAGGCTGCCGCGTGCCGGCCTGCAGCGACGTACCGATGCGCATCTGATCGGGCAGCTCGACCGCGCGTATGGCGAAGCGCCCGAGTTGTTCGACTGGCTGCAGGCACCGGAAAGTTTTGTGGCCTTCATCGACTTGCCGTATCGGGTTGAGCAGGCTGCGCTGCTGCTGTCAGGCGCGCAGCGCCTGCTGCTGCAGATGACGGGCTGGCTGGTCGCGCGCCAGCAGGCGGTCGCGCGCTTGCGGTTTTCGCTCGAGCATGAGCGTGGCCGCACGCGGCGCGAGCCGACGCTGCTCGAGATCGTGCTGGCCGAACCTGCGTGGCAGGAAGCGCATCTGCTGCGGCTGGTGAAGGAGCGCTTCGGGCGGCTGCAATTGCCGGCGCCGGTGATGGCGCTGCGGCTGGAAGCACGCGAACTGTCGCCATGGGCGCCGCCGAACGAGCAGCTGTTTCCGGAGCCGGGCGGCACCCCCGAGGACTATCGCAGGCTGGTGGAGTTGCTGGTGTCGCGGCTGGGTGCGGATGCCGTGCAGCTGGCCGCGCCGCGTGCCGACCACAGGCCGGAAGCAGCCAACCATTGGCAAGGCGCGGCGCAGGCCGGTGGCAAGGCCACGCGACCACGGCGCACAGCGCTGCAGGGCAGCGGCAAGGCAGCGGGATCCAGCGAACGCGGTATGCAAGACCATGCGCAGGACGGAGCGGCGCATGAGGCGCTGTTTGCCGCGCGGCCGTTCTGGCTGCTCGAGCAGCCATTGCCACTGGCGCTGCACGCGCATCGTCCTTTCTATGGCTCTCCGTTGCGGCTGCTGAGCGGGCCGGAACGCATCGAGTCCGGCTGGTGGGACGGCGCACTGGCCCTGCGTGATTACTTCATCGCGCAAGGCGACGAAGGTGCCTGCTACTGGATCTACCGCGAGCGTGATGCAGGCAGTGCGCGCTGGTTCCTGCACGGCCTGTTTGCCTGAATGAGCGGGACGGATCATGCGGACCGGATTGCCCGATTATGCGGAGCTGCAATGCGCATCGAATTTCAGCTTCCTGCGCGGCGCATCGCATCCCGAACAGCTGGTCGCGCGCGCGGCCGAACTGGGCTATCGCGCGCTGGCGATCACCGATGAATGCTCGGTGGCCGGCGCGGTGCGTGCGCATGGCGAGGCGAAGCAACAAGGACTGCAGCTGATCGTCGGTGCGCAGTTCCGCGTGCAGGCACCACAGGCACCGCAGGGCACGCTGCCTGGCAGCATGCGGCTGATTGCGCTGGCAATGAATCGTGATGGCTATGGCAATGTGTGCGAGCTGATCACGCTGGCACGCAGCCGCGAGCAGAAGGGCAGCTACCGGATCGACGTGCAGGATTTCACGCAACCGCCGGCCAGCCTGGCGCACCTGCGCGGACTGCCCGACTGCATGGTGCTGCTGGCGCCGGACTATGGCATCGCACCGGAAGCCTTGCAGCACCAGGCCGGCTGGCTGCGCGCCACTTTCGGTGAGCGCGCGCGCATCGCGCTGACGCTGCTGTACCGCGGGCAGGATGACGCACACAAGGCGGCCGTGCTGCAGGCGGCGGCGCTGCACAGGCTGAACGTGGTCGCGACCGGCGACGTCTGCATGCATCTGCGCTCGCGCAAGCGCTTGCAGGATGTATTGACCGCGATACGTCTGGGCGAGCCGGTCGCGGAATGCGGGCGACGGCTGTTCGCGAATGCGGAGCAGCACTTGCGCTCGCGGCTGCGGCTGGCCAACCTGTACCCGCCGGAGACACTGCACGAGAGCATCGCGATCGCACAGCAATGCCGCTTCTCGCTCGATGAGCTGCGCTATGAATATCCGGACGAGCTAGTGCCCGCCGGCCATACGCCCGCGAGCTATCTGCGGGAGCAGACATGGATGGGTGCGCACCGCCGCTTCCCCCGCGGCATACCGGCCAATGTGCAGCAGCAGATCGGGCATGAGCTCGCGCTGATCGCCGAGATGGGCTACGAGCCTTACTTCCTGACCGTGTACGACATCGTGCGCTTCGCGCGCAGCCGCCACATCCTGTGCCAGGGACGCGGCTCGGCGGCCAACTCGTCGGTTTGCTACTGCCTCGGCATCACCGAGGTCGATCCGGCACGCGGCAACCTGCTGTTCGAGCGCTTCATCTCGAAAGAGCGCAACGAGCCGCCCGACATCGACGTCGACTTCGAGCACCAGCGGCGTGAAGAAGTCATCCAGTACATCTACGACAAATACGGTCGCCATCGCGCTGCACTGACCGGCGTTGTCATCACCTACCGTCCGAAGAGTGCGATCCGCGAGGCCGGCAAGGCGCTCGGCATTGATGCGCAGATCGTCGACCGGCTCGCGAAGTCGCATCGCTGGTGGGACAGTCGCGAACAACTCGCGCAGCGCTTCATCGATTGCGGCATGGATCCGGAGTCGCTGATGGCGCAGCAATGGCTGCAGCTGGCCGGCGAGCTGATGGGCTTTCCGCGCCATTTGTCGCAGCATCCGGGTGGCTTCGTGATCGCGCGCGACAAGCTATCGCGGCTGGTACCGATCGAGAAGGCGGCGATGGATGGCCGCAGCGTCGTGCAATGGGACAAGGACGACCTCGATGCGCTGGGCCTGCTGAAGGTCGACATCCTCGCGCTGGGCATGCTGTCGGCGATGCGGCGCGCACTGGAGTTCATCGGCCAGCTGCAGGGCGAGCCGTTTGAGCTGTCCGACATACCGGCCGAGGACAAGGCGACCTACGACATGATCAGCCGCGCCGACACGGTCGGCGTGTTCCAGATCGAGAGCCGCGCGCAGATGAGCATGCTGCCGCGTCTGAAGCCGCGTACCTTCTACGATCTGGTGATCGAGGTCGCGATCATCCGTCCCGGCCCGATACAGGGCGGCATGATCCATCCCTACCTGCGCCGGCGGCAGGGGCTGGAGCCGGTCACGTATCCGAGCCAGGACCTGGAGACCGCGCTGTCGAGGACACTCGGCGTGCCGATTTTTCAGGAACAGGTGATGCAGCTGGCGATGCTGGCCGCCGGTTTCACCGCCGGCGAGGCTGATCAGCTGCGGCGCGCAATGGCCGCCTGGAAGCGCAAGGGCGGCCTTGAAAAATTTCATGACAAGCTGATCGGCGGCATGCTCGAGCGCGGCTATGAGCGCGAGTTTGCCGAGGCCTTGTTCAGCCAGATCGAGGGCTTCGCCGAATACGGTTTTCCCGAAAGCCATGCAGCCAGCTTTGCGCTGCTGGCCTATGCGAGTGCGTGGCTGAAGTGCCATCATCCGGCCGCGCTGCTGGCGGCGCTGCTGAACAGCCAGCCGATGGGTTTTTATTCGCCGTCACAACTGGTGCAGGATGCGCAGCGCCACGGCGTGCAGGTGAGGCCGGTCGATGTGACGCTCAGCGACTGGGAAGCGACGCTCGAAGCCGTGCCCGGCAAAGCACCGGCGGTACGGCTGGGCATGAACCAGGTCAGCGGTCTGTCACAGCAAACGGGCTGGCGCATCGAAGAGGCGAGGGCAGTGCGTCCCTTCGCCAGCCTGCAGGACCTGGCACTGCGCGCACAACTTGATGCCGGCGACCTGCAAGCGCTGGCGGCAGCGAATGCGCTGATGTCGCTCGCAGGCCACCGGCGCGAAGCCTTGTGGCATGCGGTCGAGGCCGTGCCGGGCAAGGGCTTGCTGAAGGTAGCTGACCATGACGCGACCGAGATACGACTGCCTGCGCCATCGGAAGCAGAACAAATCATTGCCGATTATCGATCATTAGGTTTGACACTCGGACGTCATCCACTGGCGCTGCTGCGCAAGCATTTGCACGCGCGACGCTTTCTTCCAGCCTCGACATTGAGCACGTTCGCGCAAGGCCAGTTCGCACGTGCCTGCGGCATCGTCACCGTGCGGCAGCGACCCGCGACCGCGAAGGGCACGATGTTCGTCACGCTCGAAGATGAAAGTGGTGTCATCAACGTGATCATCTGGCCGTCACTGGTCGAGCAGCAGCGGCGCGAACTGCTGCAAGCCTCGCTGCTCGGCGTGTATGGCATCTGGCAGACAGAAAACAATGTGCACCATCTGATCGCTAAACGGCTACTTGATCTCAGTCCTTTGTTGGGATCGCTGGCGATGGCCAGCAGGGATTTTTGCTGAACCTGCCTCCGTTCGAACTGCTGGCGACGCTGCGTTACCCAACGCGTCGCACAACACTTTTCACAATGGAGTCATCATGTCCTTACCGATCAGCAGCCCGCGCAGCTCTATCAGCCACAGCAGCACCAACACAAGCACCAACACAAGCATCAACACAGGTACGACGCCAATTACGACAACGACCACCACGACCACCACCAATACCGCAGCCGCACCGTCCGTCACGAACACTGCAGACACCGGTCAACTCAGCCGCACTGCTCCGGCGACCCCGCGCTCGTCACCGCCCAAGGATGACAGCCCGACCGGACGTTCGAAAAAAACCGTCATGCCGCGCAGTCCGCGACCGATGCCGGTTCCGGCACTAAGACTGCGCAGCACGTCATCGAGCGTGGAATTCTCGGCATCGCCACGCAAGCTTGCACAGTCGCTGCCATCCAACGTTGATGGCAGCCAGCCGCCAAGTCGCAAAAAGGCTTCTACCGCCTCCAGCGGTGCAAGCGACGGCGTGGTATCGATATCGGAACCCGTGTTGCAGGTGCATTCGGCGCCTACACTGCAAATCGTCCGCACCCGGATGCCGATGAGCCTGCTGAAAAAAGGCGAGCTCGAAAGCAAACTGATGAAGCTGGCGGACCTGCTGGTGAATGATGTGCTTGGTGGCGAGATGTCGGCAGCCAACCTGAAAGTGCTGGGTCGTGTCGATTCCGCGTTTTACATCGAGAATCTGCCGCCGGAGTTCACACCCTTGGGACAAGGCCTCGGCACACCCACCATCTCATGCAGCAAATTGCTGCAACGCTTCTTTGCGGCCGACTTCCGAAACAATCTCGGCTGGGGCGCAGCCAGGACCCTGTACAGCAATTTCCATTTCGAAGAGATGAAGCGTGCTTCATCCTCCCGCGGCGTTGCTGTCGGCGAAGCGGATCCGGAAACCAGGCGCGCCGAGATGGAGCGCATGCAGGGCCAGGCCGAGGTCATCGTGCGCACGCTGCTCGGCTTTCCTCCCACCATCGAGCAATCGCCATTACCTGCGAAACTGATCCGGCTACTGATCCTCTGCGACCAGCGTCTGCATGAAAAACTACTGAGCAGAGAAGGCAAGAGCAGTTTCAGCACCGACCAGATCCGTGCGGCGCGCCTCGCACTGTTGACCAACCTGATCGTCACCCGCCTGCTGCAGCCCATGCTGTCCTCACTGGCAGCGAAGCAACCGACGCAATCCGAAATGTGGTTCCTGACCTTGCTGATGAAGGGCCTGGTTGGTGGGGTGCAGCAGTTCAGCGACGCATTGTTCAGCAAATCCTTCGCCAGCTCACCGCTGTCGCTGCAGCAGCGGGCCGATGAAAAGCTGCGACGGGAAAAAATCGATGCGCGCATCCGTCAATTGCAGAGCAAGCCAACGGTCCGTCATGTCCGCACGCGCAGCGCCGATACCGAGCCGATCAGTCCGCGCACATTGCGCACCATTGAGGAGGCCCGCAGTTTCCGCAGCCGACAAAAAGCGGCCGAAACGGCCCGCACACTGGAGGCACAGGACTGGAGCGCGCTGGATGAAGCCAAACGTGAAGTCGATGAAAACATCGCGATCAGCCAGGCCAGCGCCGACCTGCAGGATTTCGATGTCGATGAACTGAGGCTGGTCCAGTCCCTGCTCGACCAGCGCATGGACGGTGACGACCTGGAATTCATCCTGCTCACGCCACGCCGTGCGCAGCCGCTGGAAGACAGTGACGAGAACGACGTCAGGTCCGGCAAGACCACCACACCCACCAACACAACCACGACAACGACCGGCACCTTCACCACGACCACCACGTCGACCACGAGCGCGACGGTGACTACCGCCGTCACCGCCGCCACGGATACCACAGCGCCAGCCCGCGTCACGACGGGGACGAGCGATGCGGCGACGTCAACGGTCCTTGAGGACAAGCCAACCGCGCCGAATGCCTGATGCTGAATCAGCATGAACCTTGGCCGCTCTGGCGAGTCTGTCAATGGCGCGCGCCGGAAATGGCCAGGTTCATGCGATTGCGCAAACGTGGCTTCCCGAAAGATGCGAAAACGCAAGGAAAACTGCGATGAATTGACACAAGCTGCCTGGCGCAACCTGCTCGACAAGGAGGGACAGCAGAATGACCGAACCGGCAATCCGTACCCGCGACAACACGACCTTTACCCTGAATATTGACGACCGGATCTACCGCTGTCCCGTTTCCGATGCGGCCCTGTACATGCTGTGCCGCGATCAGGACAATTCCCTGAACCAGGTCGATGCCTATCTGCAGCTGAAATTGAAGGTACAGCATACGGTGGAGAAGCTGCTGGTAGAAGGCAATGCCTGCCTGCCCGAAGTGCTGGAGCCGACGCACCTGATCAGCTGACTCGCCGGGGCGGCTGACCCGTACCGGGGCTATGAGGGGAGAAATGACGAAAACGGCGACGGCCCGCACGATGGCGGACTGTCGTTCGTCGAAAAACAGATGTTGGCAACGGGCAAGCGCCCTCAGGCAGCCGTAGCAGCGATACTGTCCCTCGGCTGTGCGTGCAAGGGCGCCGTCTGCTGCAGCTCGCCAATCAGCTCGAAAACCTCATCCTTCGACAGCACATAACGCTCCATCAGCGTGTCCTTCAGCCTGTCCATCCACGGCCGGTAGCTCGCGATAGTATCCAGCGTGCGCGAGTACAGCTCATCGGATTTCTGCTCGACCTCGCGCACCGCATCTTCGCGCGCGCCGTCGCGCTTGAATTGCCGGTAGTCCAGCTTCGAGCGCGAGTACATCGACAACTGGTTCACCATCAGGTCCAGCCGGGCGGTCGCTTTCTGGATGTCGTTCTGGCTGCCGACCGAGATGCCGCGCGCGCCGTAGAACAATTCCTCGGCTGCGACGCCGCCGTACAATTGCATCACGTCCTGCTCCAGCTCTTCCAGCGTCTGCAGCCCGGCATCCGGCGTGGCCGACAGCACATAGCCAAGTGCGCCCAGCTTCGACACCGATTCAGTGCTGATTTTCAGCAGCGGCGATTGCGCCTTGACCTTGTCCAGCGGCAGGCCGCGCTGCAACAGCGGATCAACCTGCATGAAGAAATGCCCGAGCTCGTGCAGCGCCACCCGTTCCCGCTGGCGGTCTTTTTCGGCACTGGCCGCGCGGTCGGTCAGGCCGATTGCGCTGCGCTCGAATGCACGGAACAGCAGGTCGGTATCGACCATGGCCTTTTCTTCGATCGCGATCATGCTCGCGCGGTCGACCACGGTCTCCAGCAGGGCAGGGGACAGGTTGGCGGTGATCTCGGCCACATAGTCGAGGTTCAGCCGGTCCCAGGCCACGACCTGATCGTCCTTGCGCTTCAAGAACATGCGCAGCAACTCGAACCGCTCAGCCTTGTTCGGCAGGCGGAAATTGATCTTCACCGCAAAGCGACGCAACATCGCCTCATCCATCTCGCTGTTGGCATCGTCGAAGTTGGACGCCACCACCCAGATCACACCACTGCCTTCCTCGCTCTTGATGCCGTCCAGCAGGCCGAGCAGGGTGTTGGCCGTGTCGTCATCCCATTTGCGCTCGCCGCGGCCGCGCGGCATGAACAGCGATTGCGCCTCGTCGAGGAAGATCAGGCAGCGCCCCTGGTCGCAGGCTTTCTTGTAGATGCTGTTCAGGGTCTTCGAGCCACCGCCAACCAGACCCGATTCCAGTCCCGAGCCCGACGCCTGTATCAGCGGGATGTCGAGCTGCTTCGCAAGATAGCCGGCCAGCTTGGTCTTGCCGGTGCCGGCCGGCCCGGTCAGCATCACGTTGAAGGGCTTGTCGATGTTGTGCGACTTGTACAGCTCGCGATTGCGGATCATCGATTCCAGGTGCGCGACTTCGCGCTTGATGTCCTCCATGCCGATCAGGTCATCCATGCTGCCTTTCAGCTTCTCCGGCCGGGTCACCGATACCGACGAGCCGAGGCCCGGCATGCTCTTTTTCAGCGCGACCACCATCAGCACCAGTAACAACAGCCCGATGGCATTGCGGGCGATAAAGCCGCCGGCGGATGCAAAGAATCCCCCCTGGGCTTCCTGATCCTGCAGCACGCCGGGATTCATTGCCAGCCATTCGGGCTGCGCCATGGCATACGGAATACCGTTCTTCAGCAACACCTCACGCTCGAGATTGACGTGGGTGCTGTTGGGTACTTTCACCGATAGGATCTTGGCCTGGCCCTTGAACTTGATCAGGTAACGCGGCGACTCGGACGAGGGCTGCGCGATCAGCA
>JACCDH010159535.1_pt1 | contig 60995 bp, 52 predicted proteins | sample 7442481 | NCBI WGS metagenome assembly JACCDH01 (sample SAMN15323433, study PRJNA562643) | freshwater metagenome | isolation source: river surface water | place: USA:Blue River Watershed | collected 2017-08-15
ATATCTGTATAGCGCATAGCGCATATTTGAAATGATTACTGACTCCTGAATAATACCTGATGAATTAGCTTTTCATTAAAAAATTAAGAAAGTAAGAAGTGGCAAAGTTTAATAGCTACCTACATAAGGAGTCTCAATGAGGTATTCATTTCTCGCTATTTTTGCTCTGTTTCTTTCGGTAACGGCATCAGCTGTAAGTATCGAGTTCAAATTCGACATCAACAGTTCTGGTCCTTCAATCTACCCTTGTAACGCTGGTATCAAGCACGCTCCGTATTCTAGTCGTGTTTGTTATGACAGAGTCACAACTCAGTCATGTAACCCTGCTAACGATTGCGTAAATCGTGCTGACTGTAACTGCGTATGTACAGGTTCAACTAGTGGTGCTGGTGAAACTCGACTAGATTTCATGTCAGTTTCTGCTGCTCAGTGGACAGATAACGGTGAATTCGCTGGTGCATCTACAACTGCAAATCTTTATGCTCCAGAAGGTAATTTCAATATGGCCTTCAACGAAGGTGTAAAAGAAGAGTGGAATAAGCAGTTAACAAAAATGACTGTTAATCTTGGCTCTGAAAGATACGGTGCTGAGTTTTTCCTAGATGTTTGTTACAGAGGCCCTCAGATCGAGTACTTCTTTGCTGCTCAAAACAACGGGTACAACCCAGTTGGAACTGCTACACCAAACTTTTCACTTAAAGCTCAAGCGACAGTTACTGACTTGATCTCTACAAACGGTCTCCGTTATTCAGAACTTGCTGATCTTAAAGTAAGCTCAACAGTTGTTTGCGATCAACAAGGTAAAGGTACATACCTTTATGCTGGTTCAGCAATCCCAACAGGTTCTACAGTATACGACCAAGTACTTACTGATATCGTTGGTATCACAATCACTGGTGGACAATATACAAAAGTTGTTCCTTACCGTGCGTTCAACAACGTAAGTTCAGCTTACCTAATTGATGAATTCATCAATTCAAACAACGCTAACACTCCAAGATTTTGTAAAGTTAGATACTCATTTATCGAAAACAGAAGAAACGATTCAAATCTTCTTTCTCAAATCCGTAAATGGAAAAAGCAATCAGCTGAAGTCTGTACTTTCACAGAAATCAACGAAGACGAGCTTCTTTAGTATTTAGGAATTTTAAGAGGGGTGGTGATTTTCCACCCCTCGTTTAAACTGAGGCAAAAGATGAAATTTCTGGCAGTCTTTGCATTCACGTTCTTCGGTGTCGCTGAAGCTTGTCAGATTCAGCGAATTGAAACTGTTAACTTATCTATCTCGACGAAAGACAACAGCGTTGTTTCTTATAACGCAGAAAAAGTTTTATCCGATATCCCAACATTTAGAGCAACGAACTGCATGAACGCAGCGATGAGTGGCAGCCATTTAATGGTCGCACTCGGTCCTGAAGTCGTTGATTACGAAGATAATGTTGTAGGTGTTAATTTTAACCGCGATTTTGGTTACAAAAGATGCTCTCTTGTAGATCATCCGTTCAAGAATTCCAATGACCATGAGACGAGAAAAGCTAAGTTCGAAGAAGACTGGAATTTCATCAATTCATGTTTCGAAGTTACCGTTGAAGACGAAGGAACAACTCCTATCAAAACTTCGGCCAAGCAGGTGGGATGTGAGCTTAAGAAACTCTCAAACCACAAAATTAGCTTTAATGGTGGTTTTTGTTTTATCAAACCACAATTCACAAGCTCTTACTTAGTTCAATTAAAAATCAAAAAAGAATGTCAAAATATAGAGTACTTACGAGATAAGAAAATAAAAAATCAGGATATTTTTGGTGCGATTAATTTTTATCTCGCAGGCGATGACTCTGGAACAAGTTCCAACTTAAAGGCCCTTTCAAACTTAAAATTTAGAACAACCGTAAACCCACTTCCAGAGCTCCTCAGTACATCCGATGACTTTGGGATTGTTTATCCAACTTTCGCAGATAAATGGTTTATTCCGGATATCCACCTCGGTAAGCTTAGAGTGAGCCGTTTAGGTAACGAAAAAATAATCATTGAAAATCAGTTATTGATCAACAATTCCTGCATCTCAAAATGTAAGGACAATTTCTGTCAGTCAGCGTGTGACTACGCTCAGCCTGTTGTTTCTGAAAACTCTCTTTACGTTGTTAAGCCCAATTCTCAAAAATTAGAACTCATCAGTACTTGGTACGACGGTGGGATTGCTCCGCCGAAGTTTCAAGGCTTCATCAAAGGCATTGGGTTTGAAGTTCCTGAACTGTATTTCGAGAAAGATAAAAAGTATGTTTTGAAATCGGTGTTTTATGATCCCAAATTTGATTTTGATAAATTTAAAAATAGAGTTAAAGGTAAGCTGAATACAATTCAGCAAGAGCTCGGAAGAATTAGTAATTCGCATATTCCAAGTGTCCAGCCGATTCCGACACTTAACAGCTCTCCTGTGCTTCCAGTCATTAGTGGAATACCAGGACTTACTTTTAATCAAAAATTTAATTCGGTGACTTCTGCCCTCGAGCAGCTACGAAGTTATTTAGATTTTAAACTATGGCCTCCGTATTACACAGGAGCCTGTTTTGACTCTAAATGCTCATCATTGAGGGATAAGATTTTAGAATTAGAAACCGAGTTTGTTTTTTCTGATGAGACTGGAAACGATTCTCTGGCGAAGGTGATCAAGACTACACGTAAGTCTGAACTTGTACCCAGTTACGAGATGAATAAATTACATGACCCTAAAATATTATGCAATTAGTGTGTTAACCTGAGGAAGAATTATGAAAAATATTGTGTTTTTGTTGCTTTGTTTGACATCGTTTTTGGCCTTTGCTCAGAAAGATCCTTGTAGAAATTCTCAGCAAGTACGCGAGATCTTTGCTTGTGAGACAACGGAGTTTGGATTTGAGAAGTTTGATGACAGCTCCATATTGATGGCGATTAACCGTGATGCGAGAGTGGCATGTAATTCGTCTGGGTTATGTCAGTTTTCAAGTGTTACTTCAAATGACCGCCGGTTCACAGCGTCTTTTAGTATTGGAGAGGGGAACAGTTTTAGTACTGGAATGAACGGTGGAAGTGGTGGAACGAATATTATTATTCCAACAACAGGAACAGGTCTTGGAACTTCTCAGCCTTATTACGGAATTACACTTAGGTATACTTCAGGTCGTTGTACGCAAACTGTAAATGTTCCTCGATCTGTTTATTATGCTGTTAATAGATATATGTATGGATTAATGACTGAAACGGGTGAAACAAGACGTGGATTTACGCCAGCTGACGAAGCGATGATTATGTTTTACACGACGATCATGAAGCAAGCGACAGGGTGTGTAGCCGCGCAATAAAGGCGTGAATGCAGTGGTTATTTTTACTTATCTTTAGCTTTTCCACACAGGCTGCTTGGCAAACAAAGCCCAAGCAGTCTCAGATGCTTGATCTCAATCCCATAAAATTTGATAACAAAGCACGGTGTGCTCTCGAGTCTAGAAAGCCAACGCAATCGATATTAATGATCGCCGATACAATGGACATCGGTAAGGCCTTGCTAAGAACGGCCGACGCTTTAAAACTTCCTGATGAATTTACTTCTCAGGGGGTTATCAAATACAGATACACGCTATTTTCTATCGCGCAACTCGTGGCCAAGAGACTCCTTTCTGGGACGCTACCTCTCCTGAATAAAGATTATGCACTTTATGAAAGTGTGAGATCATTTTGTAAGAACGGTAGTACCTGTAACCAGGTCGATATGCTCGTGGAGAGTGCCTGGCAGCAGATTGCGGCCGGTACTTATCAGAAATTTTCAAATCAACATTATTCGGGAGTGAAGTGCTTTTCTGTTAAAGAATTCGGTGGCTTGTATCCGCATATTTCCAGTGCAAAACCAACGAAAGATACTTTGGAAGATATCGCAAAAGCTGTGCACGATTATCCCAAGCATGTTTCTGTTTGTAGCGAAGATTTAAAGGAAGACGTACGGGTTGGGATTTACCAGTTTGATTTAGATGTTACAAACATTAAAGAATGGGAAGCGAAAGGGTTCGACTTTTGGTCGAGCTTCAATATCTATTTATCCTGGGCCTTTAGGTACTCACCAGAGGCAAAAAAACTCGCAGGGAATTATCATAAAATTTTTAAGCAAGCTAACATTGAAGAGCTCACTTTGTTTTTTTCCAATAACTGCTTGTCCATGTCAAATCCGGAGTGCTCAAAAGATTACTTAAATGTAAACTCAATTCGAGAGTTTGCGAAAGTTGATCAAGCATCAGATTTATCCAAGTTGGATGTGTTTAGTCTTTCACCGGAACGTTCTAAAGAATCTGTTATCGATCCAAACAATGTCGATGTTCGTGACGACCTAAACATGAACGACAAAGAAGACGCTGTCGAATGGGCCGCTAATTTTAATGAGAACCTTGCTAAAACTCGTGGGTATTTGAGATTCAAGCTAACTCAGGGTGTTTCACTACTTAAACTTATTAAAAATGGTGTGGGTGATAATTTTGAATTAAAGCTCGCTCAATATTTTCAAAGCGGTACTCGTTTCGTCAAAGGAGATGCTCGTTTAGATGAGTTATTCTTGGTGTGTTCGGAATTTAAAATTTCCCAAGATCAGCAAGTGAGTTTCCTGAGAGAGGGGATTAATAACATCGGAAATTACCGAGATATTTTATCGTATTCTTCTAATATTAGTTCGGAAGCTGCAGCTCATTTAGGCTGGTTTCGTGATCAGATTTCTCCCAAGATTTTAAAACTCTGTAGTGACTATGAACAAGCAAAATTTTGGGATAATAAAGCTCGTCCAGAGAATAAGTATTTTTCGCCTTGGTACCAGCAGTATGTTTTTGGCAAAGTTGAAAAAAGAGAGACTGAACTTAATTTGAATAGTAGCCGTTTTTTCACGATCAAAAATGGCCAGACGGCTTCAGAAGAAGTTATCTGTCACACACCTGTAAGTTGCGTGAGAAAAATTCTTGATTCTGTCATAGATCTCAAAAATGTTTCTGATCACGCTTCAGGTATTTTGTCACTTAATGATCATTTTAAGACTCCTCAGCTGACATCACCCATCGCTGAAAAAGCTGCATGTGGCGTTTATGATCCATGGGCACAGACGAAGAAGACAGCGATTGATTTCATGCAAAACATTCTTCTCGCAGGCTTAAGCACTGCGGTGATTACCCCTATCTATTTGGATGTCACTGTTGCGAACAGAAAAGTCGTATCATTAGATGAGCTCATCAAAGATGGTAAAGTTTTTTATAATCCAAGATTTAGTAAGAAAAGTTTACAGAAATCTTTAGTGGTAGATTTTGGGCCTTTGATCGGAGCTCCTTGTGCGGTTGGGATAACGGGAGATACGTTGATTCGACCTCCGAACTATCTGGCCTTCGAAGGAATCACTGTTCAGAGTTGTAGGGATTCTGATCGATCTGTGATTAATGCTTATTCTCCTGCAGATATCAACTCTTCAACGAGAAAGGTTTCGGGGTGTTTTACTTGTACGCTTTCGCTTACGAGTGTTGCTTCTGGGGCGGGACTTGTCACTCCTGGGATTCGGCCGTTTTTTTATCTCATCAGAGGAGCGGTAGGGCTCTTTAAAAACTTGAAGAGTCCAGACGATATCCCAAGGTCATGGGAACTTGATTACAATAGTGTTTATAGAAGCTGGCGTAGAAATGATGGAGTCATACCAGAATCATGTACGAAAAATTTAATTTCAGGTGGAGACTGTCTCCCAGATGCTTGCGAGGCCAACCTTGCCATAAGTTTTGAAAGAGAGTTTAAAACTTATGCGGCAAAAGTGACTGCTCGTCCAGGAGACTATTCAGAGATCCTTACGCTAACGAAAAGATACTTGGTAGATACTCCGCGGATTGGCTGCGGGTCTGCTAGCTTTAAGAAAGCTCATTTCCAGGAATTCTTATAATATGAAAATTGTGTTTTTATTCCTGATAGCTTTCTTACCTAAGACTTATGCTTGGGATGCTTACGTCGAACTTGCTCCGGATTTAAGTAATGTTTTAACGGTTAACTGTGGCAGGAATGAGCTTCTATGTTGGAAGTTATGTACGAATATGAACATTTGTAAGCTAGAGTCAGCAGATTGTAGAAACTGTATTGGAGCCAACACTTACTTGTCCCATTTCTATAGAGAAGTTGGGCGTCTTTTTACTAATAGTGGAAAGACTCTTCCCTCGGATGAGATTCTTAATCTCCTCAAAAAAAAGCGGTTGATTTATTTAACTCCACATGGGGCCTACAATATTTATTCAGCACTAGGAGATTTAAGAATTGAGAAAGCTTTCAATTCACTTTGTCCGACTGATTTTGATTCTATGCCGGTTGTCCTCGCTACTTTGACTGATGATGGTCGAATCGATGCAGCTTCTCATGTTATTTGCCACGGGGATAAGGGAGCGGATGTTTATTCTCTAAAGCATGCAGGCCAATTCTTGAGTCGTTTGAAGGGATTTTTAGATCCCTTAAGGCATAAGTGGAATTCACCTATGCCTTAAGGGGTTGGTTATTTGTAGGTGTTAACTTTTTCAACAACGTAATCAATTTCTTGCTGGGTCATATAGGCAAAGCATGGAAGGTTAATTACAGATTTCGCAATCCAATCCGCGTTTCCATGAGAAATTTTTCCACCGATGTGGGCCGTAGCACCAGGTTGCTCACTCATCGCACCTGGGTAAACTGTACCGTACCCAATGTCGTTGGCCTTAAGGTATTCGATGAATGCTGGTCTTGTTTCCGGAGTCATGAGCGCCACAGAAAGATAACCATTTTCCCAAACACTCGCGGCCGGAGCAATCAATTTTAGTTTTGGATTTGTGATTTTTTGACGGTACTGCTTACAGACTTCTCTGCGACTTTCAAGTCTCGCATCAAGGTGCTTGAGAGACTCTGCTAGGAAGTTTGCTTCGTAGGCACCAAGACGGGAGTTCCACCCGATAAATCCATGTTCATAGTGACTGATTCTTCCGTGGTTTAAGAGTTTTTGGCAAACCTGAGCAACCTGTGAGCTGGTCGTGAAAACGGCACCTGCATCACCGCTAGCTCCCAAAACTTTTGCCGGATAGAAACTTGTGGTCGAAACGAATGCATTAGTAAGTAAGCTTTGTCCGTCAATTTTAACTCCAATCGCTTGAGCACAGTCTTCAATTAAAAGAACACCTTTCTCCTGGCAGAGCTTTCTAATTTCTAAAGTTTCCGGACAGGCCCAGCCGTAAAGGTGAACAAGAAGAAGGGCCTTTGGGTTAAATTTTTCAATGGCCTCTTTTGTTCCCGCAAGAGTTAGGTGAAGGGTATCTCGAGAAACGTCTACAGTGTAGGGAATCGCTCCCACGTTCACGACCGCTTCAAAAGTTGCCCAAAAAGTCATATCGGGAATAATCACTCGGTCATTTTTTTCTACTCCAGCGGCACGTAAAGCAAGCTGAATCGCATCCGTACCGTTCGCACACCCGAGAGCGAATTCTGTTTTGGTGTAAGACTTGAGAGCAGACTCGAACTCACCGACAATTGGCCCACCAACAAAGTGACCGTTTTTAAGAAGGGCAGCTGTTTTGTCTAAAACAGTGTTATAGAAGTTATTTTCGTAGCGAAGGATATCAATAAAAGGGACTTTCATTTTGTTCTCTCTGATGTTGTTTTGATGTTGAGATTTTACTTAAATTTCCAGGTCTCAAAAAGCTAAAACGTGCTCTAGAGCAAGATTTGTTTAATGCAGCACAGGAGATAAATTGGAGTTTTTGAGTATGAAAAGCGATGCGTTGACAATATAATTTATCCATGAAGAAAACAATTTTAAGCGGCAGTACAGTTACAGGTGATTTGACTCTAGGAAACTACATTGGGGCCATTAATAATTGGAAAAAATTGCAAGATGACTACGATTGTCTTTATTTTTTGGCCGACCTCCATGCTTTAACAGTCGAGCAGAATCCGCAAGCATTTCGTGAGAGAACATATAGTTTCTTTGCTCAGTACCTAGCGCTTGGATTAGACCCGAATAAAAACATTATTTTCGCCCAGTCACATGTCCACGAGCATGCTGAGTTAATGTGGATTCTTACCTGCTTAACTCCAATGGGGTATTTGAACCGAATGACTCAGTTCAAAGAGAAATCAGAAAAGCATGTGAAAAACGTCAATGCGGGTCTCTACACCTATCCAGTACTCATGGCCGCAGACATCCTACTTTATCAAGCCGATTTAGTCCCAGTGGGTGAAGACCAGAGACAGCATCTGGAGCTCACTCGTGATATAGTAGGTTTTTTTAATAACCGCTACGGTGAGGGAGTGTTTAAACTTCCTGATGCCTATGTTGGAAAGGCCGGAGCGAGAGTCATGTCGCTCCAGGACCCAGAGAAAAAAATGTCTAAGTCCGATGAGAATGAAAAGAACTTTGTTTCAATTATCGATGATGCCAAGAAAATAGAAAAGAAAATCAAGTCTGCGACCACAGATTCAGGAAGCGAGATCCGTTTTGATACTGATTTGCGGCCTGGTCTTTCTAATCTTCTCACCATTTACTCTGTCTTGAGCGGCAAATCGATTAGTGAGCTGGAAGCTATGTATGAAGGTAAAATGTACGGTCACTTAAAGGTGGACCTTGCAGAGTTAGTTGTGAGTACCCTTCGCCCGGTTAAAGAGCGGTATGACGATTTGATGAAAAACCGCGATCACTTAGATGCGTTGATGAAGTCAGGAGCAGTACGTGCCCAGGAGCGCGCTCGAGTCACACTTGATAAAGTTTACGAAACTGTTGGGTTACTAAAGAGAAGGTAGTTAACTAATGAAGCGTGCTCGTTCTTCTGGACTTGGAAGTCGGCATGTTTCTTTTTTTCCAAAAAAACGATACCTGTTTTTTGCGACAAGGTCGTAAATCCAATCTCGGAACCTCTCTGGTAGAATGTATCCCATCTGAGAGACCTTCCAGATACCTCCCATGTTTTTCATGATGACTAAAACGGCCGTTGATTTTGTATAGATTTTATTCTTTTCCAAGCAAACGACAGAATCAAGATCCTGGACGACTTCAATCGGAAGAGTTTTTTGAGCAAACTCGCTTTGTAGTGGACAAAAAAAGTAATGCTGGTGTCTATCAATAGACATAACAAAATTCACAAAACCATTGCAAAGCCCACACACACCGTCAAAAAAAATCACTGATTTTTGGTTCATTCCCATGCTTCATCTTAATCGGTTTAGGTTAGATACTCTTTATCTATTTTCTTATTAAAGGAATGAAGTAAGGGCCGGCAAGACTTGTGATCTTCTTTTGAATAGCTAAATGCTTGAAATTTCAAGTTGCTATCGCTTGTATTTTTTACCTCTCAAGAAGATTCTAACTCAATAAATGATATAAGAACTGCATGCTTAAAATTATTCTTGCCCTATGTACTTTGCTTCCAACATTCCTTTTTGCTCAAAGTAAGCAAGACATCGTTATCAAAACTCGATTTGATCTTGAGTCTTCAGAAGTCTTCATCAAACAAGTGCGCATTCTTTTGGCAAATAGTCAGATCGGAGATCCTTATTCTCAGGAGTTGAATGAGAAGATCGTCGTTGATCTTGGAAAGATCATAGAAGATGTTCCTCGAGACACTCAGAACTGGGTGAATGAGCTTCAGTCAGTTCTAAAACTCCGTTTTTTTGATTCAAGCTATAAGCTCATCGTCGATGGGCTTGCGTATTCACTGCAAGATTTTAATGCTGAGATTGTTCCAGGTACTTCTGTTCCTCAGAGAATTGAGTTCGTGACCCAAGCCTTTGTGAAAGCAATAAATTTAAAGGCAAGGAGTGTGAGTTTTGAAGTCGAACTTCAAAAAACTCTTAGTAAGAAATCGATCAAATTCAAAATTCAGTTAGTGAATCCTGAATTTGTTATCCATCCAGATCTTTTCACAGAGTTGTCACTGGGATGGATCACTGCAGTTGCTCCGAATAACATTGAGCTAATCTTAAACTCAATTGATGTTTCAAAAATGTTCGAGCAGATTGCTAAAAATCCTCATCTCGTATCTTTGGGGTTTCAGGATCTCGTGATGCCGGATGTGTCTATTGTTGTTGGTGAAAGAGAAGTTTCTTTCGATCAAGACAAAATTGAGGCATTTCTCAGCAGTCGTAAAAACGAGATGAAAAAAGCCGTAATCGATCTACTGAGTGTGAAAATGCATGAAAACTTCAAGAATGTGATCAAAAATAGTCCTAAGAAGATGACCCTCCCTCGTACCTTTAGCATAGATTCGGCCGTTAAAGGAGTTTTTGACGTTAATGATATTTCTCTAAATCAAACAGGGATTACACAGTTTGACATCGGTGCATATTTTTGTGACGACTCAAAAAACTTAATTAGTCAGTTCATCTGTAACAACAGAGTCAAGGCCAAAGTAAGAAGAGATATTAACGATGGAGAGTTCCAGCGCTCTATTCGTTTGATAAACCGTAAGTTGATCGAGAAAAAAAGTAACATCGCCGTTAGTGTCAGTGAAGATTATTTGAACAACATCGTCGAGGCCACAATTAGAACCGGTCTGTGGGATAAAAACTTTGAAGGAAAAGACTTTAAGTTAGGGCCTGAGAAGTCGTTTATTCTAGCAGAAGAAAAAGGAAAGGAGTTTTCTCTTTTCTTAGACATCATTTATAAACTCAAAGGTGCTCAGAGAATCCTTGTGGGTCGATCTGAATTCCGTTTTCCGGCCAAGCTTATGATTGCGTTAACGATCGAAGAAGATGCGGATGGTATTCCTCACTTTATTATCAAGGTTAAGAGAGTTGTGATGGAAAATGACCTCTTCATCAATGGAGCTCCCCAATTTGGTCTTCCCTCTACGGTGGGAAGTATTCCTCGCTTTCGGAATAAAGTTCTTGAAGGGATAAGAGAAGAGATCTCAACCTTTGATCAGAAAATACTAGTCGATTTTGAGCTTCCAGTGCTCAAAGGGACATACTTGAATAAACTTGATTTTTCATCCGATGGTCTTGGTAGAGCTACTGCCACATTGGGATTTAAAGAATAGGAAGTATATGAAATTGTTTTTTTTCAGTTTTCTTGTCTTGATGTCGTTGAACTCATTTGCAGGCACGAAGGTTGTTTGTACGGGACTTGACTATACTTTGGAGCTTGATGTTCGAAGCTCAGAAGATATCAAAATCAAGTATCTTGATGAAACCGTCCAAGCCGATGGAGCGGTGACCCAAGGGGAAATTGATCTTGTTGCGCGTTTTAAGCGTTATGGTGAGATTAGTCTTTTTGCTCAAGTTGGGAAAACTGGCCCTGATAATTATCTTTTTATCTCGGGCAAAAGAATTTCTGTTATCTGTCGCTAATTTCAATTAAACTAAGCGGGTTAAAGGAGATCCAATGACCCGTATTACTGTTACTCCCGCTGAACAATTAAAAGAGCTGAAGAGGGGAGCATTTGAAATTCTTCCCGAGGAAGAGCTGCTTAAAAAACTGACGAAATCATATGAGAAGCAAAAGCCACTGATCATTAAATTTGGGGCAGACCCGTCTCGACCGGATATTCATCTCGGCCATACTGTTGTGTTGCAGAAGTTAAGACTTCTACAGGATTTTGGGCATGAGATTTATTTCTTAATTGGTGATTATACTGCGCAGATCGGTGATCCTACTGGAAAAAATAAGACACGTCCGATTCTGACTGCTGAAGAAGTGATGATGAATGCTCAAACCTACAAAGAGCAAGTCGGAAAAGTTCTAGATATGTCGAAGACTCATGTCGTCTTCAATAAAGACTGGCTTGGAAAATTCTCGGGTCTTGATCTCATTCAGTTGATGGCCAAAGCTACCGTGGGGGCAATGCTTCAAAGAGACGACTTTTCAAAAAGATACAATAGTAGTGAAGCAATTTATCTTCATGAAATTATCTATCCTATCCTTCAGGGATTTGATTCGGTTCATCTAAAAGCGGACCTTGAGCTTGGTGGAACTGATCAAACTTTTAACTTGATGATGGGAAGACATCTTCAGTATGCCTATGAGCAAGAAGCTCAGTGTATCCTTACGATGCCTTTGATTGAAGGTACTGACGGTGTAAATAAGATGTCTAAGTCTATGGACAACTATATTGCACTTACTGATACCCCAACAAATATGTTCGGGAAACTGATGTCTATTTCTGATGAGTTGATGAAGAAGTATTACCTTCTTCTTTGTAGAAGGCCTGCAGGAGAAATTGAGGCGATTATAGCTGGTCTAACTTCTGGATCTCTCCACCCGATGGAGGCCAAGAAGTCTTTGGCCGCTGAAGTCACAGGTTACTATCATGGTGAAGCGGCCGGAAAAGAAGAGAGAGAGAAATTCGAAGCTAGATTCTCTAAGAAGCAAATACCTGATGATATTCAAACTCTGACGAAGCCAGCAGGCGCAATCAATTTACTTGATCTGTTTTTAGAACTCCAATTGATTAAGTCAAAGTCTGATGGCCGTCGTCTTATTCAGCAAAATGCGGTTAAAGCAAATTTTGAAAACCATTCAACTGATACCCTGACGCTTGAAAAAGGGCAGGAAGTAATTTTAAAAATTGGTAAACTCAGAATGCTAAAATTGATTGGTGAGTAGCTAAAGTTCGGCGGGCCTAGTAGCTCGCCGATCCGATCAATCCCTTTACGATTTCTACACTCGCACTTGTACCAAGTCTCGTTGCCCCCGCCTCAATCATTAACCGGGCCGTCTCGGCGTCACGGATACCACCACTGGCCTTCACTCCCATGGTTCCGACAATCGAGCGCATAAGCTTAACATCAGCGATAGTGGCACCTGATGTAGAAAATCCTGTGGATGTTTTAACAAAATCCACATTGGCCTTAACCGCAAGCTCACAGGCCTTACGCTTTTCTTCTTCCGTTAGAAGAGCCGTCTCAAGAATAACTTTCAGGATTGCTCCTTGATTGTGAGTCACTTGTGCGAGTGAAGACATATCATCTAAAACGTACTGCCAATCTTGTGACTTAATCGCAGAGACATTGATGACCATATCGATTTCTTTAGCGCCTTCTGCCACAGCTTTCATGGCTTCAAATCGTTTTGTTTCCATTGTTGATGCCCCGAGTGGAAATCCAACAACGGTACAAACTTTAACTGAACTTCCAGCAAGTAAAGCAGCTGCTTTCTTGACGTAGTAAGAATTTACACAGACAGAAAAAAAATCGTGCTCTCTGGCCTCAAAACAAAGTTTTTCAATTTGCGCAATACTTGTGTCAGCTTTCAAGGCCGTGTGGTCGATGTATTTGTTAAATTTCATTTTATACCTTAGGAATTTGTGTTTTCTGGACGATAGTCCTGTTCGAATGAGTTGTTAAAAGTAATTTACACTCGGGCCTGTTATCTAAGTTCAAAATTCCTCTGAATGTTCCCCAGTCAAGGAAGCAGTAAAGAGTGATCGTGATGAAGTTCCAATCACTAAGACCTTCGTTTTGAATGTAAGGTTTTAGATAGTCGAGAACAGAATCGATTCTTTCTTTTTGTCTATTGATGTACATAAACGGCTCATCAATATTCATTCCTGATCTTTTCATAAGAAGAAGCGCAACTCCCGAATTCATCGCACTTTCAATGGCCGTGAGAGTATTTTGTTGATCGAGATTTAACTGAGTGAGTTTGTGTTTCGTGACGAGGTAATTAAAAATCTGTCTTGAGTCCCAAATTTTTTGATCTCCATCGAGTAGAACCGGAACTTGGTTGATAGGATTGATTTTATTAAGTGTGATAGCGTCTTCTGTTTCAAAGATGTTAAGTTCCTTAAACTCAAAGGGGATGTTTTCCATCAAAATTCTCAAGCGGCGAACGAATGGGGATGTTTGAGATCCGATTAGTGTGTAGCTCATATTAACTCCAGGTTGCCTTTATTCTAATTTCTCTTAAGCCATATTGCCAAAATATTGATGGTTACTTTTTCACAGATGTCTAAAATTTCGACACAATGAGGGAGTGTAACTGCCTGATATAAGCCGATCAAAATTGGCATCCTTTTTGGATGTATAGAGTCAAATCAAGAAAAGAAAACTTTATGGGAGGACCATATGAAATCACTTTTTAATGGCATTTTATTCGCTTCGATTTTGGCCTTTTCTGCCAGTTGCGGAAAGGACGGGAAGTCGAGCGGCAGTAATAATGGGATATATGGAAATCTTTATAATGCTGGTTTAACTCAAACAAGTCAGCAGGTCTTAGAAAAGAATACGGCTTGGTTTAATGCCGCAACTGAAGGTTTGATGATTACTGGGACAAGAACAGTAGTTAGAACTCAATATACTTCAAATACAACTCCTACATGTGTAGATAAGAAATTTTTGGGGATACCATATAGATCATGTACCTACAGCAGCGGGTCTTCCTCTGGAACTGAGCTCTCAAGGTCAACTCAGTACTTGTTCCAGGATGGCAGGGCCATCAATGCGAAAGCGAATGCTGATTTAAATGCAATCTTTTCAGGTGCAAACGGGACTTTAGTAAGTGCCATCGACCTAAGTCAATCTGCCAGTCAGTTAGATTTTTTACGCCCGGATGGGACAATTGTAAGTTTTGTGATTGATAGAAGTTACCATTCACTTTTGAACCCTGTTAGAAAATCTGAAATTTCGCAATCAAGCAAAATAGATATTATTACAACGATTCTTTAAGAGGGATCGATTATGGGCAGCTTCGGCTGCCCATTGTATTTCTGCTCTTCTTTAGTCAGGTTTTATTCATCAATTTTTCTTATTCGGTTTTCCCAAAAAACTCCAAATATTGTATCCTATACCCACATCTCCATCTTCCAAGGAACAAGGAATTTTTATGGGTAAGTATAAAGCAGACATCCGCGACGTTGAATTTAACCTCACTGAAGTTTTAAAGATCCAGGACTGGAAAGATTTTGGTCTTGAAGAAAATGATATTAAAGGAATTCTTGCTGAGTATAACAAGTACGTTGAAAATGAAGTTTTTCCGACTCGTGAGCCTTCGGATCAAGTCGGTGTGAAACACGTTAATGGGAAAGTGATTGTTCCAGAAGTTCTTCACTCTGTTCAAAAATCATTTTATGACAATGGTTGGTTTGCTTTAGGTTTACCAGCAGATATTGGTGGAACTCCAGTTCCAGAAAGTTTGTATGTTGCTTGTATGTCTCTTGCAACTGGTGCGAACTGTGCGTGGACCATGTACCCTGGTCTTTCTCGTGCTGCTCTTAACGTGATTAATCTTAAGGGCAACGATTTCATGAAAGCGCATATTGTCCCTCAGATGATGAAGGGAACATGGGGGGGAACAATGTGCTTAACGGAGCCAGGAGCTGGCTCAGACGTAGGTGCTCTTCGTTCAACGGCCCAGCCACTTGGGAACGGGAAATATTCAATCAAGGGAACAAAGATTTTCATCTCTTCCGGTGAGTCCGATCTTTATGAAAATAATATTCACCTCGTTCTTGCGCGTACTCCTAAGGGGGAAGCAGGCACAAAAGGGATTTCATTATTTGTAGTTCCAAGATTTCGAATTAATGACGATGGTTCAGTCGGTGCAAGCAACAATGTGGTTTGCTCGAAAATTGAACATAAAATGGGGATCCATGCTTCGGCCACTTGTGAACTTCAGTTTGGCCAAGATGCAGAGACTGAAGGATGGCTGATTGGTGATGAGTTTGAAGGCATGGCCACAATGTTCATCATGATGAATGAAGCAAGACTTTACTGTGGTATCCAAGGGGAGTCACAAGCAAATCTCGCTTATATGATGGCCGAAAAATATACTAAAGAAAGAGTACAGTTCGGGAAAGAAATTGTTCACCACCCGGATGTGAAGAGAAATCTTCTTCGTATGCGTGCTCTTTCGCGTGGGATGAGGTCTCTGTGTTTGTACACAGCAAACCTATTTAATAAAGCTCATCAAGATCACAAGTATGAAGCAATCATTGGTCTTCTGACTCCAATTTGTAAGGCCTATTGTTCCGAGCAAGGATTTAATGTTTCATCTGCGGCCCTTCAGGCCCATGGGGGTTATGGTTACTGTACAGAGTATGGGGTAGAGCAGTTTGTGCGTGATACTCAGATTGCAATGATCTACGAGGGGACTAACGGAATTCAGGCCATCGACTTTGTGATGAGAAAAATTTTGAAAGATGGTGGTAAGGCCCTTACACTTTTGACTCAAGAGATCGTAGCTTCAGTCCAAGGACTAGATGAAAGTAAATTTAAGAAAGAAAAAGATTTGTTCAGCAAAGTTTTAGTGAGTGCTCAAGGTGTTATGCAACACATCGCAGGCCTTGCGAAAAGTAACCAATATAACTTGGTTCTTCAACACTGTACTGATTTTCTCAACTTTGCTTCACAGATGGTTATCGCATGGCAATTATTGGAGTCTGCTGTCATTTCGGAGAAGAAAATTGCCTCGGCTTCGGCCGATGATAAGAAATATTATGAGTCAAAAATTGCAGACTTCAGGATCTACTGTGCTCATTATTTGATCCATAATCTCTCTCTTGCGAAAACAATCTCTGACTTCAATGACGACATCACAATGCTAGAGATTTAACTCAGATCATGTTAGGATGGTTGTAATTAAGTTTAAAAGGTTACACCGTGTTAAAAGATAGAGTCTATGAGTTGTCCCAGAAGTTTTCTGGGTCAACTCATGGCAGTTCCGATTATGACAAAGATACAATCTATGTCAGAGGGAGCAGCGATAAGGAGTATGTTCCTTACAGCTATCTCCAAAAAGAGCTGCCAGAAATTGAATCCCTAAATCAGCTGAAGTCCGAAGGATTTGTTTATAGTTCTTATGATTTTTTAGAACTCAACGAGTTCGATCAATGGTACCTCTCTCAGTTCAATAAGAGACTTTCGAGTAAAGTAATGAAGAATATCGGAATTCTTCATCTTCCCGACCAGAAATCAATCTTTGATACAGTAGAAGTTGTTCACCAGACTTTCCAAATTTTAAAAGATCACAAGGTCCTAATGAATGGTAAGAATTTACCAATTCAGTTAGGGGAGTGGTACTCGAAAATTATCTTCGGTCTTCACCAGATTAAATCTTCTTCTCAAAGAGGGTTTGATTTTAGAACGGAAAACGGAAGCACTGTTGAAGTGAAGGTTCACTGGCACGACTCGACATCTCCTAAAGGTGTTAAAATCAAAAAGTCGTTGGCCGAACTTTCTGACTATTGCATTATTATGTACGTTGCTAAGAATTTCACGATTCGAGATATTTTATTTTTGGACTCTGAATTTATTCTTCGAAAGTTTGATACCAAAGGACACACGATCTTTTTGAAAGATCAGGATGTGGCCGGGTATTTTTTCAGTAAGTCCGATAAGCACTTTGATAAGGTCGTTAATAAAACGGCACTCCTCAAGTTTGCAAGTCCTACTCTTGCGATGAAACTCGAGGACCGGCTCAAGTAAAAACGAAGTCTACTTAGTAGAGTGAGTATTCAGCTAATCGGCACTCGATATCCCCGTTATGAAGAATGTGACGTTTCGATGATTTTAACCCCACCACTTTTAGCATCGGGAGATTTCCTGTAAACAGAGCGGCGCGGTGACCTTTGTAAGTTTGTTTCCAATGATCCCCTAGGTTCTTATAAAGTGCTTTGAGTTTTTCTTCTTCTCCAAACTCTAAACGCTCACCATAAGGTGGGTTGGCGATGAAGAGAGATTTCGGGGCAGGAGGAGTCGTTTCTAGTGCGTCTTTATGAGTCAGCTCAATGAGGCCTGAAAGTTTTGCATTTTTAAGATTCTCTTGAGCGGCCGAAAGAACTGTTTGAGAAAGATCATTTCCTACAATAAATCCTTTCTTTGATTTTAGGTACTGAAGTCCAGTCTCCGTTGCTTCAAGAATTTCCTGAGTAAAAAGACGATAGTGCTCTTGGAGTTCAGAATCTTTGGTGAACCAAGGATAGTTTTGAAAGGTCCACATTTTTATATTTGGGTTTTTAAAACAACGTTCAATTTTCAGATAGCTTGGAGGGATCTTCGCGGCCATCAAGGCTGCTTCAATGGTAAACGTTCCTGATCCACACATCGCATCGATGAGACCCTCTTCTTCTGGGTTCCATTTGACGAGTTTTAAAATGGCAGCCGCTAAATTTTCTTTAAGAGGAGCTTCGGTTCTTGCTGTTCGGTACCCACGCTGATTCAGTGGTTCACCGCAAAGGTCATACATGACGGTAACCTTATAGGGTTTTTCATCACCGCGTTCAACTCGAGCGAGGAAGGCGACGTCAGGGAACTCTTTGGCCACACTTGGTCTGATGCCTTCGTGGTGACGAAAGTAATCACAGATAGCATCTTTAAGCTTTAAATTCGTGAACTGCGAATTCCTGAACTCTTCTCGCTCAATTGGAAGATCAGCAAAAATCGTCGTAAGCCTGAATGTGTGATTAACATCCATGAGGCCTTTCCATTTGATATCAGTGGCCTGGAGATAGTAGTCGTTTTCGTTGATTGCATCAAAGGTGAAGAGGTACTTGAAAACTCGGCTTGCTAGGCGAGAGTAGAGGACTGTTTTTAACGCAACCTCATGGAAGCACTCAAATTGTACTCCCCCTCGAACTGGTTTAGCTGTTTTAGCACCTAAATCAAGTATTTCCTGTGTCAAAAGCTCTTCAATCCCCATTGGACAAGAAGCAAAGTACTCAAAACTATATTTTTTCATATTTAGACCTTAGATAAACCTTTGTTACACCCTTCTGTCGCTTGAGACTATAGAGAAAGAGTGCTAAGTTAGCTTTAAATTGATTTTGGACTATTTACCAGACCCATAGGGTTTTAGGAAAAGGATTTACAAATGAAAGCAACTTTTTCACAGAGTACTTACGGCAACTCGACTATTCTTAAGTATAAAGTTAAGGATATCACTCTTGCCGAGTACGGTCGCAAAGAAATTAAACTCGCTGAAGCTGAAATGCCGGGTCTTATGGCCCTTCGTGAAGAGTTCGGTAAAACGAAGCCACTTAAAGGTGCCCGTATTGCTGGTTGTCTTCACATGACAATTCAAACTGCTGTGCTTATTGAAACACTTGTTGAACTTGGTGCTGATGTTACTTGGTCTTCATGTAACATTTTCTCAACTCAAGACCACGCAGCCGCAGCGATCGCAGCTGCAGGAATCCCAGTTTACGCTTGGAAAGGTCAAACTGAAGAAGAATTCATGTGGTGTATCGATCAAACGGTTTTCTTCGGTGAGAAGAAAGAGCCACTTAATATGATCCTTGATGATGGTGGTGACCTCACTCAACTCATCCTTGATAAGTACCCTGAGCTTTACAAGGGGATCAAAGGAATCTCAGAAGAAACAACGACTGGTGTTCACCGTCTTTATGAGCTTGAAAAAGATGGGAAACTTCCGGTTCCTTGTATCAACGTTAATGACTCTGTTACTAAATCTAAGTTCGATAATAAGTACGGCTGTCGTGAATCATGCGTAGATGCAATTCGCCGTGCAACTGATGTGATGATGGCAGGTAAAGTTGCTGTCGTTGCTGGTTTCGGTGACGTAGGAAAAGGCTCTGCTGATTCTCTAAGAGGCGCTGGCGCTCGAGTGATCGTGACTGAAATCGATCCAATCTGTGCTCTTCAAGCTGCGATGGAAGGCTTTGAAGTGAAAAAGATGGATGATGCGATCAAAGAAGCGGATATCATCGTCACGTCGACTGGATGTAAAGACATCATCACAGCTAAGCACTTTGAAGCAATGAAAGATAAGGCGATTGTTTGTAACATCGGTCACTTTGATATTGAAATCGATATGGCATGGTTAAATAAAAACTACGGTCACACAAAAGATACAATCAAGCCACAAGTTGACCTCTATACATTGAAAGATAATAAGCAAGTGATCGTTCTTGCTGAAGGCCGTCTTGTGAATCTTGGATGTGCTACTGGTCACCCAAGCTTTGTAATGTCTGCTTCTTTCACGAATCAGGTTATTGCTCAGATCGAGCTTTGGACAAATGCTTCTAGTTACGAGAAGAAAGTTTATATGCTTCCTAAACACCTTGATGAGAAGGTTGCTCGTCTTCATTTGAAGAAGATTGGAGTTGAGCTTGATGTACTTACTCCGACTCAAGCTGAGTACCTCAGTATCCCAGCTTCAGGCCCATACAAGCCAAGCTACTACCGTTACTAAATTACTCAAAAAGCCTCACTTCGGTGGGGCTTTTTTTTTAGGATTTAACAAATGAAAATTTTTATTGCTTCAGATCATGCAGCTTTTAACGAAAAAAATGATCTTGTTGATTACCTCAAAAAAACACACGAGGTAACGGATTTAGGAACATATTCGACCGAATCGACTCACTACCCGGATTGGGCCAAGCGTCTAGTTCAAAAGGTTAAAGAGGAGAGTGCTGTAGGGATTTTGTTATGTGGATCTGGGATTGGAGTCAGTATAGTCGCAAACCGTTTTAAAGGCATTCGAGCGGCCCTCTGTAGAGATGAAGACGATGCTAAAATGACGAGGCTTCATAATGATGCGAATGTCTTGTGTTTAGCTGGTAGGAAAACTCCAGTGGAGCAACTCAAAAAGATGGCCGATGTCTTTCTTTCAACTCCGTTCGAAGGTGGACGTCACCAAACAAGAATTGATCTATTTAACAATCTTGGTGAGTCGTAAATTACTCCAAACGATCGAGTTTTTTCCATCCAGATCTCTTGTAGCGATTGGAAATAATATCAAAGATTGGCGTCTCTGGAGAGTTCGATACGTCCGCCTTGTCTATCGCTTTATTGGCAAAGGTCAGGACTTCATTTCCATTTTCATTTTCATCTTTTTGTTCAGCTCCTGGAATCGGTGGCATTGTAAAGTCATCTTGTGACTTGTTCGTTGCCTGCGTTTCATTTCCTTGTTCGTAGCCAATTTTCATGGCCTGACCTAGCTTCTCTTTAATCGCAGGCGAAAGACTACTGACGGAGGCGACACCTGTATCAGTGATAGCGCCCTTGTAATCTGAAGGAGCAGTGGCAGCAGCACTGGCCAACTCAAGTGGCATGTATTGAGAGAGTGCTTCAGCGATCTTTTTTTGATCCTCAGTGAGTTTCAGTTTAGGGAGAGACTTTGTATCAATTTTGGCCTTCATTTTCGAGGCCATGGCAGCTGTCTTCGTCGTATAGGCATCAAGTTTTCCTTGATCATATTCACCACTATTGACGAGATCAAACCCTTGGTTCGCCTCATTCATGAGATTGGTTCCAATTCCGAATTTTGGATTGAACGCCTTGAGATTACTTTTCACACAACTATTGGTTTGTTTGCATTTACATTCTTTATCAAATTGAGTCTTGCCCTCTACGACTGCGGCACAGCCTAAGGCAACTTTAGGAGTCGCAAAATTTCCTTTGTTGAGAACACAAACTTCTTGATATTGACTTGGATAAAGCTCCTTTGAGGTGGCTTCTTTACAGAAGCAGGATGTTCCGGTCCAAGGATTACAGTTTCCTGCCACGGGGATTGAATTTATCACTGTTTGAACTCTTTCGGCATATTTCTCATGATTGATGGCCTTTCTCAGATAGAGTCCGCCTAGAGCAACTGCTCCACCAAGTCTTAGATAGAACTTTGCATCTGGTTTAACTTGGCCACTCATCCACATCGCCGCATAACAAGCTGTAACAGCTCCGTAGATTCCCGATTGAAGATAGGCCGTCTTCTTTCTTGCAACGTGAGTTTGCTTAAGGCTTAAGAGTGACTGAAGTTGGTAATCTCCAGGAGGGGCCTGGTTGTCAGCTTTTTGCTGAAGGTCTGTTTGAATTGCCGAAGTGATAAGTTCTGAAGCCATAGCGGCCATTACGCAATAATCTGTTTTTTCTTCTTTCTCTTCTTTGCCTTTCGGCTTCGTTTCCGCTGCTTCTTTAGCATCTCCGGAAGTTTCTGGTTTGGTCGTCTCAGTGCCTTCTGCGACTTGATCTTTTTTAGGTTTAGCAGTGAGTTTGTTGTCGACGATCCCCAGCACACCGTAGGCCTTGCCAATTAATTCCTCAACGGCCAGTCCATCGCTCGGTTCTTTACAGGCCTTGGGGTCTTTAGCGCAAGCCTCTTTGTAGTTTCGGTCTTTAATCCCTTGGTGAGTGAAGTTTTTGGCCTCATCCATTTGTTTATCTGTAAGGTTTGTTGGGTTGGCAAATGTTTCGTCTATGGTCTGAGCGTTAATGGCAGCACTAAAGAGTAAAACAAAAAGTATGATAGTTGTTTGTAAGTTCATTTTTTATCCTAAGAATTATTTATATTTTACCATGCTCACTTACTTCCCCCTAGGGGATGAAATTCTTTCCATCTAACGCAAACGTAAAATCAATTAGTTAGACATGCTTATGACAGCAAGTTCTCCTAAGAAAGAGCAACAAATATTTATCGTTTGACGGCTATTTAGGGGATAAGTACCTTATAGGCATGTCAGATAAAAAAATAGCGATCCAGCACACTCATGATAATGATCTAACTCACTCTATGGTTCACTACCTACTCGCGATTCATAAATTGAAAGAAGCGAAAGGGTACGCTCGAGTTACTGATATTGCGCACGAGATGGGACTCACAAAAGGTTCTGTTTCTACTGCTCTGACAAATTTAAAAAAACGTGAACTAGTGATTGAAGACGAGAGTAAGTTCTTGTCGTTGTCTCCACTCGGTCACGAAGCCGTTCATGGAATTCTCTCATCGCGTACACTTCTTTTCTATTTCTTAAAAGATATCATTGGTGTTGACGAAGACGTCGCTCATAAAGATTCATGTCTAATGGAACACTTAATGAGTTCTGAAACTCGTGAGAAGTTCTTCAATTTTATGAAGAGTCTTACGAATGAAGAGTTTAAAAAAAATACATACTCAACTTCCTTTGATTTTTCCCAGTTTGAGCATCAGCATGATTTTGAAGAGATCCAAAAGGGTGATACTTATTTAAAAACTGAATGAGAATTCTTCAGTTGTTTAAGAACAGTGATCCTAAATACAAAGGTCACCTTTGTTTTTTTCTTGTTTCCTATTTCTTTGCCTTATTTAATTATCCTCTCGTGCGTGCATCATCAATCACGATGTTTTTTGATGAATTTGGAGCTAAGTCTTCTCCGGTGGCCTGGGTATGGACAGTTCTTGTTCTTGCTTTAACTGTTGCACTTTTTAATAAGCTTCAAGCAAGGTATTCAGTTCAAAAAGTTTTCTTGACTGCTTCGCTTCTGTCGACGCTTCTTTTTGCTCTCAGTGCCTATGGCTTTGCGGCCCAAATTAGATACTCCACTTATATTTCTTTTATCTGGAAAGAGATCTGTATTGTCCTACAAGTTCACCTCTTACTAGGCTACGCCAATAACTTTTTCCGCAAAGAAGATTTCAAATTTGTGATCGGTCCTTTGGGGGCCGTTGGAAGTTTGGGAGGAATTTTTGGAGGAATGCTGACTACTTACATCGGTCGTGAGTGGGGAACCTCAAACGTGGCTTGGATCTCACTTATTTTTGTTCTCGCTCCCGGAATATTCTTTATGTTTACCCCTTATCTTTCTAGAGGGGAGGCAAAGGTTACTCACGAATCACCCGTTGCAAGTTTGAATACGCCTGAAGTCCGGAAGTATGTTTTTTATGTCGCGGCGATTGTGATGCTTTCTCAGTTTATAATCAATATCGCAGACTTTAAATTTAATCTGTCTTTTGAGAAAACGATCCTTTTGTCAGATCAGAGAACTGCTTATCTTGGGAGCGTCTACGCATGGACAAATGTGATCAGTATGGTCTTTCAGTTTGTTTGCTTACCCTTTTTGTTACCTCGAATAGCTGAAAAATCGCTTCATCTTTTTATTCCTATTTCCTACCTCTTTTGTCTTTTGGGCCTTTTCCTTTTTGGTGAATATCTTTTGCTCACTGTGGCCTTTTTTTATGTTTACTTGAAGGCGTCAGACTATTCGTTGTTTAGTGCAGGGAAAGAGCTTTTGTATCAGCCACTCTCAGGTTCGCAAAAATACGGCGCAAAATACCTTACCGATATGCTTGTTTACCGCTTTTCCAAAGCATTGATTGCTGCGGTCTTGATTTATGTTCAAAGCTCTTCCATTCTTAATATGATGATGGCACTTTTTATTCTGATCTGGTTCGTTCTTGTGATCAGAATATTCGGAATTCACCGTAGCCTATTTTAGTGAGGATCTTATGCATAATCCACTTCTCGATAAACCCAACGCAGCTCATGGGGCCTATCCTTTTGACATAATTAAACCTGAACATTTTCTTCCTGCGCTGAATTCAGCGATCGAAGCGGCCAAGATAAAACTCGAAGCCTATAAAAAGAATCCACTGGTCAGTTTTCAGCATGTGATCGTAGAGAAAGGAGACATCACAGAGCAGGTTGATTACATCTCTGGCATATTCTTCAACCTTCACTCAGCAGAGTGCACTGAAGAACTAGAAAAAATTTCTCCAGATATGTCTGCGATCCTTACTCGCTTTGGAAATGACATGGCCCTGGATCCAGTGATATTTGCGAAGGTGAAGGCTTGCTACGAAGCTCGTTTTGATCAAAATCTCTCGAAAGAAGAAATGATGATCATTGAGAAAACGTATAAATCTTTTGTGAGAAATGGAGCTCTTCTGGCCGATAGTGAAAAAGACAGTATGAGAGAGCTCGATGAAAAACTTGCCAAGCTCACGCTAAGCTTTTCACAAAATGTACTGAAGGCCACGAATGAATTCTTAATGGTCTTATCAGAGAAGACTGAGCTTGAAGGATTACCCGATGGAGCGGTTGAAGCAGCAGCTGAGCTTGCTGAGAAGAAGGGGCACCCAGGACAGTGGGCAATTAGTCTCGATGCTCCTTCGATGATTCCTTTTTTGACGTACTCAAAAAAACGTGAACTTCGTAAGAAAGTGATGACCGCTCATTCATCAAAAACATTTAAGACTAACTATGACAATCAGGACATCCTGAAAGATATTTTGCGCCTGCGAACTAAGAGAGCGAAAATTTTGGGTTTTAATACTCACGCTGATTATGTCTTAGAAGAACGTATGGCCATGTCTCCTAAGAAAGTGACGGATTTTCTTGAAGAGCTTCTATTGAAGGCCAAGCCCCATGCAGTCAAAGACATTGATCGTCTCAAAAAACTTGCGCTTGAGCTAGATGGGATTACCGATCTCCAAAGCTACGATACGGCCTACTACTCTGAAATTTTAAAAAAGCGTGAACTTGCAATTGATGATGAAATGCTTCGACCATTCTTTAAGTTGGAAAATGTTGTGAATGGTATTTTTGAAGTTGCACAGAGACTCTACGGTCTTGAGTTCAAAGAAGTCTTTAATATCCCTAAGTATCATGAGGATGTAAGGACCTTTGAAGTTTTTGATGAGACCAAATCATTTGTAGGACTTTTTTATACAGATTTTTTTCCACGTCCTACGAAAAGAGGCGGGGCATGGATGTCCGGTGTAAAAGAACAGGGGATGTACCAAGGTAAAGTGGAAAGACCCCATATCATGATCGTTTGTAATTTCACAAAGCCTACAAAAACAAAACCATCTCTTTTGACTTTGGATGAAGTCCTGACTCTATACCATGAGTTTGGGCACGCTCTACATGGTCTTCTTTCAAAAGTTAAATACCGTGACCTTTCAGGAACAAACGTCTTCTGGGATTTCGTTGAGCTTCCATCCCAGATTATGGAAAACTGGGTTTTAGAAAAAGAATGTTTAGACCTCTTTGCTGTTCATTTTGAAACAGGGGAAAAAATACCCAATGATCTGATTGAAAAAATAAAGGCCAGTGGAAAATTCCTAGAAGGCCTAGGAACGATGAGACAGTTAACCTTTGCGTTCCTTGATATGGCCTACCACACAGTGGACCCAGAATCCGTGGGTGACATTGGTGAGTTTGAGACAAAAGTAACAGGGAGAACATCTCTCCTACCAAAACTTCCAGACACGAGTATTTCGACTTCATTTTCGCATATTTTTGCCGGAGGTTATTCGGCTGGTTATTATTCATACAAATGGGCCGAAGTGCTAGATGCCGATGCGTTTGAACTTTTTCAAACCGCTGGGATTTTTAACCGAGATATTGCTACCAAGTTTCGTGAGTTCATTCTTGAGAAAGGCGGCACTGAACATCCGATGGAACTCTACAAGAAATTTCGAGGTCAGGAGCCAGATGTCGGAGCACTTCTTCGGAGATCAGGACTCCATTAAAACCTAATATCTCAGGGCCAGAGGAAAATTTTTAATGATAGGCAAATTTGAGCTTTACCATGAAGCACAAAGCTGGATCGCGCAGAATTCGGAACTTTTTGGTTCCACTCGGCAGCGGGCCTTTGAGATATTATCTCGGAAGTGTGCCGAGGTAATGAAGATCGATCGAGTTGGGATTTGGTTTTATACAAATGATAAAGAAGCGATCTGCGAAGAAGTGACCTTTGCTGTAAATGGAACTTCTTCACAAGGCTTAGTTCTCAAAAAAAATGATTTCCCCCGCTATTTTAAAAGTATCAACGATGGCCGCGTTTTAAGTTGTAATAATACCTTGGATGATAGTTCTACTTCTGAACTCGTTGAATCCTACCTACGCCCACTAGATGTGCGTTCTCTGATCGATGCTCCTATTTATTCCGATGGTGCGATGATTGGAATCGTTTGTTGTGAACAAATCGGTAAGAAGAGAGAGTGGGATATTCTGGATAAGAATTTTGTCGTCGTCGTCTCAGATTTCATTGCTCGTTTAATAGAAACAGAAAAACGTCACAATTATGAAAAAGAATTGCGTCATCGAATTAATTATCTCGAGAACGATTTAAAACGAAAACTTGATGATCTTAACGAAGCAAAGTTAAGTCTGGATCTTGCTCTAGAGGGGGCCCAGGTCGGTAAGTGGGATTGGGATGTTGTGACTAATAAGCTCACTCTCAATAAAACCTGGTATACAAAGCTTGGCTATTATAACAACGAGCTTCCTCAAACCTTAGAGACCTTTAAGAGATCTGTTCATCCGGAAGACATAGAAAGAGTGTTGGCAGAAATAGAGAATCATCTTAGTGGAAAAACGATTTTCTACGAGTGCCGCTTCCGGATGCTGACAAAATCCGGCGAAGTTCAAATCTGCCTTGATCGAGGCTGTATCATTCAGCGAGGTGAAGGCGGCACTCCACTGAGAATGATTGGGGTTAATGTCAACGTGACTCCGCTAGTTAAATGGGAACAGAGTCTTATTCTGTCTGAACAACAATTAAAATCGATGATCCAGTCACTCCCGACCCCTGTTGCGATGTATGATAGAGATTTGAAGTATATCGCCTTCAGCTCGAGATGGTTGGAAGAATGGCAGCACTACGGAGAGGCCAGAGAAGGTTCCCCGGTTGGTGAGGCCTTTAGCCCAGATTGGATCGAGAGCATGAAGCATGCTTTGACCTCCGGAAAAATTTCCCGAGATGAAGACCTTGTAGACTTTGGAAATGGCAACCAGCTATGGCTTCGGTGGACGATTCAACCATGGAAAAATTCAAACCAAGAGATTGGTGGGGTTGTCATCATGGCAGAGAATATCACGGCCAAAAAAGAAGCAGAGATGAAGCTCGCCCAGGCCTCTAAACTTTCTGCTCTGGGAGAGATGGCCGGAGGTATCGCTCATGAAATTAATAACCCTCTGAGTATCATCAAAGGTTATATCGACCTTCTGAGAAGGCACTCTGGCCGGAAAAGTCTGGGACCAGAGCTCCTCGGGCAGTATATTGATAAAATGGATCAAACCGTCGCACGAATATCCAGAATTGTTAATGGGATGAGAAGATTCTCTCGTGAGTCTTCAATGGATGAAAAAGTTCCGTATTCATTAAATAAAATTGTCGAAGAGACTCTGGATATTTGTCAGGAAAGAATAAACAATAATGGTACGGCCGTTGAGGTTGAGTACTTGCAGACCGATGAAAAAATTCTATGCCGTCCAGTTGAAATTTCTCAAGTCCTTTTGAATCTTGTTAATAATTCATATCAAGCAACCTCAACGTATCCTCATCCTTGGATTAAGATCAAATTATCTGACCTCGAAGAAATTCTAAAAATTGAAGTGAGCGATTGTGGTAAAAAAATTGCTCCAGAAATTAGGCATAAACTTTTTCAGCCTTTTTTCACAACCAAAGATGTGGGAGTTGGTACAGGTTTGGGATTAAGTATCTCGAGAGGAATTATCGAAGAACATATGGGAAAGCTCTATTACCAAGAAGAAAACCCAAGCACCACGTTTGTGATTGAGGTTCCTAAGATTGACAAGGAAGATACTGAAACTTACCAGACATATCCCAATTCATAAGGGAAGGGTTTCCTTCAACCTCTTCTTCGGTACTATCCTCTAAAAATTCAAAAAAATCAAACCCCGTGAGTTCTTCGATGGCATCAATTGACGTGGCATAATCTTGTAGGTTGTTTGAAGGCACGCTCGTACTCATCAGAAAGCCGATACCCTCATAGGAATTATCCTGTTCTCTAAGAATGACTTTAAAGTATTGTTCTGGAACTGAGACATGGTTGCGACTTCCAATGAAGGCCAAGTTGTCGCGCAGAAGAGGTCCGGTGATGATCCAGATTTTGCCATACTTCAGACCCCATGATCTCATCATATTTTCGAGTTTGGCCCAGACGCCGCGATTAAAATTAGCTGGCTGAGGAGTCATGTTTGAAAAATAGAAAGTATCCGACATGGCCTCTTTATTGTGTTTCATATCTCCTGCCGGAAGAAGATGGCCACGATCAAATCCGCTTCCTTTATAATCATTATCTACCGCTGAACCTGTAGAGACTAAAGGATCAGGTCTGAAATTATCATTTCGTTTGGTGCAGTTCTGTAATTTTTTGTGGTCAAGTTCGTAAGATACCCAGTTAGCGACTTCATGATCTTCGTTATAGTTGAGAGTGTAATTTTTCCGTTTGATGATCTCCTCAGAGGAGTGAACACCAAGAGAGATAAGAAGAAGTGAAGCAGAGAATATTTTTTTGGTCCTCATTCATATAATTCTAAGGGAGAAGTCCAAAAACTTATAATACAGGATTACTCGGACTTATAGTTCTGTGGCCAAAGTCGTCCTGGTTTGATATACCGAACTTATATGACAATTAATCAAGCGCCCATGCAGACTAAGCTCATTGTGCGGTCGTTCTCAAACATCGAACTCAAAGAATTTTCAGATATTGAATCTCGATTGATGCATCTAGGTTTTATTGATGGCGCTAATGTTATTGTCACCAGAAAGGCGCCTTTGTTCAAAGAGCCTCTACTTGTGGAAGTGAGAGGGCGCTCAGTCGCTTTGTCCTTTGATGAAGCAGAGCTTGTGCGGGTCGAGGTCTTAGCATGATGCCTAGAGTGGCCTTAGTTGGGATGCCTAACGTAGGGAAAACAGCACTTTTTAATAAGCTCACTGGAAGTTTCCAAAGAGTCGCCAATTTCCCAGGTGTGACAGTAGAAAAGAAAACAGGTTGGATTTCTGAAAACGGTCAGCGAATAATGGAAGTGATCGATCTGCCTGGAATTTATTCTCTCGATGCGACAACTCTTGATGAAAAAGTAACCAAAGATTTTTTACTAAAAAAAGAACATGAGTCTTCGGCCGATCTGTTTATTTTGGTTCTTGATGCTACGAATCTGGATAAGTCTCTCTATCTCGCATTTCAACTAAAACAATTAGGCTATCCACTATTTATTGCTTTGAACCTTATGGATGAGGCAACGAAGAGAAACCTGACACTTGACTTAAAAAAACTATCAGATTCTCTTGAGGCAGTGATCGTCCCGACATCAGCGTCGACTGGTGATGGGGTAGTGAAGTTGATCTCGTCCATAAAAGATTATTTGGCCAATAAACCGGCCGTGAGTTTAGTGATTCCGGAGAATTCTCAGAAAGTTTTCAGATCACCTGCGTACGTGAACGGAATTTTTAAGCAAATTGATGAGCTCTTGGAAGATGTGACAATTACAAAATTGAAACCCGATACATTTTCTGAGCGAATAGATTACTTTGTTCTCCACCCAGTCTGGGGAATTGTTATTTTATTCGCTCTCTTAGTTCTCATGTTTCAAACGCTCTTCTCCTGGGCTTCACCTGTTCAAGATCTTATTGAATTAGGATTCTCTTCCTTAGGGAATCTAGCACAGGAATTTATCAGCAATGATCTTTTGCGAAGTCTTGTCATCGATGGTGTGATCAGTGGGGTTGGGGGAGTCTTAGTTTTTTTGCCTCAGATCGTTTTACTTTTTTTATTTATTCAATTCCTAGAAGACCTTGGGTATTTAGGGCGAGCGGCTTTTTTAATGGACTCATTTATGAGAAAGATGGGGTTACCAGGTAAATCTGTCATTCCACTTCTATCTTCTCATGCCTGTGCAATCCCTGGCATTTTAGCAACAAGAGTGATTGATAATTACCGTGAGCGCCTTATTACGATGCTCGTTATTCCTCTCACGACGTGTTCTGCTCGTCTGCCGGTGTATGCTATTTTAATTGGAGCTTTGATCCCGGACCAAGCTGTGTTTGGAATCTCTTGGTTGAAACTTCCCGGGCTGGTTCTCTTTGGTCTTTATATGTTGGGATTTGTGTCAGCGCTTGTGGTGTCTCTGATTTTAAAGAAGACTCTTCCTCAGTCATCTCCTTCTATGCTTCTCATGGAGCTTCCTCCTTACAGAATTCCAAAGATTAAAAATCTTCTTTTTGTGATGAAGAACAAGGCGATGGTTTTTTTAAAGAAGGCCGGTGGGATCATTCTCATCGTCAGTATTGTGATCTGGGCTCTGGTTACTTTTCCTCAGACTGACGGAGTTTCAAAAATTGAAAATTCGTATGCGGCTTCTTTGGGAAGAGTTTTTGTTCCAGTTTTTAAGCCTCTTGGGTTTGACTGGAGAATTACGACTGCGCTCATTCCGAGCATTGGCGCCAGAGAAGTCGTTGTGAGTGCGTTATCTCTCGTACTTTCTATCGAGGGATCCGAAGCTGATATGTCGAAGGCCCTGATGGAGAAATTTGGTTTAGGGACATTAGTGGCGCTACTGATCTGGTTTGTTTTTGCTCCTCAGTGTATTTCCACCTTTGCAGTGATGAAGAGAGAAACTAATTCCATTAAGTGGCCAGTGATCATGGTTCTATACACTCTCACACTGGCCTACCTCTTTGCTTTTTTAGCAAGGGTCTTGGTTAACTTTTGGTCTTAACTTGTTCCCAGTTTTTTAGCTGCCACACTGTTGTGACTTCGGCTACTTCTTTGCCTTTTAGATCCCTAATAATTGTTTTTAATTCTTGAAGATATTTCCCGTGTACCTCGAGACCTTTTGAAACTGAGTCCACATCGATTTGGTTTGGCGAGCAAATTCCTTCCAGATCGACTCGGCCTTGGTAGGTGTATTTCACACTGAGTTCAGATAAAATGAGACGGTACTTACTGATACCAAATGAAGTCAAAAGCGACATTCCCGCGCAGTACTCGCCGACGGTGGCCATTGCACAGGCATGAATCCCACCGATGTGATTATGGTTTTTTCTAGAATTCGGTAAAGAGATAACGACCGCATCGCGGTTCAAAGTTTTGATTTTAAAACCGTGAGGAGCATTGAATGGAATTCCAAAGCGGAGAACTTTATTCAAGATCATAAGTTTGCTAGGAGTGGGGTCCTGAAGCATGCCATCGATAATTTTATATAAAGACTTCATTTATGACCCCATCACTTTTGTTAAATTTTCATGTGCCAGTTTCATTTCGACTTTATAGCGTGAGACGATGTCGTGGATAGATTCTACTTTTGTTGTGAACTCAATTGAGCTACCAGCACACCAGACCGTTTTATAAGACGCGCTGAAGGCAGCCTTCTCGAGGAGCTTCATCCCTTTATAGTAAGTCACCATCTTGGCATATTTTTTAAACTGCTTATTCTTGTTTAAAAAGTTCTCCACGATGTTTTGATCAGTTCCAATTTTTTTTACGTAAGGAGTGTTGATCACTGTGCATCGGCTTCCAGATAATTTGGTTGTCGTAACAATGTCCTCACTTCCGTAATCAATGCAGGCCTGTTTGTATTCCTGAGAAACACCTGACTCCGTTGTCGCAATAAAAGGTGAGCCCATGGACACACCGTCTGCTCCGAGAGCGAGCATTGAAACAATTCCTGCTCCTGTACCAATTCCTCCTGCTGAGATCACTGGAATTTTACAAACGGCTTTCAGCGAAGGAACTAAGACTGAAGCTGGTATATTTCCAAGGTGCCCACCCGCCCCTGAATTCACGGCGATCACTCCGTCAGCGCCAAGGTCTTCCACTTTCTTGGCATAGGTCTCTTCGATCACATCACAGAAAACTTTGACACCATGTTTTTTTGATTCGCGTATCACCTCTTCAGGAGAACCAAGTGAAGTGATAAAAAAATTGACTCCTAGGTCAAGGCACTTGTGGAGCTGCTTTTGAGCAAGAATATTGGACTTATTGACAATTAAATTTACGCCAAATGGTTTTTTAGTTTGTGATTGAATTTCTTTAATACCTGCTTCTAGTTCCTCAATTGTTCTGAAGTTTAGTGCAGGTATACAACCAGCAACACCACTCTCGGCAGCGGCCACTATCATTTTAGTATTCGTCACGAGAAACATAGGCGCCATAATGATTGGTAATTCAATTCCAAGTAATTCAGTCAACGCAGTTTTCATGCTACTCCTGTAAGTCTTTGTAAGGCAAAGTCACAGAACTTTCCTTCCCAATGATGTTCCGATTATGGGTTAATTGTATCAGTCATTTTAAATGCGAAGGATGGAAAAATGAAAAAAATTATTGGACTTATGGCCTTAACGCTCTCAAGTGTTGCGATGGCCGCTCCAGCGTCACACTGGCTCACAGTGGATAATCAAGTTTTATCTAAAATCAGACCAAAGTTGAATAAATCAGTACAAACTGTTTTTACTGCGGAAGGAGCTTCCGTTGTTAAATTGAGTGAAAGTGAAATTGAGCAACTCTCACATGTTATTCACAACGAACTTCACCGTTGTGGAGGATTCATTCAGCATGATTCACTCGAAGATGCGAAAAATGCTCTTACTTCACAAGGCGATATTCACTTCGCTAAGCGTGCTGTTTTTTCTGATTACACAATTAACCAGACAAGCACTGTCGTGCCAATGGTTGCACAAGTCTCAGATACATCAATCCGCGACATGATTGTAAAGCTCTCTTCTTACCATACTCGTTATTACAAATCAGAAACTGGTGTGCAGTCATCTCAGTACATCCGTGACACTTGGGCAGCACTTGCTAAAAATCGTACAGATGTCACTGTCGAGCTTTTTAAGCACAAAAGCTGGGGACAAGCTTCAATCATCATGACAATTACTGGTTCTGAAACTCCTGATGAAGTTGTTGTTCTAGGTGGCCACGCAGATTCTATCGCGGGAGCATCTGGTGGTGGTGCCGGAAAGGCCCCAGGTGCTGATGATAATGCTTCAGGGATTGCTACAATTACTGAGACAATCAAGATCCTCATGAATTCAAATTACAAGCCTAAGCGTACAGTTCAGTTTATGGGGTACGCAGCGGAAGAAGCCGGTCTTCTAGGCTCTAAAGAGATCGCTGCATTGTACAAGCAAGGTGGGCGTAAAGTTGTTGGAGTGATGCAACTTGATATGACTTTAAATAAAGGAACTGCAGATAAGGACATCGTTATGATGTCAGATTTTACCAATGCTGCGCAAAATGAATTCCTTGGTCGTCTGATCGATGAATACGTTAAAGTTCCGTGGGGCTACTCACGATGTGGTTATGGCTGTTCAGATCATGCTTCTTGGACTGCTAACGGTTACCCAGCTTCTATGCCGTTTGAATCAACAATGGGTGACATTAACAAGAATATCCATACTGCAAGAGATACGTTAGAATCTGCTGGCGGTGATGCTAAGCACGCTGCTAAATTTGCTAAACTGGCCACGGCCTTCGTTGTGGAGCTAGCAAAATAAAGGGTAGATTTAAAGTTGAGTAATGAAATAAGGTCCTTGTACGAGGACATCCGTTCGAATCTAGAAACTTCACGTAAAGCACTTATAACGACGAGTATTCTGGGAGATGAAAAATCTCCTGGAATACGGTCTTTAGAAGAATCAAGTCTCATCCTAACGACTCTTGAATCCATCGCCGTTGATACAAGAGCGATGATTGACGCTCATCCGTCGTTGGAATCACTTTTTGAAAAGACATTTGGTAGGGTTCGAGAGGTCTTTGACCGCGAGGCGATTGTTGAGACGTGTCTCATTGAAGATTTTATCTTCCCCGTGACAACGACTTATCCTTTTCTCGTAGAAGGAAAATTTAGTCGTGAATTAACGGAGTCCTATCAGGATACTTTTAGGGCCTGGGCAACCGAGAAGAGTCTTGCCCATACAGCGACTCAAGATCTTCTTAAGCTTAACTTTGATATCAAACTGAATGATAAAGAACTCACGTGTCAGTGTGCCCAGTGTTTGGGTGATTACAGAACCCAAGTGCGAGAAGCCGTTTTTAATACACAGTCGAGTTTGATTGATAAGACGGAAGAAAAACTCCATGATTGGGTTTTAACTCGCAAGATAACTGATGTTTCCAACGCTGTTTTTGATTTGAAGAAAGTCCTGGATAAAAACTTCCATCAAATGCGCAATAAACTCAAGCGTTCATCAGTGAACAAGCTTGAAACTGAAGTGAAGAATTATTTTCGTTCAAAGTTTGGCATTAAATCTGATTTAGGGAAGGTCTACAAAGAGAAGCTCATCGTTTTCTTTAATACGCTTTTAGTTGAACAGGGATTAAAGCCTGAACTTATTTCTTCTGAAGAGTATGATCGTTTCTTTGTTCAGCTTGAAACGAATATCTGGAAAGGCGAGCTTTTCCTTAAGAAAGAATTTGAGCGTTTCATCGGTGCGATTCTTGCCCTTAAACGTAAGGATGTCTCTTCAACAATTTTGAGGGATTATTTAGGACAATTCTGGGTTCACACTGAAGCCAGAAGAATTAACCGAAAAATTATTTACCATATGGGTCCCACCAATTCGGGGAAGACTTATCATGCGATCGAGGCCCTATGTCAGGCGAAAAAAGGGTGTTACCTCGCACCCCTTAGACTTTTGGCATCTGAGCTTTACGATACAATGAATAGCAAAGGTGTTCGCACAACTCTTTTGACTGGTGAAGAGGTGATTGAGGTTCCTGATTCAACTCACTTCTCATCTACGATAGAGATGGCGAAGCTTCAGACACGTTTTGATTGCTGTGTTATTGATGAAATTCAAATGCTCACAGATTCTCAGCGTGGTTGGGCATGGACGAGGGCCCTCATTAATATTCAAGCTGATGAAATTCATCTTTGTGGAGATCATTCAGTTCTTGAGCTCGTTAAGAAGATTCTTGCTCTTTGCGGAGATACGCTTGAAGTAAGGGAATATACCCGGATGACTGAACTCAATGTTCTCGATCATCAAATTCCACTCACGCAAATGCAGAAAAATGATGCTCTTATCGTTTTTTCTCGTCGAAATGCTCTTAAATATAAATCAGATCTAGAAGAACTCGATTTTAAAGTGTCTATTGTTTACGGACGACTGTCTCCAGAAGTGAGGAGAGAACAGGCCAGAAAATTTGATGAAGGTGAGACGGACATCATGGTCTCAACTGATGCGATTGCCATGGGGATGAACCTTCCGGTTAAGCGAATCGTTTTCTCTGCCCTTTCTAAATTTGTAGACGATAAAGAAAACCCTCTTACTTTTTCTGAAATTAAGCAAATTGCTGGTCGTGCCGGAAGATTTAATCGCTTTCCGGTTGGACAGGTTACAACTTTAAATAAAGTCGATGATGGTCTCAGGACACTTCGGAATGCACTTCAGCACCACCTTGGCCAAAGCGATAAAGCGATGGTTGGTCCGGATCTTGATATTTTTAGTTCTGTAAACAATGCTCTCGAAGCAAATTCACTTGTCACTCTAAAACTCTCTGAATTCTTGCGCCTCTTTAACACCATGACTTTTCAGAAGCCATTTTACTGCGTTGATATGAAAGAGATGATTGAGCTTGCCGAAATGGTTGAGGCCGAAGACGAGGACAGAACGCTTTCCAATGCTGAGATTTTCGGCTTTGCTTGTGCTCCAGTGAACCTTGGTTTGATTGAGCATGTTCAGTATTACATCTGGATTCTTAAGCACTATGTTCAGAATCAAGAAATTTACAATGAACCGATTGATGAGAAGTCCGACAATATCGACTACCTTGAAACTTCTATTAAGTGTGTAGAGCTTTTTCAATGGCTCTCGAGACACTTTAATCAAAAGAATTTTAAGTTTGATGAAAAAGATCTCCTAGAAAATAAATCGAAGGCCATTGAAAGATTGAATGAGCTTTTATCGGATAAAATTGCTAAATCTTGTTCAAGCTGTGGTTGTAAAATGCCTGCGAATGCTCGTTTCAATATTTGTGATGAGTGTTTTTCAAAACGCCGCTTTCAGCGAAGAGCACGCCCGGCCGATGGTGAAAAATCCTTCGAGCGAGAAGGCCGAAGAGAGGGTGGTAGAAAGCGCGATGATCGTTCAGGTCGCGGTGATAACTCGTCATCTCGGTCTGGCAAAAAAACAGGCAGACAAGATTCGGCCCGTCCAAGCGGTGAGAGTCAGGGAATAAGAAAACCAAAACCATCTGGGATGAAAAGCGGTGGTGGAGGCAAAAAAAATGATGCAGCAAAAGCCTTTAGAAAATTCAGGTAGTCGGATTTCGTATTTTGAATTTGCTAAAACAATTCTTAATGGTGAAGGCCTCGAGGATAAGTACCTCTGCGCCACTGTTGAGTGGTCAGACTGGCAAGAGTTCAGTCTCCCGGCCCTGCCTGGGCGGGCCGGGCGTATTAAGTTTTCCGACAAACAAATTAAATTCCCTAAAGCACCTCATCTTCATGAGACTGAAAAAAAGGCGATTGCTCTTCATAGTTTTGCTAATCATGAGCTCCTTGCTATCGAAATGATGGCAGCCGCGCTTCTCGTTTATCCACACGTGACGGATGAAGATGTGAGATTTAAGCGTGGGATATTATCGGCCTTGAGAGACGAGCAAAAGCATCTGGGTCTTTATATTAAGCGATTGAACGAGCTTGGTTTTGAGTTCGGTGATTTTCCACTTAACGATTTCTTTTGGCGTCAGATGCCCAAATTGAAAACACCGGCCCAGTACACAGCGGTGATGTCGCTTACTTTTGAAGCGGCCAATCTTGATTTTGCTCAGTACTACGCTGGGGTTTTTCGCTCCTACGGTGATTTTGAGACGGCCAAGATTTTAGACATTGTTCTTGAAGATGAAATTAGTCATGTGGCCTTTGGATCACACTGGATGAAACGTTGGAGAGAAGACAAGGAGCTCTGGGATTACTACATGACGAGTCTTCCATTTCCTATGACTCCCGCTCGGAGTAAAGGGATAGGATTCGATCCTATTATTCATCAGCGAGCGATGGGGGATGAAGTCTTTACTGAAAAACTTCGTTTGTATGAAGATGATTTTAAGATCACAAAGCGTTGGTAATGAAACCTATCAAAGTGAATGCAGATTATGAATCTGTTCTTTTCCATAACAAACCACTGCCGCTTATTAACGAGTCTCTAGAGTTCTTAGCGCTCTACCTCTCCGATCGGCCTCTCCTGTCTCAAAAAAATTATTCGGATCAGTTTTTAGATCACGTTGAATCTTTTACAGGACTAAGGCCAACTGTTGTAAGAGATCGTCCTTTTGAAAATTGGTGGGGGGATTTAAAAGATATCGAGCTTGAGAAAAAACTAAATTCAAAGGAAATGAGCGCTGAGTTTTACACGGATAATTTCATCCTCGACTCAATAGAGCAGTTACCAGATCTTGCTGGGAAAAGGTATCTCGCAAAAAATCCTTTTGGTATGTCTGGACAAAATTTTTCTCTCGTAGAAGAAGGTAGACTTCAGAATCTAGAAGTGATGTTGAAAAAAGGAAAAGTCATTCTTGAACCCTTTTTTGACCGCCTCTATGATTTTTCTCATTACATTTACCCCAATGGCATGAGTATTTGTTATCAGAACATTGTCGACCATCGTTTTCAATACCGTGGAACAGTATTTAATGACTATACCTCACCGATTGTTGAGAATTTGTCGTTTTATAAAAACTTAAACCAGACCACATGGGACGAATTCAAACAAGAGATGAATTTAATCAAAACAAAGTACCAGCACCTAGAAATGAAGTGCGGTTTTTCAGTCGACTCATTCGTTTATCAAGAAAACGAATCTCTCTTCATTCGGGCCTTAAGCGAAGTGAACTATCGTCGTACAATGGGGCAAGTCGCTTTTGAGTTGTCCGTCAAGTTTGGTGGTCTTAGAAAATGGTCAGCTTTTATTTTATGCAAGAGCACAGGTATGAGCTTTCTTGAGATGAAAAAAAAGCTCCTAGAATTAGAGTGGGAAGCAGACACTTCTCGAGGAGTTATTATTCTTTCACCTGGAGACGTGAGATACGATATGTTTTTCCTTTCAGCACTTGATCAAACTGAAGGAAAAGTTCTCTTGGGAGAACTTTCTGATTTATTGCCTGATGCCGAGTTTTCTATAGTGCTCTAGGATAATTTTGCCGGTCTCTTCGGCCGTCATTCCATAGGAGACGATTTCTCCTTCATGACCGTCCAGAATAAATAGGCCCGATGATTTATTCCAAATGAGAGCACTGGCCGCATCGGCCATTTCTTGAGAACCGTATAAGATGTCTCCACTAATCGAGTCGAACGGACCTTGCTTAAGAGCTTTCCAGAGCTCTTCATGACAAATATGAAAGACGTATTGTATGGCCGGGTTGGCCTCGTAGATCCCAAAGTGGGTGAGTGCTTCGCGTGATGGAGGAATAAGTCCTTCGGCCGTGACTGAACCCTTTTTCAAATCACATTCAATAACCTTCGTATAGTGATGTGCTTGTAAGTGAGCAAGGTGGCCTGTTTGTGAACCAGTCATAATAAAATTTTTCTTATTTATTCGTGAAGATAAGTTTCCATAGCTGATCTTTTCATTCGGATACTCCCCCACAAGACTCAGCTTAAAGAACAAGGCCCGCCATTTTTCTAAAGCAATAACCTGATTCATTTCTGGTGCTGGTGCACGTTTAAGAGTCAGTTTGAACTTCGGGATCCCCTCAGTACGATTCATGGTCACAGATAAGTCCTTGATCTCTAGGGATTTGATTGCAAACTCCCCAGGCTTCTTTATAATGAGAATACTGGATAACATAGTCTAAGTACAAGACCCATTTCAAATGGAGAAAATATCCTCGATAAAATGATTAAAGACCTCATGGCGAAGCTTCCGTTCAAGAAAAAAGCGAAAGAAACGACTGAGGAGGAAGATGACATAGGAGAAAAAACGGACGTCGCAGATAGATCTGAATCTACTGTAGTAGATGATTTTTCTGAAAAAACTAAAATTGATGCTCCTGGAACGAAGTCTCTTATCGATCAGCTGAAGAGTAAGGTCGCGGCCCTTAATACTAAGAACAAGGCCCCTAAGGCCGAAGAGTCAGACGAGCAAGAAGCTTCAGGAGAAGATGCAGAAGCGGCCAAGAAGAAGAAAAAAAGTAAACTCATTCAAATTGTTATTGGTGGTGGACTCGTTCTTTTTCTTCTTTCTGATTACATTATTCCAACTGAAGAACCCGCCCCAGTGGTTTCATCCTTTAAAAAACCGAATCGTAAAAAAAATAAGAAACCTGAAAATCCTCCGGCGGTCGAGCCTCCTGCTGCGACCGATGCACCAAAAGGTGACACTCCTGCAGTTTCCGAAAAAGAACCTGAAGCAACAGCAACGGAGACTTCACCTGACTCGCCTGTAACGGTCACTTCTGAGAATGTCCCGACAGTCGATAAAACCGAAACTGATACAGTGGTTGCAGAAGATTCCCAAGTAGTGGTGGAACCTCCTGTAGAAACTTCGCCTCCCGTTGTTGAAGAGACTCCTCAAGTTGTTGAGTCTGCGGAGACTCCCGCCTCGACTGATTCAATTGATGGAAGTGATGCGCCAGCGACTCCTGGAGACGAGAACTTAACGGATAAAATTTTGCAAGATCTTGAGAAGCAGGCAAAAACGACGAAAGCACCGGAGCAGAAAAAAGATTATGTGGCCCCACCGGACTATGAATATAAAGGACGAGGTTTAGTTTACAACTGCATCGGTAAACACTGGGCTTGCGTGGATGCTCCTAGTTACAAGACGTGCGAAGATAATTTCTCTTCTGTGCAATACCTCAAGAAAAAAACTGAGTGTTACTCTTTCAACGTTTATGAAACTGCGAAGGGCTGCGATATGATGCAAAACCGAATGGTTTCTTCAAGTGCTAAAACAAATTTCTGTAACGAATGATTAAGCTGCGTTTTTATTAAACCGTCTGTCCATAAGAGGGATGAAAAATTCTTCTTCACCTTTCAGAGCTTCTTTTCTCATTCCTTCAATGAACATGGCAACAAGCTTCGGATCGAATTGTGTTCCAGAGAATTGGAGCAACTCTTCGTAGGCCACTTCATATGGAAGGCCTTTACGGTAGGGACGAGTGGACGTCATGGCATCGAATGTGTCAGCAATGAGAATGATCCTCGCAGCGATCGGAATGTCATCTCCTTTAAGACCCAAAGGATAACCTCTTCCGTCGTAGCGCTCATGGTGAAGTCTAGCGTTCGTTGCGATCTTTTCAAAGTAGGGAAAGTCCTGAAGAATTTCATACGACTGTTCTGGGTGCTGTTTCATGACCTGAAACTCTTCTTCCGTTAGGCGTGAAGGTTTGTTAAGAACTGCATCTGGGGTTCCAATTTTTCCGATATCATGAAAGATAGCTGATAGTTCCAGTTCGTACATTTCATCCGGGGAGAGACCTGCTTCTGCGCCAGTGACTAAAGAAAAGTAGGCCACTCGCATACTATGACCGAATGTATAGTTATCTTTTACATCAAGCGCTTTAAGTATAGTGCGGGCCGCTTGTTCGCTGATCTTTTTGTTATCTGATTTGAGTGTTTCAACTTGAGAAGCCATGCCTAACAAGGACAGGGCCGTACTCAATGAGGGAAGCTCAAATACATTATTTTTTTTCATAGTTCTTTCCACATCAATAGCGCCAAGATTTCTCTTGGCAGATATTTTCTCTTCGGTTGTTTTGAAGAAAAATAAACGGTAAAATAAAAGAAATTGTTTATGACAGTCTAAGTGCATGAAAAAATGCAATTTTAAGGGCTGAAGGAACCTGATGATCATTTTGGATGAGCGTGAATTTATTAGAAATGAGTTTGAAGCCAAGGGGTTTGAAATCTTTGATTTCTATGATGAAGCCAAAGTTTTGGACCTAAAGAGTTTTTTAGAACTTGAGTTAAAAAGACGAGCTGAATTTTTGGTCGTCGATACTCAGACACTCCTTAATCATCCTGAAAAGCATGAGCATTTCAAATCTATCCTAAATACTTTCCATGGAGCTATCTTCATCCATGACCAAAGTAACCATATGGCCCAGGAGTGGGTTAAAAATGAAGGGGCCTTCTTAACGAAAATTATTGGTGAGTACTCACTTCCAATGGCCCAGTTAGGGTGGACGATTTTATCCAACCAGCTACAGTTCATCTGGAGGCTGATTGAAGACCAACGAAATCTTCAGAAGCAAATGATGAGTTTCAGTCTTGATTTGGATCAGGTTATTCAAAATGCTGAGCTTGAAATGATCAAGGCAAAAAAAATTCACGATGCTCTCGTTCCGAGACGGAATGAAGAAATTAGAGGAGTTAAATTTCTCAATAAGTACGCTGTGGGGGATGGTGGTGGGGGAGAGTTTTATGATCTTCATCAAACCCCGCAGAAAGTCTTTCAGGTCATTGTCTCTAGCCAGTCTTACTTAGTGTCGAGCGCAGTTTTAGGAATTCTTGGAAAAATGAGGGAGAAAGAATTTAATCCTGAGGTTTTCATCACAGACGCCTATGGAGAAGCAGATGCGATTAATGGCGTGAAGAAAAATAAACTTTCCCTGGATCTTCTCGTCTTAGAACTAGATCTAACATCGCTAGTTTTGAAGGCCTGGACTGATTCCAAAGCCGAGTTGTGTACTCCAGTAAAAGGAAGGATCTCTCTTCAAAAAGATATGACCTATCAAATGGAAAAGGGAGAGAAAGTGATTGTTTTCTCTCCGGGTTTCATCTTTAATTGGAGAGAGAGTCATCCGGAGAAAGAGATTTCTACTTTTATGAAAGAAATGGGCAGAAAAGATTCAGATGAACTCATCTCTGAATGTTTGTTCCATCTCAAAAATGGTAAGGAAACTCAGATATTTAAAAAAGATGCTACGGTCGTTGTGATGGAGGTTAAGAGACATGGTTTTCATAAAGTTTAGTTTAGTTGTACTGCTCGCTTCCACTTCTGCATTGGCGCAAACACGCTTTAGCTCAAAAAGCTGTTTAGATTCTGTTTATAAAATGAAGATGGTTCAGAAGGGACCTCTTTTTGGGTTATTGAAACAAGAATTTGTTATTAACAAAGATAACTGTGTTGTTCACATTACACATAAAAAGTACTTACCAAAAGAATGGATCATTGATGTTTGTCGAGAACCTGTCCATATCAAGGTCACTTCTGCGACGGGAGTTGACGTGGCCAAAAAAGAAGCCGAGTGCTTGAACAAAGACAAGACAAAAGACACTTCTGATTTTTGCTCTCAGTACTTTGATGTCATGGATGTGATACAGGATGATGGTTTGATTTTTGCTGAGGGCGATAGAGATAATTTAAGTTCCGACCACGGTAAAACGTACTGCACATATCTTTTGCTTAAAAAATACTTGAATGAAGCAGTGGTCTTGAGTCGCTATACGGATGTTCCAGACATTTTCATAGAGAAATCAAAAATAGCACCAGTTCCTCTTAACTTAGTTCCAAAACCTGAAATAGAAGTTAAGAAAGAAGGACAGGAAGCGAAGTCTGATTCGCTCCCTGCGGTTAAAGCTGTTGGTAATACCTAGGACTTAGAAAAAGCGAACTCAAGATCCTGGATTAAGTCATCAATATCTTCAATCCCAACTGAAAGACGAATCAAGTTATCAAAAATACCTAATTCTTCTCTGACTTGTTTAGGGATAGAGGCATGGGTCATGATTGCCGGATGATCTACGAGACTCTCAACTCCACCAAGACTCTCTGCCAGGGCGAACAGTTTCACGTTCTCAAGAAACTTTCTAGATTCCGTAATTCCACCTTTGATAAAAAAGGTGATCATTCCGCCAGACCCTTTCATTTGTTTCTTCGCAAGTTCATATTGTGGATGAGATTTGAGTCCAGGGTAAATAACTTTTTCAACTTTTGGATGATTCTCAAGGTAATTTGCAACTTTCATCGCATTTTCTTGATGGGCCTTCATTCTGACAGCTAGAGTTTTAATCCCTCGGAGAACTAGCCATGAGTCAAAAGGGGATTGGCTTGGGCCAATCGCGTTTTGATAAAAGAACAGCTTATCTCTTAGATCTGTTGAATTCATCATCATCGCTCCACCAACGACATCGGAGTGACCGTTGATGAATTTTGTCATTGAGTGCAGAACAATATCTGCTCCTTGATCAAGAGGATTTTGGAAGAATGGACTCATGAAAGTGTTATCAACGACAGTTAATGCTTTAACTGTTTTTGCCATGGTCGAGATGGCAGCAATATCTGAAATCTTTAGAAGTGGGTTCGTGGGAGTTTCGAGCCAGATAAGAGCTGGTTTGAAATCATTAATTTCTTTCTCGAGTTTTTTTAAATCAGTTGTATCGACAAATTTATAGTGGTGAATGTCAGGGAAAACTTTAGAGAAAAGGCGATAAGTTCCACCATAGACATCATCCCCACAAAGAATTTTTGATCCTTTCGGTAGCATGTGCATGATGAGAGAGGAAGCCGCAAGTCCTGAAGCCGTCACTAGGCAGTGCTTAGCATTTTCGAGTGAAGCAAGGCACTCTTCTAGCCTCGTTCGGGTTGGATTGTGTGAGCGCGTGTATTCGTACCCTTTGTGCTCACCCGGTGAACTCTGAACGTAAGTGGAAGTTTGGTAAATCGGCGGCATGATGGCACCAGTAACTGGATCCGGCTCTCCGCCAACGTGAATAACTTTTGTTTCAAATTTCATCTCTTTCATTTTTGCTCCATTAACTCTTTCATTTCGTATGATGCTGCTAGCACTGATAATCTTGCGATGACAGAGTAGACGGCTTCTTTAATTGTATGATCACAATCTTGTTTAACATCTGAGAGACATAGTTTTTGGTAAATCATCCCCTGTGAATTGAGATTGGCCTGTGTGCCCTTAAGGGGATTGGTGCGCATGAAGCCACCTGAGCTTTTTCCATTCACAAGGTATATTGTCACCTCGGCAGGAGCATCATCATATTTCACGATGGTTTCCACACCTTCTTGAATGAGAACAGATGTGAACTTAAGATTGTTCTTACCTACATCCATTTTGTTACGTACTTTTCTATTCATGAGTTTGATCTCTTCGCCGCTTGAAACAACGGAGATCCCCATGCCATACGTTCCTTGTGAAGCTTTCACAAAAACAGATGAACCAGCAGGGAGTTTCGCCAGAACTCTGTCCACTTCGTTTCCGAGGTCATCGAGGCCTTCTTTCGTATTGAAGTCCACATTTTCGACAGATGAAAACTGCGCCTGGATCAGATCTGGGTTAATCCCGAATTGGTCTGCGAATCGATTCGCAGTTTGTCTGTAATGCTCAAAGTGATGAATCTTTTGTCGTCTGAACCATCCCGCAAACGGCGAGGGGAGAACAGGTGTTTTAAGTTCCGACCAATTAATATCGAGTGGAACTGATTGGTCATTATTTAAAAGGATAGCTTCGAAATCAAATTTAATATTTGTGTTTAATGAGACAAAGGTTCCATCTTGAAATTTGGCCCTGTGGATCTCTATCCGGTGGCCCGAGAAAGATTCGAGCTCAACGAAGTCTTTTTCTGTCTCAGCGAACAGCTGAGGGTCAGGTGAAAAGAGAGTCACGACGGTCTCGGCCATCTCGATGGTGGATTTTAATTTGTAGAGATGATCGAGGTAGTATTTATTCTTCGTATGCGATTCAGGAAGAAGCCCTACACTTTTAAGCCCGGGCTTAATTTGTTCAAAGCGGGTCTTGAAATGATCGGCGCAGTTCAAGAGATCCTTGTTACATAAGTTGTTAAATCCTGCGGGATACATATTATGATCGACTGGAGCGAATTTGTGCTTACTCTCTCTGACATCGACGCTTGAAGTGAGTGGTTGAGGCAGTTTACTTTGCTCATTATCAATCCAAGCATGGATGCTATTTAAGTTGTGACAGAAGTAGCTTTCGAGCTCTTGTTTATTGTTTACTTTGTAGGACATGATCGTTCCATTTCTCAGTTAAGAGCTCAATATGTTCAATAGGTGAGGGACTAATTATTTCTGGAAATTCTAAAACATGTGGGAAAACTTCGTGCAATTTTTGCTTGAGATTTATTTCTTTGCTTTCGAGAGAATCTTTAAGTGTCATGAGCTCAGGCTTTGTGGGTGTCCAGCTCACGAGTTCTTGTTCAAGGCATTTGTTTAAAACCAAAAAGTGATCTTCATGGATGTAGTGGCTCGCATGAGATCTGATTTCAATGGCTTCTTGGGCTTTTCCTTGCTCAACAGAAGTGACAAGGAACCAATTGCAGTCGGCCTTGGATTTGAGTCTTTGTTGCAGGGCCAAACCTTTCAAAAAGGCCTCGCGCGATTGATAAATAATTTGAATCGCCTCGATGAAGTCATCGATAAACTGGGCCCCAGTGACATTTTGAAGGTAGCCTAATAATTTTTTTACGCCTCCAGAGATGAAGCGATTGATAATATTTATGCCGAAAACTTTTTTTCCGGCCTTAGCAGTCTTTTGCCCTAGGTAACTAAAAATTTCGATAAAGTTTTGATTGAAGAATGATTGAATTTTTTCAAGACTTTCCAGGAAATCAAGAAAATGTGCTCCAGGTGGAGTGTCTAGCACAATCACATCGTACTTACCTGAATCAAATTGCATCTGCACCTCGACCATCGAAAGGATCTCGTTCATCCCACCGTATGGTTTAGATAAGATCTGCACGATTTTGTTATCCGCAAGGTCTGGAGTATTATATTTTTCTGCCATTCTGATAATTGTTTTCTCTGGAGACATCAGAAGAGCGTTAAGCTTAACGCCTAGAAGTTCAACGCTCGTGACTTCTCCGACAGCATTTTCAGAAAGTCCTAGGAGGTCTTTAAGCCTTTTTGCCGGATCAATAGTGATGAGAAGAACGCGCAATTGGGACTGAGCTAGATTGAAGGCGCGGGATGTTGCAAGAGTTGTTTTACCTACTCCGCCCGTGCCACAAAAAATCTCAAACGATTTAGTGGATAGAGTCACTCCGTGATCCTTTGAAAGTGAATAACATTCTATATGAGTTTCGCGAGAGACCCAACTAAATCCAACTCAACTGAAAGAGAGTCTTTTTTTAATGAGTGCGGTAACATGCACTGCATCTCGGAAAAATGATCTGCGACAAGCTGTTTTTCATTTATAGCTTTCTGGCGCAGGCTTTGCGGAAGCTCATCCAAATGACTTTCTAAAAGGGGATAAAGGCAGTTATTGAGTATGATGGCAGTCTCAATAGGAGAACGCTCCTTAATCCCAGAACGTAGCTCTATGGCCTCTTGCCAGGACATAACACTAGGAAGGCTTACAATATTAATTTTTGTATAATTTGAGTCATTGAGCAGAGCGAGCATTTTACTGGTATCGTCAAAAATTACTCCGCTCTGAAAAATTTCTTGGAAATTTGTAGTTGCTTCAATCATTGTGAGCGCGTGGCCCGAAGCAGGCGCATCAAGAACAATAGTGAGTTTAGGATTATCTCTGCCCATCTCGAGGACTCTTCCAAGATAAATGAGGTAGCTAAAACCTGGTACCATATTGATGAGTGCTCTAAAAAAAGGAGTTTTCACAATCCATGACGCGATAATTTTTGAATTAAGTCTTCGCTCGATATATGTGCGAGCAGAGTCCTCGAGATCGAGGGAAATTTCCTTAATACCATGAACTGTTTTTTCAGACGTACCGGAGTGATTTTCGCCTAGAGATTGATTTTGAAAAGTCAGGTAGACTGCTTCGTGACCATGCTCAAGAAGATAACGAACAAAGGCCTTACTGAGTGTGGATTTTCCCACGCCGCCTTTGCCGGTGAATATATAAAGGCGTCGTAGTTGGGGTTCCATTAAAAGAGGTACATGCCGGTGATTAAGAGCTTAAAGTAGTAACCTTTAAGATCTGCTTGATTGTCTTGTTGAACTTTAAATGGCCAGTGCATTTGTCCTAGGACACCCACTACATAGTTGTCATTTAAGCGAAGATCCACACCGCCACCGAAGTTAAGTCCAAAAGTTACTTTTTGTTTAGACCATTCATTCGATACACCATTATTTCTTTTAGCTTTAGGTGCGTAGAACCCAAGTCCACCTAAAAAATATGGAGATAAATTATCATACTCAACTAAGCGGCCTTTAAAAGATGTGGTAAGCCCCATAACTTTCATTCGCTCATTATTCTTTGTGTGCTCAGACATGTGGGCATTAACGAGTAAATCGAATGAATAGCTTGCGGCATAGGAGTAAAGCATATCAACCGTAATTTTATCATTGCCATTTTTGGCGTAGTTTCCCATCAAAAATGTCTGACCTAAACCAAATCCGAGACCGTGATTTTGAACTCGTCTTTGAGCAACTGAATGAGTCGGAAGAGGAGAAGACTCACGCTCGATTGGAGCTTCTGGTGACTTCTTTACTTCTTTGGTTGTTAATTCGTTTGCTGTGTTCGGAGTTTTTATTTTGGGACTAAAAGCTTTAGGTCCAGACTGGGCGTAAGAGGAAGAGGGGCCAAAAAAACTCATGGCCATAAAGGCCATGAGTTGGATGCAAAATTTGTTTTTACTCATGAACTAAGATTAGTTCAAAGTCGCAGAATTTTCCATAGAAGAGTTAAGGCCAGCAACAAATGCTGGTTTGAAATCTTCAGCAGCCGGAGTTTCGAAGTTAAGGTTAAGCTTAGCTTCAAGACCACCGATGTAACCAGTCAGTGTTCCTTCTTCAGAACGGATTACGCGCTTAAGAAGTTCAGTGTTACCTGGCTTAAGTGACTTACGCTCTTGATCAAAAAGAAGTTGGATCTGAGTCATGTAAGTGATGTCGTTTTTCGATTTGTTGTCGATCACTTGGATTTCGTGACCTTCACGGATGATCTGAGCGATCTCTTCAAGAGTTACGTAGCAGCTTTGGAAAGTGTCGTAGAGTTTGCGGTTTTGGTAACGCTTGATGATACGTACGTCTTTCATATTTGTTCCCCTAATTTGTGGTTATACCCTTTTAAATTCATTTTAAAGGTACTGTCGTTAATGGTTTTTTTTGGGAATTAAAAAAAGGAACAGTGCACTCAAATAAAAATGTTTTTGCGCTATTGCTTTCTTTCGTTCTTTCGTGGCGGTTTTACGATGCTACACCAATCATGTCAACCCAGATGGTCATAAAAAATCCCAAAGAAGATAAGAAAATTTAAGAAACCGGTAAAAAATTCCCATTCGAATTACTGCTACATATTAAAAAACAGATACTTACGAGGTGAAAAGTAAGCGTTTTTTGTTCTGATTTTGAAAAACTCAATCCTAAGAATCCCAGATTTTTAACCGATAAAAGGATGGTGAGAAGTCGATTGAGTGACTTTTTTCAAATCAGGATATTTATGAAATTCAGTGGCAGTCTTGTTTCTTTTCTTCTTCTCAGTGGTCTGTTTGTGGGCTGTGCGCATAAAGTTCCAAAGCAAACAGAGGTCATTAGTTATTCTCCTGAACAATTGGAAGAAAAGAACCGTGAAGCTCTCGCGGCCGCTTCCCAAGGACTAGAGGAGATGGTGATTAAGGCCAAGGCTTCGGGTGCTTCAGTAGATTATCTTGCGACAGATCTTTTTTTGAAAGGAAATATGTCTCTTCTTGAAGGAGACTATGCGACAGCTGCGGTGCTTTTTAAGCACCTTAATACGCTTGTTCCAGATGATGATTTTTTGCAAAGAAAATACGCCATCAGTTTGATTCGGGTAGGGGATTTAGAATCTTCGAGAGAAGTTCTTGAGAAGCTTTATTCCAATTCGAAAGATGAAAAAGTGGGCCTCATTCTTGCTGGCGTATATACCGGTGTAGAAAAAGAAGACCTGGCCCGCAAGATGTATCGACATATATTGGCCGCCAATCCCAAGAATGAAGATGCCTGTATTTTCCTTAGTAAGTCTCTTGCGCTAACGAAGGAGACTACCGAGGCAATTAGGCAGCTTGGAGCATGCTCAAAACATGATCCTAAAAATGGCATGTATGATTTTTATTCTGGAAAAATTTATTTAGATCTTGGGCAGATACCTAAGGCCATGTCCTCTTTTCAGTCTGCGTATAGTAGACAACCCGATATGGGGCAAGCTGTTAGTGCCTTGGGAATTTTGATGGAAGAGCGTGATCAGCATGAGTCTGCAATCAAGATGTATGAAAAATATTTAGTTAAAAATCCCTCTGACCCAACGATCTTGGCCCGTATTGTACAGGTTCTTTTTTTGAAAGAGCGCTTTACGGAAGTGATCCCCTATGCGGAAAAATTAAGTGATTTCGAGCCTGACAATCTAAACCTTAAGGTGAAGTTAGGGATCCTTTACACCGATGCGAAGATGTTTCCTGAAGCCATTTCGATTTTTAAAGATCTTTTAAGTCTCGCGCCACAGTCAGATAAAATTCTTTATTACCTTGGTGCTATCCACCAAGAGATGAATCAATTTCAACAGTCCATCGAATACTTTAATGAAATCCCAGCAAGTAGTGGTCTCTATACAGATAGTTCCGTTCAAATGGCCAACATGCTTTCAACCTTAGCACAAACAGAGCACCATGATCAGTCTGGAACTGAGTGGAAAACAAAATTCCTGTCGCATGTAAATAATAAGATTGATGAAATTTCAGACATGAGAGTTGAGTTTAGTGTGATCAAGTCCGGCTTCTACGAAGGTGTAGGAAAGTACAAAGAGGCCATGGAAGCTATGATGCTTGTGCAAGATGAGAAGAGTTTCTCGACTCAACATAAATACTACCTTGCGAACCTATACGAAAAAGAGCAAAAATTTGAAGAGTCAACAGCTCTTATCATGAGTGTTCTTGAGAAAGAACCGAAAAATGCTCATGCTTGGAATTTCCTAGGTTATTCATTGTTAGTACGTGGGCAAGAGATTGATAAGGCCTTTGAGTACATCCAAAAGGCACTCAAGATTAGCCCTGATGACGGCTATATCCGTGATTCTTTAGGGTGGTATTATTTCAAAAAAGGTGAGACCTCAAAGGCCTTAAAAGAGCTAGAGCTGGCACTTAAAAAAGTTCCTGATGATATAGAAATTCTTAAGCATCTGGCACTCATTCATAAAGAGCTGAAGGACTATTCTCGAGCGAAAGTATTCTTTGAATCAGCTCTGAAATACGTTCGATATCGCCAAGACCGTCAAGAGATCTTATCGGCGATGGAAGAACTCGATACAAAGCGTATTCCTGCGTCAGATAAATAGCACTTGTCTCTTGCGTTTCGAGGAAAAGAATTTCATCATTAATCGATGCTTATTCTTCGTTTTCTCACACTACTTATTTTCACTTCCTGCTCTCTTTTCAGGGCCACACCAAGTTTAAAGAACCAAGATCGTGAAAAGCTACTGAACTCTATCCGAGTTGTTGGAGAGGGAACTGGACGCCTGTCTTTTAGAGAGCGTGAATACGTCTTCGGAGTTGAGAGCGGCCTGAAAGAAAACTATGACTGGATTTTAGCCGTTTCTATTCCTCTCCACGGTGAGGAAGTGATGGTTCTGCCCGAGTTACAAAAGATCACCGTAGAAGAAAGTGAAATAGACTCTTTTGAGAAAAGAATTGCTCAGGAATTCAGAACATTTGAACTCCCTGATCTGAGTTCAAAACAATTCTTGAAAGAAGTACGATCTCTTATGCGTTTTAGACTGAGCCCAGCCTGGGGGCAAAAGCGCCAGTGCATGGAGCATATCTGTGAATTAGATGGTGAGAAGTTTGTCGTTCAAGTTGAAGAAAAAGAAATTTTTATTACGAAAATGATGACTCATGAAAGTAGGGTCACTCTGGCCGCCAAAAATCTTACCGAACCTTTCTTTGGTCAAACTGAGATTAGGCTCTACTCAAACACTGATGATTGGCAGAAGAAAAAAGCGATTTTCTCCCTAGAACTTTTTTGGAAAGACTAATTTCCGACTGTTTTGGTGGCAAATTGCACCTCTTGTCAGGAAGGTGTTGTTTTTATAGTGATTATTATCGAGTGAATAGCTTACAATTTAGTCTATTTTAATTCAGGAGCAGTAAATGAAGATTTGGGGTTTGTTATTTGGTGCAGCCTTACTCATGGTGGGGTGTAGTAAGCAAAATAATTTTGACGAAAGGGAGATCAACCTCATTTCGCCGGAAAAGATAGCCGGATTTGATCCGATAAATGCTTCAGATAAATACTCAGGTAATGAAGCTGGTAAGGTTTACGAAGGCCTTTATGAATTCCACCCACTCAAGCGTCCGTATGAGCTAATTCCAAACCTTGCGGAGTCACTACCAACTGTCAGCGCAGATGGACTGAGCTATACATTCAAAATTAGAAAGGGTGTACTTTTCCACGATTCTCCAGCGTTCAAAGACGGCATTGGCCGTGAACTCAAAGCCGATGATTTTGTTTATTCTATCAAACGCCTTGCAGACCCGAAGCTAAACGCAAAGGGATGGTGGTTACTTGATGGAAGAATTGCAGGCCTGAATGAATGGAGAACGAAGTACTCAACTGTTGACGTTACTAATTATGACGAAGAAATCGACGGTTTGAAAAAAATTGATGACTACACACTTCAAATCAAACTCGTTCAGCCTTACCCTCAATTTCTCTACGCACTTGCGATGCCGTATACATTTGTTGTTGCAAAAGAAGCAGTCACTCATTTTGGAAAAGAGTTTCTTAACTACCCAGTTGGAACTGGGGCCTTCATTCTTCCAAAATTTGACCAGTCGAGCATGATTACGTATGTGAGAAATCCTAAATTCAGAGATAAGTTTTATCCTTCTGAAGGTGAAGAAGGCGATGATAAGCTTGGTCTTTTAGCTGATGCTGGTAAAAAAATTCCACTCGTTGATAAAATTAATGTCCATATCATCGTTGAGTCGCAGCCGAAGTGGTTATCATTCATGAAAGCGAAAGATGACTTGATTGAAGTGAAAGATGTCAATATTCAACAAGCGATTACTGCTGAGAGAGAGCTTAAACCAGAACACAGAGAGAAAGGTATTCGTTTGATTATGAAACCAATGCTTGATGTGACTTACTACGCTTTCAACAACGAAGATGTGACTTTCAAAAACCGCAAGGTGAGACAAGCGATGAACCTTGCTTTCGATAGAGCAGGTTACAATAAGCTCTTCCATGAAAACACTGCTTTTGAAGCTCACGGTCCAGTTCCTCCAAGCCTTGGTGGGAATAGAAAAGAATTTAAAAATCCTTATATTAAGTACGACCTTGAGCAAGCGAAGAAGCTCCTTGTTGAAGCAGGCTTCCCAGGTGGGAAAGGCCTTCCAACGATTACAATCCAGACACGATCAGACACGATCTCTCGTCAGGGGATCGAGTTCATGGAAAAATGTATGGAGAAAATCGGTATTAATATCGATGTTGGGATGAACACTTGGCCTGAACTTGTAAACAAGGTTTCTAAAAAACAACACCAGATGTACACCATGGCATGGGGAGCCGATTACCCTGATGCTGAGAACTTCTTAGGTCTTCTCTATTGTCCAAACCAGTCTCCAGGTTCAAACGGTGCTAACTACTGTAACCCAGAATTCGATGCGATCTACAAGCAAGCAACGATCATGCAGGATTCTCCAGAGCGTACAGCTTTGTATGAGAAACTAAATGAAATGGTTGCTCTTGATGCTCCTTGGATTTTTGGTTTCCACAGAACTGATATTTACATGGCACAAGCTTGGCTTAAAAATTTCAAGTTCATGGAATTTAACCACTCACAATTTCAATATTTCAATGTTGACCTTGAAGTGAAGAAGCAACTTAGTAAGAAATTTTAGTAGGAAAGATGATCAAGTACATCATAAGAAGACTTTTATATCTCATCCCGGTTTTACTCGGGGTGAGCTTCATTATTTTTCTTCTTTTTAATCTCGTCTCAGGTGACCCAACAGCTGTTCTTCTCGGGAAAAATGCAACCGCAAAACAAATGGCCGAGCTGCGTGAGCAGCTTGGGTTAAATAAACCATTGTTTGATCAATATCTTGATGTGGTGAAATCCGCTTTTACTTTTGATTTCGGCTACTCCTGGGCCACGAAACAAGAGATCTCCCAGATGATTATTCAGGGCGCATATCCGTCTCTTTGTCTTACGGTACCAGCATTCGTTATTGCAACGATCCTCTCTCTTATTATTTCTTTGGTCGTGGCGTTTTACCGTGGCAAAGGGATCGACCTTTTTATTCGAATTATGTGTATCGCAGGAGTAAGCGTTTCAGCTCTCGCGTATATCTTGTTTTTTCAATACTTCTTCGCTTACCAGTTGGGTTGGTTTGAGATTTCAGGTTTTGAGTATGGTTTCCCAAATTTTGTCCCTTTCATCGCTCTTCCGGCCATCATTTTTATCTTACTCAGTTTAGGTCCGGATGTGCGATTTTTTAGAACCGTGATTCTAGATGAGATTTATCAAGACTACGTTCGTACTGCTCGCGCTAAAGGTCTATCTGAAATCGTGATTCTCTTAAAGCACGTCTTAAGAAATGCCCTGATTCCGATCATTACATATGTTGTTATTCAGATTCCTTCGCTTATTCTTGGTGCACTTCTTTTAGAGAACTTTTTTAGTATCCCAGGTTTGGGTGGTATTACGCTCAATGCTTTAAACTCGTCTGATTTTCCAGTGATCAAGGCGATGGCAATTCTATCAAGTGTTCTTTACATCGTATTAAGTCTTGTGACTGATATTCTTTATACATTGGCCGACCCTAGAGTGAAGTTGAAATAATTATGGAAACCACAAAAGAAAATTCATTATGGAAAGACGCCTTAAATAGACTTGTCAAAGACAAGTGGGCGCTCGCATCCCTCGTTATCGTACTGGCTTATTCGATTGTCGCCTTATTGGCATCAGTAGGTTTGATTGCCTCTGACTGGGCAAGAGAAGTGGGAGCTTCTAACTTACCACCAAGTGCTGAGCATTGGTTCGGGACAGATATTTTTGGGCGTGATGTGCTTTCTAAGGTTCTTCATGGAACTCAAATCGCTATGTCAGTAGGTCTCGTGACATCACTTATTGCAATTCCTATCGGAGTCATCCTTGGTTGCCTCGCTGGCTACTTTGGTGGTTGGGTAGATGATTTTATCACTTGGCTCTATACGACTTTTTCCTCTATCCCTAACATTATGCTTTTGATTTCAATCACGATGATTCTTGGAAAAGGGATCTTCGCTGTCTATATGGCCCTGGGAGTAACGAGCTGGGTGACTCTTTGCCGTCTTATTCGCGGTGAGGTCATGAAGCATAAAGAGCGTGAGTACGTCCAAGCGGCTGGGGCCATCGGTGGAGGACATTTCAGGAAGCTTTTTCTTCATATTCTTCCGAACGTCACACATATCGTGATTATTAATACTTCTTTACAGTTCCAGTTTGCGATAAAATCAGAAGTAATCCTGTCGTACTTGGGCCTTGGTGTTCAAGGTGAGCCAAGCTGGGGAACTATGATTGATGATGCCAAACTTGAACTTTCAAGAGGCGTTTGGTGGCAGCTTGCTGCAGCAACCACAGCGATGTTTTTAGTCGTACTTGCTTTTAATTTACTTGGAGATGCACTTCGTGACTCTCTTGATCCAAAGCTTAAAGGAAAATAGCTATGTCATCACCACTTCTTTCAGTAAGAAACCTCGTGGTCGAATTCCAAACTGGTGAGGGTATCACTAGAGCGGTTAATAATATCTCTTTTGATATACCGGCCGGTAAAACCATCGGTATTGTAGGGGAGTCAGGGTCTGGAAAGTCTGTGACATCACTTGCTGTGATGGGACTTCTTCAGAAGCCAGCGGCAAGAATTCCTCAAGGAGAAATTCTATTCGATGGCCAAGATATTTTGAAATTTAATGATGCCCAAATGAGAAATATTCGTGGTGACAAGATCTCGATGATTTTTCAGGAGCCGATGACAAGTTTGAATCCCGTTTTCAAAGTTGGTGATCAAATTGCTGAGACGATTCGGATTCATAGAAAAGTTTCCTATAAAGAGTCATGGGACCGAGCTGTGGACCTCATGAATCAGGTGGGTATTCCTAATCCTCCGGCGAGTGCGCATAAATATCCTCACGAGATGTCTGGTGGTCAAAAGCAAAGAGTTATGATCGCCATGGCCATTGCATGTGAGCCGCAACTTCTTATTGCAGATGAGCCAACGACAGCTCTTGATGTAACGATTCAGAAGCAAGTTCTTGATCTTCTTTTTAATCTTCAACAGAAATACAAGATGAGTATGATGTTCATCACTCATGACCTTGGTGTGATCGGTGATATCGCTGATGATGTTGTGGTAATGTATCGATCTAACGTCGTAGAAAAGAATAACGCAAAAGAAGTCTTCTATACGGCCAAACATCCTTACACGAAGGGACTTCTTGCTTGTCGACCAAAACTTGGATCAAATCCACGCCGTCTTCTCACTGTTAGTGATTTTATGGATGACGCAGGTGTTGAAAAACATGTTGCTCCTGAGAGAATCGTAGTTTTTGACAAAGAAACAGAAAAAGAAAAATCGAGTGACGTACTTCTTGAAGTAAAAAATCTTGTCACTCAGTTTCCAATCAAAGGTGGAATTTTCGGGAGAACTGTTGATCACTTTAAGGCCGTCAATGATGTGAGTTTTACTCTTAAAAAAGGAAAAACTCTTGGTCTTGTGGGAGAGTCTGGTTGTGGTAAAACGACTCTTGGTCGCTCCATTCTAAGACTCGTTGAACCTTCATCTGGCAGCATTATTTATAATGGTAAAGATATCACGAATGTTCATGCCGAGGAATTGCGGTTACTTCGTCGTAAAATGCAAATAATTTTCCAGGATCCTTATTCATCGCTTAATCCACGAATGACTGTTTCTGAAATCTTAACTGAGCCTTTGAACATTCATAAAGTAGGAAATTCGTCTCGCGAACGCCTAGATATGGCCAAAGAACTTTTTGAGAAAGTTGGTCTTAAAGTGAATCAGTTGAACCGTTACCCTCACGAGTTCTCAGGTGGGCAACGTCAGCGTATCTGTATCGCTCGTGCGTTGATGCTTAGACCTGAATTTGTTGTATGTGATGAATCTGTATCTGCTTTGGATGTTTCCGTTCAGGCACAAGTTCTTAATCTTCTACTTGATCTTCAAGAGGAATTTCAGTTGACCTATATCTTCATTTCTCACGATCTTTCAGTCGTGAACTTTATTGCAGATGAAGTTGGTGTAATGAATGCAGGTAAGATCATTGAGATGGATAAGGCGAGTAACATCTACAAAAATCCGAAAGAAGCCTATACTCAAGCACTTCTTTCGGCGATCCCAAAAGGATTAGTTAAGTCAGATCTTTCGGCACTGGTTTAAGAGTCGCGTAGATTTTTAAGAAGAGTAATGCAAGACCACATCCCCAGTAAACATTCAGGTTCCAATCCCAGTTGAGAACCTGAGTGTTGAGAAAAACTCCACCCATTCCAAACAAGTATGCACCGATAACACTCGTGGGTGTGAGTCGGTATCGAAAAGCCTTCGTAAAAATAACTTTTGATAAGAAGAGAGCAAGTAAGCTTCCGCCAGTCCATGATTGAGCTTTAAGACCAAGATAGAGTAGACCCTCGCTTCTTGATGCTACGATTGCAACCCCTAGGATTAGAATACCCACAACAATCGAATCCACAAGACCATAAAACTTCATCTTCTTTGGATCTCTTTTTGGGAAGATGTCATTGTAGGCCGTAGCACAAAGGGCATTTATGGTTGAATCAAGCACGCTCATAGTCGCGGCCAAAACACCTGCAACCATGATTCCTCTCAGACCTAGCGGGAAATAATTTACAATAAAATGCGGGAACAAATGATCCGTTCCAGGAACCTCTGGAAGAGGATGAGATTGGTAGTAGGCCCATAAAAGAGATCCAACACTTAAGAAGAGTAGACCTACGGAGATTGAAACAAATGAAGAGAAGAAGATAGCGTATTGGCCATGTCGTAACTTTCTGTTGGCGGTAATACGTTGAGCAAAATCTTGATCTACCCCGTGAGTAGACATATCAAAAAGAAAACCGCCCATGAGGCCGATAACAAATGGCCATGGGTTAGTGAAGTTAAAAAATGAAGTTTTACCAGCTGCTTGGGCCAGAGACATCATCTCTCCCCAGCTTTGTCCTCCTGTTTTAGGAATAAGGTAATGAGCGAGAAGACCACCTAAAATAAACAGACTCATCTGAAGCATATCTGTTCGGACAACAGCTTTAAGGCCACCGATTTGAATGTAAATCAAGGTAAGGAATGTGACCGCAGCAAGGCCTGCATAAATATTAATCCCAAAGAAAGTGGCAACCATAATAGAACCTGAGAAGAGCCTCACACCAACTGAGACAATCTTACTAAGTGAGTAGAAAATAGCGACAGTCCTCTGGCCCGAAGGTAGACCGGTATGCTTGGCCATCACTTCATAAATTGTTAAGCCTTTGTCATACACTTGCGGAAGAAAAACCACTGCAATAACAAAACGTGCTGCAATCGCACCCATATAAATTTGAATAAAAGTAAAATCTCCTTTGAAAGCCACGGCAGGGATACCAATGAAAGTCAGGGCCGATACTTCAGTTGCTATGATTGAGCATATAGATTCAAGAAAAGTGAGGGATTTGTTTGCCATATACTTTTCTTGAGCAATCTCGTCAGGAGTCTTGAGCTCATTTTCGTGCATGTCATCTTTGGACTTAATCGCAATTCCAAAAACAACGACGATATAGCCAAGTATAAAAACCCAATCAACTAGTTGAAAGCTCATAGTAATCTCCTAAGGGCAGAGTCTACGAAACCTTATTAAAAACGTCTACTACATGTACCGAAAATCTCCAGCAAATCACCCTTATTTAAGACTTTCCTTATGCCGATATGTCAGAGGAGAAAGTGGGATCTAAAATATGGAAGCCGACAATAAAAAACTAGAAAAATTGCCAGTTAAAGAGCTGGCCAAGAAGGTCATTTGTAATGGTCATCTTTTTCTTATGTCGGGTGAGAGGAAATTTTATCTCATGAAGCCCGGTGTGTTTGTTGATCCAAATTTTATTAAGGCGCACGCGGCTCGAGATCAGATTTTTGATTTTGAATCAGTCATCAATGACAAGGTCTATACCAATTTTAAAAAATTATTTCATGAATTACGTTATCTTCAATTTGAAGCAGATCTGCGGAAGAAATGCATTGAAATTATTAAAAGTTTTCATTCTAGTTTTTCAACTGGAGAGCATTTTCTTGCGTTTGCGATTGCTTGCTATGAAGAATTTTGTGAAGTCTCTTTTGACGACTTAAAAAGAATTAACGACGTGGACTTGAATCTTTTTCGTAAGTCGCTCTACTCCGCGGCTTTTGCAGTCATCATTGGAATCAGTAACGATTTTTACGATTTTATGATGCTAAAGGATTTTTATAATATTTCGTTTTCTTTGGATATCGGTTTATGCGAGGAGAGCTATAGTTACTACGTAGCTGAGGCCTGCAATGCTGAGAATGTTGATCCAGGCAAAGGTCTCACGTATTTAGAAGAACAGAAGGCCACTGTACAAGAAAAAGAAGTGTATCTTGCGCATCCTAAAAAGAGTTATGAGTTTATAAAGAATAAATCATTTCTCTCCTTCCCGGAACTAGCAGAGATCGTTCTTTACCAACATGAACTTACAAACGGCACAGGTTTTCCCAGAGGTGTTGCGAAGGGGCAGGTCTCGAGCTGGGAAGCCGTTGTTATCTTGTCAGATGCTTTGGTTGAAATACGTCCTGATTACGATTTTGAGACAGATGTGTTGTCCTACTTACAGAATTTTAAAAACAAAAAGATTCACGATTTACCAGTGGGAAGAATTTACAAAAAGATGTGTAGCGCGCTCACTTACTTCAGTCAACTGAAGGAGACTGGGACTTAATGGATCAAACAAAAAAGTCTTTGATCATTCTAAACCTCGCTGGTGAGCTTTCAAAAGAGCTCAGAGATTATATTTTGTCTAGAAACATCCGAGTCGTTGATAAAGATGAGAATCTTAAGGACGAGGATTGGACACACATTCTGACGAAGAATGTGAGTGACTTTGGAGTCATCAATGTCAGTTATGATGTCACTGAAAATAAGCGATTTATCATTTCACTCTCTGAAGTTCCGGACCTCCAGAACTTCACTGCCAATCATGGAAATCTTATTCTTGATAATTCATGGTTTCTAGATGAAACAGGCATGGGGCCGTTTGTGATGGATAAGTACTTCCAGGGGTACGGTGGACTTACCTTGGGAGACAATTACCCTGCCTTTAAGGAAGATGGTTCCTTCAAGGTTGCAAATCCTTTTAATACAGGCGAATACCTCGACCGAATGGTTCATAATGCTTTCGAAAGCGGAATTGATGCCTTAACGATAAAGACTTTTTTTGATCATCTTATTATGTACCTTGCGGGGCTCAAGAAAAAAGGTAAGATTGGACTCCCGTTTGAAGTGATGTACGGAAAATTCGCTGAGATCTACGCTATTCAGATAAATTTCTTTTCTCAAGAACTGCATGTTTTAGACGTTGCCACGAGTTTGTCGTCCAAGATATCGAAGAAGGCCGAGGAATACTTCCTTAACACAGCCGTGCAGTCCACAGACTTTTTTGATTTTTCCTATTTACCAGAAGTAAAAAAAGTTACGATTACAGCATTTTGGACTAAAGACGAAAGAATAAAATTTGCGAACCGTGGTCTCATGCTCATGTCACTTGTGAGTGGAGCTTCCATATCATTGATGACCAATAAGATTGAATCAGAGGGAGAAGATCAGTTTTCCCAGGTCGTTAATGGGAGCTCCTTGAATGACTTTACTGAAAAGGTGACCATCCCAGCGTCTTTGCCGGAAGAAGTGTTTAAAACAATTGTAACGGGTGAAAATGCAGCAACTGATGATGAGATACAAGTTATTTCAGGTTCCAGTGATAAGTTAGATGAGATTATTCAAACAGTTAAGGGGAAATTTGAAGAGGATAAATCTATATTCAGAGTCTCTGGTGGGCAGCTGGATGTGGATGATGCTTCTATGAAATTAGCTGCAATAGTCAATGAGTCGACCAAAGATAATAATTTAGACATTCGTTCTCTATCCAATGGACTCCCTGAAAAGATAAAATCAGGACTTTTCGATTTTGCTAAAAATCTCAATAAAGAAGCAGTTGATCTTGATGATGTAGAAATTGTGACCTTTCAGACAGAAAAGATGCCTGACATCATTCGCGAATCAGTGAAAGAACAAGTCTTGGCCGATCAATCCGAGGAGCTGAAGAAATTATCTATTAAAACAGAAGATGAAGCTGTTTTACTTAAAGGTGGCAAGCCTCTTGACGAGTTCGTGCAAACTGTTAAGGGGCACTTCGATGAATTACAGGATACACTGATTGTTCCGGGTCAGAAATTGGACGTTGATAAGGTCTCACGTATGATGGCTTCAGCTGTCGACAAATCAGCATCGGATAATAACCTTCAAGTGAGATCTCTTGGTCAGCATCTTCCTGACAAAGTTAAGACTGGACTCTTTGACTTTGCTAAAGGAATGAATAAAGAGGTCGATGATCTTAATGCTGTTGATCTCTCTCGTTTCCAAACAACGAAGATGCCTTTGAT